>Ga0102589_1004683_pt1 | contig 12634 bp, 14 predicted proteins | sample AraplaMF_Col_mLB_FD_76858 | JGI IMG/M metagenome (GOLD analysis project Ga0102589, IMG submission 76858) | Arabidopsis root microbial communities from the University of North Carolina, USA - plate scrape MF_Col_mLB | ecosystem: Host-associated > Plants > Roots > Endosphere | place: USA... | reverse complement strand
TTCCGCCAGCCAGGACGCCGAGGTACGCGCCGGCGACCATTTCCTGAGCCGGGGCGAGAGCCTGACGCTCAAGGCCGGTGAGTCGCTCGTGATCGAGTCCTTCAGCGCGGGCCATGCCGCATCGGCCTATTTCAGCTGGGAGCCTGTTGCGGCCTGCGCCGCCGTCAGGCAGCCCGTTGCCGAGCCGGCCGGCTGGCGCGCAGGCGTGCTGCAGCCGCTGAGCGACTTGCGCGCCGCCTTCGGCCTGGCCGCCGGCGCCCTGGGCCGCCTGGCTCGCGGCCTGGTGCTGGGCGCGGCAGCGGCGCTTGAAGCCCTGCTGACCCCGCTGGCCATGGTTTTTTTGACCGCCCGCGCCCGCCCCATGGCGGCCGGCCACGACTTTGACACTTTCAAGGCCGACCAGCGCCGGCACCCGCACAACTACAACGTGCTGGCCATGTCCAACCTGGTTTAGTTCCGAGTCATTACCGTTCTAGTCAGTGGCTCCTTCCGAAAGGGAGCTTTGAACCCGCGGTCGCAAGGCTGCGGGTTTTTTTACTTTCGCGCCTCATCGGTCAATAAGGCTGAAAACACCTACCCCGTTCGTCCTGAGCCGCCTGTCCTGAGCCTGTCGAAGGGGTCGAAGGACATTTTCTGTGCCCCACAGGCTTCGACAAGCTCAGCCCGAACGGTGAACCTCAGAACGAATGGTGATGCGAAGGGGATGCTATTTATTCAAGCCTAGCTTCCCAATGAAGACTTTGCGCGGCGTTTGGCCGGCGGCGCCTTGGTTTTGGTTTTCGCTTTGGCGGTTGCTTTTTTTGCTTTTGCCTTCGGTTCCAGTTTTGGTTTGGGCTTTGCTTTTGGTTTTTTGACCGGCTTGGCCGCGCGCGCCCTCAGCGCGCACTCCAGCGCCAGGCGCGCCCAGGGCAGCATCAGGGCCGGTGATTCCATGGCTTCTTCGGGCGCGCTGTAGTAGCCCAGGCTGTGCGGCGAAGTCACGCCGTTGCGGGTCATCTCGTAAGTGAAGCGGCCGCAGCCTTGGGCCTCGAACAGCGCACGCGTGCCCTCGTCGGCCTTGAGCCACAGAATCTCGCCGCCGCCCAGGTCGGCCACCAGGGCGAAGGTCAGGCCGTCGGTGCTGATGCCGAAGCCGCCGAACATCCGTTTGGCGATACAGGGGCCCACGCCCGACAGCAGTTCGCAGCAATACATCGCAAAATCGTTTTGAGGTGAGGCCATGCCGCAACGATAACAAAGCCGTTGTCACCCAGGAGCGCGGGAAGCGGCCGCAGGTCGCGATAATTTGCGCATGACCGCCGCATCCCAGACCCTCCCCCTTTCCGCCCGCGACACCGTTCCCCAGGCGCCCGTGCGTGTGGTGGTGATGGGTGTGGCCGGTTGCGGCAAGTCGGCGGTTGGGCGCCTGATAGCTGAGCAGCTGGCGCTGCCGCTGGTCGAGGGCGACGACTTCCACCCGCCAGGCAACATCCGCAAGATGCAGCAGGGCATTGCGCTGACCGATGAGGACCGCGAAGGCTGGCTGCGGCAGCTGGGCGCCGAACTGGCGCGCCACCCTGAAGGCGTGGTGCTGACCTGCTCGGCCCTGAAGGCCGCCTACCGCGACAGCCTGCGCGCCGCCGCCGCCGGCCTGCAGTTTGTGCACCTGGCCATCAGCCAGGCCGAGTCGCTGCGCCGCGTCTCCGTGCGCCCCGGCCACTTCTACCCACCCAGCCTGGTGGCCAGCCAGTTCGAAGCCTTGCAGGATCCTTCGGCCGAACCCGGCGTGCTGACGCTGGCGGGTGATGCGCCGCTGGAATCACTGGCGCACAGCGCGGTGGATTGGCTGGCCGGGGCTCATTCCTGAATCAGGGCGTACGCGCCTTCATGGTGTCGACCACCAGGTCGTGCAGCGCCCGCGCGGCCGCCGACAGGCTGCCCTCCTGCCGGCGCACCAGGTAAATCTTGCGCGTCAGGCCGCTCGCCGCCAATGGCCGGGTGACCAGGGTCTTGCGCTCAAAGTGAAACAGCGTCAGCGCGGGCACCACGCTGATGCCCAACCCCGCCTCCACCATGCCCGCGGCGGTGGCCAACTGGTCGACCTCGAGCACCGTGTTGGCTTGCTGCGGATGCAGCGCCGCTTCCAGCGCCTGCCGCACGCTGCTGTTGCGCGACATATGGACAAAAGGGTAGGGCGCCAATTTCTTCAGCGTCGGTGACGCCTCGGCCGCCAGCGGGTGGTCCTTGCGACACACCAGGTAAAAGCGGTCGGTGCAGACCAGCCGCGTGCTCAGGCCCGCGTGGCTGACGCCGGTGGAGGCCAGCGCGAAGTCGGCCTTGCCGCTCCTTACCAGGTCCACGCAGGCATCCGACAGCAGGTCGCTGAGGTTGAGCTCTATGCCGGGCCAGGCCTTCCTGAACTCGGCGAACACCGCGGGCAGCCAGCCCGCCGCCAGCGAAGGCAACGCCGCGATATGCACCCGGCCCTTGCGTCGCTCCACATGGTCGTTCAGGTCGCTGAGAGCCGCGCCGAAATCGCCCACCAAGCGCCGCGCTGAATCGGCAAACAGGCGGCCCTCGGCCGTCAGTTCCACGCTGCGCGTGTCGCGATCAAACAGCCGCGTGTTGAGTTCGCCCTCCAGCGTGCGTATCAGCGCGCTGAAGGCCGGCTGCGACAGGTGGCAGGTGGCTGCGGCCTGCGTGAAGCTGCGCTGCTCGGCCAGGGCCAGGAAGGCGCGCAGCTGTCGCAAGGAGAGATTGGGTTGGGCCATTTATCTGTAGTTCAAATTAATAGATAAGTATTTTCAATTTTACAAATAAATGCGCAAGGCCTAAATTCAGGGCTCCCACCACTCGTCCATGACTGAATCCACGCTTTCCCCTTTGTTGATAGGCTGCGCAGCCGGTTTTTCCGGCGACCGCGTCGATGCCGCCGGGCCGGTGGTGGACACCTTGATCGCGCGCGGCGGGCCGGCCTTCCTGATTTTTGAGACCCTGGCCGAGCGCACGCTGGCACTCGCGCAGCTGCGCCGCCGCGCCGACCCCGATGCCGGCTTTGAGCCGCTGCTGGACGACATGCTGCGCCCGGTGCTGGCGCGCTGCCTGGCGCACAAGATCCGCATCGTGAGCAACTTCGGCGCAGCCAACCCGCTGGCGGCTGCGCGCCACATCCAGGCCATGGCCGCCGGCATGGGCCTGCCCGCGCCGCGCATCGCCGTGGTGGCGGGCGACGACCTGTCAGGTGAGGACCACGAAGCGCTGTTGCGTGCGCAGCTCGGCGCCGCGATGGACGGCATACGCAAGGTCAGCGCCAACGCCTACATAGGCGCTGAAGCCATCGCCGCCGCGCTCGACGCCGGCGCGCAGATCGTGGTGGCCGGCCGCGTGGCCGACCCCTCATTGACGGTGGGGCCGGCCATGTCGCATTTCGGCTGGCGCGCCGACGACTGGGACAGACTGGCACGCGCGACCATGGCGGGCCATTTGCTGGAGTGCGGCGCACAGGTCTGCGGCGGCTATTTCGCCGACCCCGGCTACAAGGAGGTGCCGCAGCTCCACGCCGTGGGCTATCCCATCGCCGAGATCGACAGCGAAGGCCACTGCGTTATCGGCAAGGCCGCGCACACCGGCGGCGTGGTGAGCCTGGCCGGTGTCAAGGAGCAACTGCTGTATGAGGTGCACGACCCGGCCGCCTACCTCACGCCCGACGTGGTGGCCGACATCAGCGCCGCACGGCTCAGCCCGGCCGGGCCCGACCGCGTGGCCTTGAGCGGCGTGCGCGGCCATGCGCGGCCGGCCAGCCTCAAGGTCAATGTCTGCCATGAAGGCGGCTGGCTGGCTGAAGGTGAAATCTCTTATGCCGGCCCGCGTGCCGAAGCGCGCGCCCGCCTGGCCGCCGAGGTGCTGCGCCGGCGCCTGCCGGAGCTTGCGCTGCGTGTGGACCTGATAGGCGCGCTCAGCATCATGGGCGACGACGCGGGCCGCTTGCTGGCGGATACCCCCGCGGGTGATGCGCGCGACGTGCGCCTGCGCGTGGCCGCGACCCACGCTGAGCGCGCACAGGCCGAACGCCTGCCGCGCGAGGTCACGGCGCTGTACTGCTGCGGCCCGGCCGGCGGCGGCGGCGTGCGCACTTCGCTAACGCCGCGCCTCAATACCTTGTCTTGCCTGGTGCCGCGCGAGTCGGTGCCCTTGCGCTTTGAGATGCTGGAGACTGCGCAATGAGCGTCTCGCACATCACAGTGCCGCTGTACCGCGCCGCCCACGGCCGCACCGGTGACAAGGGCAACCGCTCCAACATCAGTGTGATCGCCTGGCATGCCGATCTTTACCCCGTGCTGCTGTCGCAAGTCACCGAGGCCGCGGTGGCCCGGCACTTTGCCCACAGGCGGCCGGCCCGCGTGCAGCGCTTTGAGCTGCCGGAGCTGGCGGCGCTCAATTTTGTGCTCGACGAGGTGCTGGACGGCGGCGTCAACGACGCGCTCAACCTGGACACCCACGGCAAAGCTCTGTCCTTCTGGCTGCTGGATTTGCCGATAGAGATTCCCGCCGCGCTGGCGCCCTTGCTGGCGGGGCCGCCCTGACGTTTTCGACAGACGGCGACTGACTTTCAATTCAAAAAAGGAGACAACATGACCCCCTCAACCCCTCACTTCACAAGCCCACGCATGCGCCCGCTGGTGCTCGCCGCTGCCGCGCTATGCGCGCTGGCGCCCGGGCTGGCGCGGGCCCAGGGCTTTCCCGACAAGCCCATCACCTTCATCGTGCCCTTTGCCGCCGGCAGCGCGACCGACCAGCTGGCGCGCGCCATAGGCCAGGCCGTGACCAACGACAGCAAGGTCAGCGTGGTGGTGGACAACAAGCCCGGCGCCAACAGCTTTATCGGCGCCCAGGCCGCGGCCAAGGCCAAGCCCGACGGCTACACCGTCTTCATCACCACCAACACCACGCAGTCGGCCAATGAGCACCTGTTCAAGAAGCTGCCCTATGACCCGGTCAAGGACTTCGCGCCGCTCACGGCCCTGGGGCGCGGCGGCCAGATCATGGTTGTCAACCCGGCGCTGCCGGTGAACAGCGTCGCCGACCTCATCAAGCTGGCCAAATCCAAACCGGGCAAGCTGTCCTTCGGCAGCGGCAGCTCCTCCAGCCGCGTCGCGGGCGAGCAGTTCAAGCAGATGACGGGCACCTACATCCTGAACATTCCCTACAAGAGCAACCCGCCGGCCGTGACCGACCTGCTGGGCGGCCAGATCGACATGATGATCACCGACATGGCCACCGGCCTGCCGCAGGTCAAGGCCGGCAAGCTCAAGGCGCTGGGCGTGTCCACGCGGCAGCGCTCGCCGCTGGCGCCGGATGTGCCCACCATCGCCGAGGCCGGCGTGAAGGGCTATGAGATGACCTACTGGTTTGCCGCCTACGCGCCCGCCGGCACGCCGGCCGACGTGGTGGCCAAGCTGGCCGAGATGCTCTCGCGCGCCGCGCGCAGCCCTTCGGCGGCGCCCTTCTACCAGTCCAGCGGCACGGAGATCTTCACCAGCAACCCGGAGGAATTGCGCAAGTTCCAGGCGAGCGAAACCCTCAAGTGGGGAAAAATCATCAAGGCGGCCGGCATAGAGCCTGAGTAAGTGGTCCTCCGGATCGGGCAGCCCTTCGATACCTCAGGGCGAACGGCCCGGGAGCTCGGGGTGAACGGCCCCGGAGGAAAGCCCTCTCGGAAAAGCCGTTCGGGCTGAGGTATCGAAGCCTCTTGCCCGTGCGTTGCAGGAGCAGGAGCGGCCGGTGTGCGATTCACCTATTCGTAATGCATTACGTTTAAGTAAAATTCCTGGGAAGGAGCCGGCGTCCTGCCGGCGAATTTTTCCGACGCGCCCCACACCAGGAAACCGCATGGCCAAAGCCTTCGCCTCCCAGTCCGACCTGACCGACAAGCAGATCACCTTCGAACAACTCAGCGCCCATTGCTGGGCCTACACCGCCGAGGGCGACCCCAACTCCGGCGTCATCATCGGCGACAAGTTCATCATGGTGAGCGACGCCACGGCCACGCCGGCGATGGCGCAGGACCTGATCGCGCGCATCCGCACCATCAGCGACAAGCCCATCAAATACGTGCTGCTCACGCACTACCATGCGGTGCGCGTGCTGGGCGCCAGCGCCTACGCGGCTGAAGGCGCGAGCGAGATCATCGCCAGCCGCGGCACCTATGAACTCATCGTCGAGCGCGGCGCGCAGGACATGCAAAGCGAGATGGAGCGCTTCCCGCGTCTGTTCCGCAACGCCGAAAGCGTGCCCGGCCTGACCTGGCCGACGCTGGTCATAGACGGTGGCGATCCGGTCAAGGGCGAAGTCCCCGGCAAGCTGGTGCTGGACCTGGGCGGCGTGAAGGTGCGGGTCTGGCACCCGGGCCCCGGCCACACGCGCGGCGACACGATTGCCTGGGTGGAAGAAGAAAAAGTGCTGTTCTCAGGCGACCTGGTTGAATACGAGGCCGGTGTCTACACCGGCGATGCGCAGTTGGAAGAATGGCCCGCCACGCTGGAAGCCCTGCGCGCGCTCAAGGCCGAAGCCATCGTGCCGGGCCGCGGCGAGGCCATGAAGGGCGCGGCCAACGTCAACAAGGCGCTGGACTACACCAAGCGCTGGGTCGAAACGCTCTACAAGGCCGGCAAGGAAGCGGCAGCCGCCGGCATGGACCTCAAGGCCGCCATGGCCCACACCCGCAAAAGCATGGACCCGGTCTTCGGCCATGTGTTTATTTACGAGCACTGCCTGCCCTTTGACGTGAGCCGCGCGTTCGACGAGGCCAGCGGCATCAAGAACCCGCGCATCTGGACCGCCGAGCGCGACAAGGAAATGTGGAGCGCGCTGCAGGGCTAGGGTTTAGGCGAACGCGTGCACGGCAGGTCGGCTCAGGATTCCAGGTCCAGCCCGGCCTGAAGGCTGGTAAAAGCATCGAGCGCGGCCTGGCCGTCCATGCTTTCCATGCGTTCCAGCACGTCGTCATCTTCGACCAGGCAGTAGCCCAGGCTGAAGCGCCTGAAACGCCGGGCGGCCAGTTCGCCATGGTGCAGGACTTGCAGGTTGAAGTGGCGGCTGTCCTGGCGTATGCGCTCCAGCAGCGCCAGCACCCGTTTCTGCCCGCCCTCCAGCTGCTGGCAAAAACGCATGCCGTCAAAGATCAGCAGGCCGGTAATGCCACGCTCCGCGTTGGCCTGCCGGGCCTTGGCGGCGATATCTCCCACGACGCTGAGCGGCGCTTCAGGTGCCAGCGTGCTGACATAAAGGATTTCATACAGGGAGGTGCTTGTGAGTGTCATCGCGGCACAATGTAACGGCACACCTCGCACCGCACAATGTCAAAAGACACAGGGATATGCGTCTAAGATAAGTCTTCCATGAACATCCCAACGCCAACTTCAGCGATCTGCCCCCCGCAGTGCAGCGCCTGCGGTTTGCGCAGGACCGGGGCCTTCATGCCGGTGAACACCGAAGAGCTGAAGTTCATCGAAGCCTTCCGCACCGGCACCACCGCGGTAAAGGCCGGCGGCACCATTCTTTATGAGCAAAAGCCCAACGGCAAGCTCTTCACGCTGTACTCGGGTTGGGCCTTTCGTTACAAAACCCTGAGTGACGGCCGCCGGCAGATCCTCAATTTTTTGCTGCCCGGTGATTTCATCGGCCTGCAGCAGAAATTCGCCGACGGCCCCATGCACGGCATCGAAGCCGTGACCGACACCAGCCTCTGCGTGTTCCCGCGCGAACGCTTGTGGGAGCTGTTCCGCAATTTCCCCAACCTGGGCTATGACATCACCTGGCTGGCGGCCCGCGAAGAAGGCATGGTGGACGACCACCTGCTGACCGCCGGGCGGCGCAACGCCACCGAGCGTGTGGCCATGCTGCTGATGCATTTGTTCCGTCGGCTGGACCGTGTGGGCATGGCCGAGGGCGGCATGATCGAGTTCCCCATCAACCAGCAGCACATCGCCGACGCGCTGGGGCTGTCGCTGGTGCACACCAACAAGACCTTGAGGCGCCTGCGCCAGCTGGGCCTTCACGACATCCAGGACGGCAAACTGCGGCTGCTCAACACCCGCGCGCTGGAGCGCATCGCGGACTATTACGACTCGCCGCCCCTGCAAGTGCCACTGCTCTGATCTGATCTCTCCCTGTAGGTTGGCGCCGACATCAAGGCCCTGGGGCGGATGACAGGCGCCCCCCGCCGACGGTTCCATGATGGCTCTCCCTACACGATTGCCCTCTCGTTTTCATTATTTCGAGGCGACAGCAAGGCGTGGTAATACCCGACACCCCAGGAGATGCTCATGGACCATGCACAAGCCCCCGGCGCACGGCTGCAGCAGCAACCGCCCCGTTTCGCCAACCGGCAGCAACAGCAAAGCAGCGGCTCGCGCGAGTTCCAGCCGCGCCAGTCGAAACCCGGCGACGGCCCTTCCGGCCAGATGGGCGAGGGCAGCTATGAAGGAACGCGCCACTACCAGGAGCGTATGAAGTCCTACCTCAAGGACGCCGACGTCAAGTCCGACGCTGAGGCGGCCAAGCCCGAATCGCCGCAGCAGGCCGATGAGCTGAAAAAGGCCGAGGAAGAAGGCCGCTCGCACTCCAAGGCGCCGGGCCAATAAGTACCACTGAACCGCCTGTCACCGTTGGCAAACCTCAACCTCTTCAGGACTTCTGCGCGTTCAGCGTCCTGAAGTCCTGCTCGTAGCGGTGCAATGTTTCCACCGCCTTGTGGCGTTGCGCCGGCGTGGTGCTGTTGTGCAGTTCCGCGATCGTGACGCAGGCATCCTGCGTGAGCTTGTCCATGTAGTCGTGGTTGGCCGCATCAGGCGAGTTCAGGGTGCGTTCAAACAGCCCGCGCATGGCGGCCTGGGTTTTCTCGGGCGTGCCCTGGCCCGCCACCAGCGGTCGCAATGTGTGCAAGGCATCCTGCTGGCGCCGGAGTTTTTCTGCATAGCTGCGCGATGCGTCGAAGTGAGAGGCGTCCATGCGCCGCTCAATCACCGCCAGCTGTTTTTTCTCAAGCCCGCCGTAAAGCATTTCGGCGCGCTTCACGGCTTCCTTGTAGCGCTTCTCGCGTTGGGCTTTGGGCGAAGCCTCCAGGAAGTCTTCGCGATACTCGTCATTGCCCTTGGCAAAGCGGCGCTCCAGGTTTTTCAACTGGCCGGCCTGCAGCGATGCCGCCAGGGTCGCCATGGGCAGCTCCGCCTGGCGCGCCAGCGCCACCAGCTTGCCGCGCACGTCGGTGTAAATCGCACAGGCCGCCGCGGCATCGATGTCCGAAGGCATTTGCTGCTGGAGCTTTTGCAACGTCTCGATGTAGCCGGGCAGCTGCGTCTGCCGGTGCCAGGCCTGCAACCGGGCGAGGTCGGCCTTGACCTGCAGGCTTTGCGCATCGGTGAAGTCGAAATGGCGGTCCAGCTGCCAATAGACCAGTTCGGGCGCCTGGTTGTAGGCGACTTTCATCAGGCTGCAGCTTTGCAGCAAGCCGGCCAGCGCCAGTACCGCCAGCCCGCCGATAATCCCTGTGCAGCGTCCCGCGCCCGCCCCGGCGGCCTGGGTACGCGTCAATACCCCAAGATCCAGAGGAAATTTCATGGCAGCAACCCCAATCGATGTCGTCATCATGGCCGCGGGCAAAGGCACGCGGATGAAGAGCAGCTTACCCAAAGTCCTGCACCGTTTGGGCGGGAAAGCCCTGCTCGCCCATGTCATCGAATGCGCCGCGTCCGTGTCGGCGCGCCAGGCAGTCGTCATCACCGGCCACGGCGCGGCTGAGGTGGAGGCCGCTTGCGGCCGCTTTACCCAGGCCGCCGGCGCCCAGGTGGCCCTGCAGTTCGCGCGCCAGGAGCCCCAGCTGGGCACCGGCCATGCGGTGCAGCAGGCGCTGCCCCTGCTGGCTGACGACGGCGTCACCCTGGTGCTCTCGGGCGACGTGCCGCTGACCCAGGCCGCCACGCTGCAGGCCCTGATCGCCCAGTGCGACGGCCAGCGTCTGGCGCTGCTCACCCTCAGCATGGCCGACCCTACGGGCTACGGCCGCATCGTGCGCGCGCAAGCGCACGCCTCCGAGCCCTTGCGCGCCGGCCCCGAAGCAAGCTCGCAGGTGCGTGCCATCGTCGAGCACAAGGACGCGACCGACGCCCAGCGCGAGATCCGCGAAATCTACAGCGGCATCATGGCTGTGCCTACGCGACTCTTGCGCGCCTGGCTGGCCCGGCTGGACAACAAGAACGCCCAGGGCGAGTACTACCTGACCGACATCGTGAAGTTCGCCGTGGCCGACGGCGTGGCCGTGGTGGCCCACCAGATCACCGATGCGGCCCAGGTGGCCGGCGTCAACAGCCCGGTGCAACTGGCCGAGCTTGAGCGTGTTTACCAGGGCCGGCTGGCCGTCGCCCTGATGGAGCAGGGCGTGCGCCTGGCCGACCCGGCCCGGCTCGACCTGCGCGGCACGCTCACCTGCGGCCGGGACGTCGAAATCGATGTGAACTGTGTTTTTGAAGGCGCCGTTTCTTTGGGCGACGGCGTGCGCATAGGCGCCAACTGCGTGATCGCCAACTGCAGCATCGCCGCCGGCGCCGTGATTCATCCTTTCACCCATATCGACGGTGAAAAGCTGGGCGTGCAAGTGGGCGAGGGCGCGCTCATAGGCCCCTTCGCGCGCCTGCGCCCCGGCGCGCAGCTGGGCGCTGAAGTCCACATCGGCAATTTTGTGGAAGTGAAGAACTCCACCCTGGCCAAGGGCGCCAAGGCCAACCACCTGGCCTATCTGGGCGACGCCACCGTGGGCGAGCGCGTCAACTACGGCGCCGGCAGCATCACCGCCAACTACGACGGCGCCAACAAGCACCGCACTGTGATCGAGGCCGACGTGCATATCGGCAGCAACTGCGTGCTGGTGGCGCCTGTCACCATAGGCGCTGGTGGAACCGTGGGGGGCGGCTCCACCATCACCAAGAGCACGCCGCCTGAGGCCCTCAGTGTGGCGCGGGGCAAGCAGGTCAGCCTGCCCAACTGGAAACGACCGGCCAAGCTTCCGCGCCCCTCTTGAAGCCACGCCTGCGGGTATTCCCGGGCTGGCCTGGGCAGGCATAGCCGCCTTTCCAGGTAGTTACATGACGTAACATCGGGTCCGGCGGCACCCGGGATGGGTGCCGTGCATTCAATCATTCCAACACATACAAAGAGGGGTTTCCATGTTTCAACAGCTCAGGCGTGTTGTCCTGTTCACGGGCATTGCTGTGTCCGCATTTCTGGTCGGCTGCGCCGGCCCCGCGCCCAACTACGCACCGTCCATCGACAACGTCGAGACGCTCAAGAAGATTGAAGGCGCGTCCGTGAAGACGGGCACCATCGGCGTGACGGCAGGTATGCCGGGCGCTGCCGCGCTCTCCCTGCGCGCCAACACCATGACCTCGCCCGTGGGCAAGAACTACGGCGATTACATCGCCGCGGCGCTGCGCCAGGAGCTGGAACTGGCCAAGCTGTACAACCCGCAATCGGGCGTTGAAATCAGCGGCACCCTGATCAAGAACAACATCGACGCGGGCGGACTCAGCACCAATGCCGGGCAGATCGAGGCGCGTTTTGTGGTGAAGGCCAACGGCCAGGTGCGCTTTGACAAGGTCAAGCGCATAGAGCGCAAATGGGAAAGTGCTTTCGCCGGCGCCGTGGCCATTCCGCTGGCCGCCAACAACTACGCGCCGATGGTGCAGTCGCTGATTGCCTCGCTGGTGAGCGACCCCGACTTCGTCAAAGCCATTCGCAACTAACCGGAGCCCATCACCATGAACCGATTTGTTGGCTATGTTTTCTCGGCCCTGGCCTGCGTTGTCCTGTTTGGTTGCGCACACCCCATCACCATGAACCCCGATCTCGCCGCGGTCACCGTGCCCGCCGGCGCCAAGCCCATCGCCAAGAAGGTGGGCTATTACATCCCCGACGCCCTGCGCTCGGTGGAAGTGACTACCCCCGGCGGCGGCGGCGACAAGGTGCGCTACTTCCCTTACCGCGACATCGAGCCCGGCTTCTACAAGGCGCTGTCCGAGGCATTCACCAGCGTGAGCAAGGTGCAAAACCCCAAGGACTTCGCGGCGCTGCAGGCCGGCGGCATTTCGCTGCTGATCACGCCTGAAGTCACCACCAACTCTTCTTCCGACGGCGCCTTCACCTGGCCGCCCACGCAGTTCAGCGTCAAGCTCGTCTGCACCGTTGTCGACGCCGCCGGCCAGCCCGTCGAGACGATACGCGTCAGCGGCGAAGGCGGGGCGACCTTTTCGGAGTTCAAGAGCAACTTCTCGCTGGCGGCAGTGAGGGCTTCGAATGATGCTTTGGCCAAGCTGGTCAAGGCGCTTGTTGAGTCGCCGGCACTCCGGAAGTAAACCGGGTCTTGCGCCGGCGGGCGCGCTTCAGTTCTCTTATCTCCTCGGTTCTCTTGCAGAGTGCGCTGGCCGGGGGTTGCCCGGCGGCAAGTAACTTTCTTTTGCTTCGCCAAAAGAAAGTCACGGCGGTCTCAAGGGTGAAGTGCAACACTGCGCAATCCCGAAGACAGGAGCAGCATGACGAGCCACTACAGACACTTGAGCGCCGAAGACCGCGGAGCCATCATGACGATGAGTCTTCAGGGATGCAG
>Ga0102589_1004682_pt1 | contig 12635 bp, 13 predicted proteins | sample AraplaMF_Col_mLB_FD_76858 | JGI IMG/M metagenome (GOLD analysis project Ga0102589, IMG submission 76858) | Arabidopsis root microbial communities from the University of North Carolina, USA - plate scrape MF_Col_mLB | ecosystem: Host-associated > Plants > Roots > Endosphere | place: USA... | reverse complement strand
GCATGGTTCTGTTGTAAAGTTCCCGTGATTTTTGAAGGTGTACGTGGAATCAAAAGATGACGGAGCAGAAGAGAAGGATAAAATGTTGCCGCATCTAGAAATTGGAGAAACAGTCTTTTCTAAAGATGTCGAACCGAAACAACACTTTACACAGCCGCCACCGCGTTATACAGAGGCACGTTTAGTAAAAACGTTAGAGGAACTTGGAATTGGTAGACCATCTACATATGTACCAACGCTAGAGACAATTCAAAAACGTGGGTATGTAGGGTTAGACAATAAGCGATTTGTTCCGACTGAACTTGGCGAAATTGTAACCGAACTTATTTTAGAGTTTTTCCCTGAAATTATTAACATTGAGTTTACAGCTAATATGGAGCGAAATCTTGATGAAGTAGAAGAGGGGAACGCAAATTGGGTACAAATTGTCGATGATTTCTACAAAGAGTTTGAGCCACGTTTAGAAAAAGCGGAGAAAGAAATGCGCGAAGTAGAAATTAAAGATGAACCTGCTGGGGAAGACTGTGAATTGTGTGGTCACCCAATGGTCTTCAAAATGGGTAAATTCGGAAAGTTCATGGCTTGTTCTAATTTCCCAGATTGCCGAAATACAAAACCGATTGTAAAAGAAATCGGTGTTACATGTCCAAAATGTAATGAAGGACAAATTATTGAACGACGAAGCAACAAAAAGAAACGTCTTTTTTACGGCTGTGGTACATATCCAGAGTGTGACTTTGTTTCTTGGGATAAACCAATTGGTCGAAAATGTCCAAAGTGCGAAGGGATGCTTGTTGAGAAGAAGTTGAAAAAAGGCGTTCAAGTACAGTGTATTTCTTGTGATTATGAAGAAGAACAACAAATGTGAGCCTACCAGCTCACATTTTTTTCGGGAAATGCAAAAAGAAAGGTGAGATACATGACAACACAAGTAGTAAACGTAATTGGTGCAGGACTTGCAGGAAGTGAAGCAGCTTATCAAATCGCAAAACGCGGTGTTCAAGTAAGGTTATACGAAATGCGACCAGTAAAACAAACACCAGCTCATCACACAGATAAATTTGCTGAGCTTGTATGCAGTAACTCGCTTCGTGCAAATACATTAACAAACGCGGTGGGCGTAATTAAAGAAGAGATGCGCCGTATGGATTCTGTTATTATTCGCGCAGCAGACGAATGTTCTGTGCCAGCAGGCGGTGCGTTAGCTGTTGACCGTCATGAATTTGCGGCTAAGGTAACGGAATATGTGAAAAATCATCCGAACGTGACAGTAGTGAATGAAGAAATTACAGAAATTCCTGAAGGACCTACAGTAATTGCAACGGGCCCTCTTACGTCAGCAAGTCTAGCGGTACAACTGAAAGAGCTAACAGGCGAGGATTATTTTTATTTCTATGATGCAGCGGCGCCAATTGTAGAAAAAGATAGCATTGATATGGAGAAAGTATATTTAAAATCCCGTTATGACAAAGGGGAAGCAGCATATTTAAACTGTCCTATGACAGAAGAAGAATTTAATCGTTTTTATGATGCGTTAATTGCTGCAGAAACAGTGCCATTAAAAGAGTTTGAGAAGGAAATTTTCTTTGAAGGCTGTATGCCGGTAGAAGTCATGGCAAGCCGTGGTAGACAAACGTTAGTATTCGGACCGATGAAACCAGTTGGATTAGAAGATCCAAAAACAGGGGAAACACCGTATGCAGTTGTTCAATTGCGTCAAGATGATGCAGCAGGAACGTTATACAATATTGTTGGTTTCCAAACACACTTAAAATGGGGACCGCAAAAAGAAGTGTTACAATTAATTCCTGGATTAGAAAATGCGGAAATCGTACGTTATGGTGTGATGCATCGTAATACGTTTATTAATTCACCGAAATTACTTCGTCCAACGTACCAATATAAAAATCGCGACGATTTATTCTTTGCAGGACAAATGACTGGGGTAGAGGGATATGTAGAATCAGCTGCTTCGGGCTTATTAGCAGGTGTAAATGCAGCGCGACTTGTGAAAGGTGAAGAACCAGTTGTTTTACCAGCAGTAACAGCAATGGGAAGTATGGCAAATTACATTACATCGACGAATGCGAAAAACTTCCAACCGATGAACGCGAATTTCGGACTATTTGCACCGTTAGAAAAGAAAATTAAAAAGAAGCAAGAACGTAATGAAGCGTATGCAAATCGCGCATTAGAAACAATTCAAAATTTTGTAAATATTTAGTCAAATTTCTTGCAAAGGCTACTAAATTGTGATACGATTTAGTAGCCTTTATTGAGGTGAAGAGTATGAATGAAGATGTGAATAAAATGTTACAATTATTCGTCGGATATTTACAAATTGAAAGAAATTATTCAAAATATACAATTGCAAGTTATCAAAATGATGTAGAACATTTTATACAATGTATGAATCGAGAAGGTATTTTGACTTTTGAGGATGTTACGTATACTGATGTTCGTTTATATTTAACAACTTTGCATAATGAAAAGTTAGCAAGGAAGTCTGTAGCGCGAAAAATCTCGAGTTTGCGAAGTTTGTATCGCTTTTTGATGCGTGAAGGATATCGGGAAGATAATCCATTTGCACTTGCTGCACTCCCTAAAAAAGAATGGTCAATACCAAAATTTTTGTACGCTGAAGAGTTAGAAAAACTATTTGAAGTTTCGGATACTTCAAAACCGCTAGGTCAACGAGATCAAGCGTTATTAGAACTTATGTACGCGACGGGTATTCGTGTAAGCGAATTCGTGAATATTCAGCTTGCGGATATTGACTTTTCAACAGGTACGATTTTGGTGACGGGAAAAGGAAAGAAACAACGCTATGTTCCTTTCGGTAGTTATGCACAAGATGCTTTACTAACTTACATAGAAAATGGGAGAAAACAATTGGAGAAAAAATCGCAAGAACACTCTCAAATGTTGTTTTTGAATGCGAAAGGCACACCGCTAACGAATCGAGGTGTTCGATATATTTTAAATGAACTAATAAAAAGAACATCCCTTACAATGCATATAAGTCCCCATACGTTAAGGCATACGTTTGCAACCCATATGTTAAATGAAGGGGCAGATTTAAGGGCTATACAAGAATTATTAGGACATGAAAATTTATCGGCAACACAAATTTATACGCATGTCTCAAAAGAAAGATTGCGATCGGTTTACATGATGCACCATCCTCGTGCATAAATTGCTTTTAAAAGCTATAAAGTGAAACTACTATTGGTGGAGGGGGTTCTTCCTTTTTCACTAATAGTTAGGTGTACCAATTAAGCTCTTACGGGTAGTTAACTCCTAGGTACCTTGTTTGATTTATCAGAATTTTTAGGTTGGAGTCTAAGTGCCTGTTAGCAGCAGGATAAAAACAAATAAAGGAGTTTTTTCTATGGGAAACTTCCATGCTACAACGATATTTGCGGTTCACCATAATGGAGAATGTGCAATGGCCGGTGATGGGCAAGTTACACTTGGAAATGCTGTTGTTATGAAGCATACAGCTCGTAAAGTTCGAAAGTTATTCCATGGCAAAGTGTTAGCAGGTTTTGCAGGTTCTGTAGCTGATGCTTTTACATTATTTGAGATGTTTGAAGGAAAGCTTGAGGAATACAATGGTAATTTACAGCGAGCTGCGGTAGAAATGGCAAAGCAGTGGCGGGGAGATAAGATGCTTCGCCAACTAGAGGCAATGTTAATCGTTATGGATAAAAATACGATGTTGCTTGTTTCAGGAACGGGTGAAGTGATTGAACCAGATGATGGCATTTTAGCAATTGGTTCTGGTGGGCATTACGCACTTGCAGCAGGGCGCGCTTTAAAACAACATGCAGGTTCCCATTTCACAGCAAGAGAAATTGCGAAGGCAAGTTTAGAAATCGCTAGCAATATTTGTGTATATACAAACGAAAATATTATTGTGGAAGAACTGTAGAACTGTAAGGGAGGCATTTTATATGCATTTACATTTTACTCCGCGACAAATTGTAGAAAAATTAGATCAATATATTATTGGTCAAAAAGATGCGAAAAAAGCAGTTGCAGTGGCACTTAGAAATCGTTATCGCCGCAGTAAATTAGAAGAAGGACTTCGCGATGAAATTGCACCGAAAAACATTTTAATGATTGGACCTACAGGGGTCGGAAAAACAGAGGTGGCGCGTCGTATTGCAAAGCTTGTGGGGGCTCCTTTTATTAAAGTAGAGGCAACTAAATTTACAGAAGTAGGCTATGTTGGTCGTGATGTTGAATCGATGGTTCGTGATCTTGTAGAAACTTCTGTTCGAATTGTAAAAGAAGAAAAAATGATTCATGTGAAAGATAAAGCGGAAGAGCAAGCTAATCAACGAATTGTTGAAATTTTAGTGCCGCATAAACAAAAAGAATCAGGATTTAAAAATCCGCTAGAAATGTTATTTGGCGGGTATCAAAATCAAAATACTGCTCCAACTTCAGAAAAGCAAGATGAGAGAGAAGTGGAGCAAAAACGAAATGAAGTAGAGAAACAGCTTGCTGCTGGTTTACTTGAAGATGAAATGATTACAATTGAAGTGACAGAACAGCAATCATCTATGTTTGATATGCTCCAAGGTACAGGGATGGAACAGATGGGCATGAATTTTCAAGATGCACTTGGAAGCTTTATGCCGAAAAAAACGAAAAAACGTAAACTTTCTGTAAAAGAAGCGAGAAAAGTCTTGACAAATGAAGAAGCACAGCGCTTAATTGATATGGATGAAGTTACACAAGAAGCCGTTTATCGTGCTGAACAGCTTGGGATTATTTTTATTGATGAGATTGACAAAATTGCTGGTAAACAATCGAATAGCGTTGATGTATCGCGTGAAGGTGTGCAGCGAGACATCTTACCGATTGTGGAAGGATCGACTGTTGTGACAAAATATGGACCGATAAGAACGGATTATGTTTTGTTCATTGCAGCGGGTGCTTTTCATATGTCAAAGCCGTCAGATTTAATTCCAGAACTGCAAGGAAGATTCCCAATCCGCGTAGAGTTGACAAAATTGTCAGCGGACGATTTTGTGAAAATTCTTGTAGAACCAGATAATGCTTTAGTAAAACAATATATAGCATTATTGGAAACTGAAGGTATAGAAATTGAATTTTCTGACGAAGCTATTCGTAAGATTGCCGAGATTGCTTATCAAGTCAATCAAGACACAGATAATATTGGAGCAAGAAGGCTCCATACCATTATGGAAAAACTTCTTGAAGATTTATCATTTGAAGCATCTGAAATTACGTTAGAAAAGGTAACGATAACACCTCAGTATGTAGAGGAAAAATTAGAGACGATTGCTAAAAATAAAGATGTGAGCCAGTTTATTTTGTAATAGTATCATCAGGTGACTCGCCTTAGCTTCCAAGTGATTAAAACTATGTGAATAATGTGTAGGAGGAAATTTAGAAATGGAATTATTAGCAAAAACGAGAAAGTTAAATGCGTTATTACAAAGCGCAGCAGGAAAACCAGTAAACTTTAGAGAAATGGCTGACACGATGTGTGAAGTGATTGAAGCGAACGTGTTTATTGTAAGTCGTCGTGGAAAATTATTAGGATATGCAATTCACCAACAAATCGAAAACGAGCGCATGAAGCAAATGCTTGCTGAGCGTCAGTTCCCAGAAGAATATACAAAGAACTTATTTAATGTAACTGAAACATCTCCAAACTTAGAAGTAAACAGTGAGTATACAGCGTTCCCTGTAGAAAACAGAGAGTTATTTGGTCAAGGTTTAACAACTATCGTACCAATCGTTGGTGGTGGTGAGCGTTTAGGTACATTAGTATTAGCGCGACTTGGTCAAGAATTTTTAGACGATGATTTAATTCTTGCTGAATATAGTTCTACTGTAGTAGGTATGGAAATTCTACGTGAAAAAGCGGAAGAAATTGAAGAAGAAGCACGTAGTAAAGCAGTTGTACAAATGGCGATTAGCTCATTATCATACAGTGAACTTGAAGCAATTGAACATATTTTCGAAGAGTTAAATGGAACAGAAGGTTTACTTGTTGCAAGTAAAATTGCTGATCGTGTAGGTATTACACGTTCTGTAATTGTAAACGCACTTCGTAAGTTAGAAAGTGCTGGTGTAATTGAATCTCGTTCTTTAGGTATGAAAGGAACATACATCAAAGTACTAAATGACAAGTTTTTACATGAACTTGCGAAACTAAAAACAAACTAATTTTTATAAATGAAGAACTCTTCTGGATGTTGCAGAAGGGTTCTTTTTGTTATTAACAGAAAAGAAGAATTTGCTATTGCAAGTTTCACTGTATTATTAAGACAGCTTAAAAATAATGGAAATTGGTAATACTGTATATAAGTTCAAAAAACATAAAACCCCTTTCTTTTTAGGAGAGGACGAGAGCATTTTATCGTGTATAGAAGCGGTCGAGGCTATTCCCTGCCCATGCGAGATTTAAAACAAAGGGAGCAAGGAGAGTACAGGATATAATGTATCCCGCATAGCAACGACTTATAAAGAGAAGCGAAGCCTACTGTTTAGACATGATGGCCTAGGAGGCAGAGCTAGACAAAGATGTCGGAAAATTAAAACGGATTTATAGATAAAGAGTGCGTATATCATTCAGCAATAAAATAGGAAAATGAAAAAGAAAGTTTGACAATGTGTGTATTTTCGACTTGATTGTGATATTTTGTTGTGATATAGTTGTCAGTGGTGTCAGTACAAAGTACACACGTTCATTGATTTAAGTGTTGGTGCTACGCTTGTAGTTTCGCTTAAAGATGAAGTGAACGGAGGATATCAAAAACCATTTAGGAGGAACAAAATTATGTCAGTAATTTCTATGAAGCAATTGCTTGAAGCTGGTGTTCACTTCGGACATCAAACTCGTCGTTGGAACCCAAAAATGAAACGTTACATTTTCACAGAGCGTAACGGTATCTACATCATCGACTTACAAAAAACTGTGAAAAAAGTTGAAGAAGCATTCAACGTAATGAGAGACATCGCTGCTAACGGCGGTAACGTATTATTCGTAGGTACAAAAAAACAAGCACAAGATGCTATTAAAGAAGAAGCAACTCGCGCTGGTATGTACTTCGTTAACCAACGTTGGTTAGGTGGTACGTTAACAAACTTCCAAACAATTCAAAAGCGTATTAAACGCCTTAAAGACATCGAAAGAATGCAAGAAGATGGCACTTTCGAAGTACTTCCTAAGAAAGAAGTTGTACAACTTAAGAAAGAATTAGAGCGTCTTGAAAAATTCTTAGGCGGCATTAAAGATATGAAAGGTCTTCCAGATGCATTATTCATAGTAGACCCTCGTAAAGAGCGTATCGCTGTTGCTGAAGCACGCAAATTAAACATTCCAATCATCGGTATTGTTGATACAAACTGTGATCCAGATGAAATCGATCATGTAATCCCAGCAAACGATGATGCTATTCGTGCTGTAAAACTTCTTACATCTAAAATGGCAGACGCAATCCTTGAAGCAAAACAAGGTGAAGAAACTGTTACTGCGTAACAAATTTAGAAAGGTGATAAGGGGTTAGGCCTTTTATCACCTTTTTTAAGGTATATACATATTTTAGGAGGATGAAAAGCATGGCAATTACTGCACAAATGGTAAAAGAACTTCGCGAAAAAACTGGCGCAGGTATGATGGACTGCAAAAAAGCGTTAACTGAAACTAACGGTGACATGGAGAAAGCAATTGACTTCCTACGTGAGAAAGGTATTGCGAAAGCTGCGAAAAAAGCAGACCGCATTGCTGCTGAAGGTTTAACTTACATCGAAGCAAACGGTAACGACGCTGTAATCTTAGAATTAAACTCTGAAACTGATTTCGTTGCGAAAAACGAAGGTTTCCAAGCATTAATTAAAGAATTAGCTGCTCACTTATTAGCTAACAAACCTGCTAACGTTGAAGAAGCTATGGCTCAAACAATTTCAAACGGCAAAACAGTAGAAGAGCACATCAACGAAGCAATCGCTAAAATTGGTGAAAAACTTACACTTCGTCGTTTCGAAATCGTATCAAAAACTGATGCAGATGCATTCGGTGCTTACCTACACATGGGTGGACGCATTGGTGTATTAGCAGTTCTTGAAGGTTCTACAGATGAAGCAGCTGCTAAAGATGTAGCAATGCACATCGCAGCAGTTAACCCTAAATACATCGACCGCGATGCTGTAACAGCTGAAGAAGTTGAGCATGAACGTCAAGTATTAACACAACAAGCTTTAAACGAAGGCAAGCCAGAAAAAATCGTTGCGAAAATGGTTGAAGGTCGCCTTGGCAAATTCTTCGAAGAGATTTGCTTACTTGACCAAGCATTCGTTAAAAACCCTGATATGAAAGTTCGTCAGTTCGTTGAGTCTAAAGGCGGAACATTAAAAGGATTCGTTCGCTACGCTGTTGGTGAAGGAATTGAAAAACGCGAAGACAACTTTGCTGAAGAAGTAATGAACCAAGTAAAAGGTAACAACTAATAAAGATTGGGGAACACATTGTGTTCCCTTTTTTAAAATAAAGATGCAAGTACTGGAGGTTCATTATGAGTAAGCCAAAATATGATCGTGTTGTATTAAAGCTAAGCGGAGAAGCTTTAGCTGGAGATAAAGGGTTTGGAATTAACCCATCTGTTATTAAATCTGTTGCACAGCAAGTAAAAGAAATTGCTGAGCTTGATGTAGAAGTTGCAGTCGTTGTTGGTGGCGGTAACATTTGGCGTGGAAAAATCGGAAGTGAGATGGGAATGGACCGTGCAACAGCCGACTATATGGGCATGTTAGCAACTGTAATGAATTCTTTAGCTCTTCAAGATAGCTTGGAGAATTTAGGAGTCCAAACACGTGTGCAAACTTCTATTGAAATGCGCCAAGTAGCAGAGCCTTACATTCGTCGTAAAGCAAATCGTCACTTAGAGAAGAAGCGTGTTGTAATTTTTGCAGCAGGTACGGGTAACCCTTACTTCTCTACTGATACAACAGCGGCATTACGCGCAGCTGAGATTGAGGCTGATGTTATTTTAATGGCAAAAAATAATGTAGATGGCGTATATAGTGCAGATCCAACTGTTGATGAAACAGCGACAAAATATGAGACACTTACATATTTAGATGTCTTAAAAGAAGGTTTAGGTGTAATGGATTCTACAGCTTCTTCTTTATGTATGGACAATGATATTCCACTAATTGTATTCTCAATTATGGAAGAAGGAAATATTAAGCGTGCCGTTCTCGGCGAAAATATTGGAACAATTGTAAGGGGGAAATAAAATGGCACAACAAGTAATGAATAATGCAAAAGAAAAAATGGAAAAAGCAGTTGCGGCATATTCTCGTGAACTTTCAACAGTTCGTGCAGGTCGTGCGAGTGCTGCTGTATTAGATAAAGTACAAGTAGATTACTACGGTGCACCAACACCAGTTGTACAATTAGCAAATATCACAGTGCCAGAAGCACGTTTGCTAGTTATTCAACCGTATGATAAGACATCTATCGGTGATATTGAGAAGGCGATTTTAAAAGCTGATTTAGGATTGAATCCTTCAAATGATGGTACTGTTATTCGTATCGCATTTCCAGCGTTAACAGAAGAACGTCGTCGTGAACTTGTTAAAGTTGTAAAGAAATATTCTGAAGATGCAAAAGTAGCTGTTCGTAACGTTCGTCGCGATGCAAATGATGATTTAAAGAAACTTGAGAAAAACGGCGATATTACAGAAGATGACTTAAGAGGATATACAGAAGATATCCAAAAAGAAACAGATAAGTATATCGTAAAAGTTGACGAAGTTACAAAAAACAAAGAAAAAGAAATTATGGAAGTGTAATCGCGAAACTTTCGCAAATATGACCCTCTTCTTAAGGGGGTCTTTTTACACTTTTAGGCATATGTCTGCTCGTTGGAGGGTTTGAATGATGTTTAGAAAACTTCCCTTTTTTAAAGGCAATAAGATTGCGTCGTTTGATCATCTCGTAGAAGAGGCAAAAAAAGGAGAAATCCCAGCACATATTGCAATCATTATGGATGGTAATGGAAGATGGGCGAAAAGAAGAGCGATGCCACGTATTGCAGGGCATCATGAAGGCATGCAAGTCGTAAAGAAAATTACGAAGTTTGCCAGTAAGCTCGGTGTCAAAGTGTTGACTCTTTATGCCTTCTCTACAGAGAACTGGAAAAGACCAAAAGTAGAAGTGGATTATTTAATGAAACTTCCTGAAGAGTTTCTAGGTGCATTTTTACCAGAGCTTGTTGAAGAAAATGTACAAGTACGTGTGATAGGACAAAAAGATCGCCTTCCAACTCATACGCGAAGAGCAATGGATAAGGCAATTGAAGATACAAAAGAAAACACGGGGTTAATTTTAAATTTTGCGTTAAACTATGGAAGTCGTGATGAAATTGTATCTGCTGTGCAAAATATGGTGAAGGATAGTAAGGAAGGGAAACTATGTTCTGAAGATATAACAGAAGAAATGATTTCTTCGTATTTAATGACGAGAACATTGCCTGATCCTGATTTACTAATCCGAACAAGCGGTGAGCTTCGAATAAGTAATTTCATGTTATGGCAAATTGCTTATACAGAGTTTTGTTTTACCGATGTATTGTGGCCGGATTTTACAGAAGAACATTTATTACAGTCGATCACTGACTTCCAAAATAGAGGTCGCAGATTTGGAGGCGTGTAGAAAGAGAGGGTTTGGTAGTGAAACAGAGAATAATTACTGGAGTGATTGCTGCCGCGCTATTCATCCCCATCGTATTTTACGGTGGCGTGCCTTTTACAATTTTAGTGTATGCATTAGCTTCTGTTGGATTATATGAATTAATTAGAATGAATAAACTAACGATTATTTCTGTACCAACAATTTTAGCAGCGATATTGTTATGGATTAGTTTAGTTCCAAGTAATGCATTGGACGTATTTGAAACAATAGGTTTATCAAAAGGAGAAATTACATTTGTAATTGTCTTATTACTTTTATCATATACGGTCCTCTCTAAGAATACATTTACTTTTGACAATGCTGCATTTTTATTAATGGCCACAACGTATGTTGCAATGGGTTTCCTTTATTTAAATGAAACGCGTATTGCAGGAATCCAGTACGTATTTTATGCGTTATTTGTAATTTGGGCAACGGATTCTGGCGCTTATTTTATTGGAAAAGCTATCGGAAAACGAAAGCTTTGGCCGGAGATTAGTCCAAATAAAACAATAGAGGGTTCTATCGGCGGTATTTTATGTGGAATTGTTGTTGCGCTTGTGTATAATGTATTTTTACCGGTTCATTCCAATATCGGTGTTCTTATTGCAGTTACAATTGCAATAGCGGTATTTGGCCAAATTGGAGACCTAGTAGAGTCAGCATTTAAACGTCATTACGGTGTGAAAGATTCAGGTACGATTTTGCCAGGACATGGTGGTATTCTAGATCGCACTGATAGTTGGCTATTTGTGTTACCGCTATTACATTTCTTACATTTCATTTAATGAATGAACGAGGAGTAGAAGTAATGAAAACCATTAGTTTATTAGGTGCAAGCGGATCAATTGGAACGCAAACATTAGATGTATTGCGTACGCACCAAGACCAATTCCGTCTCGTTGCTTTTTCTGTTGGTAGAAATATTGAATTTGCTCAGCAGGTGATTCAAGAATTTTCTCCTGAGATTGTTTCTGTACAACATAAAGAAGATGCCGGGAGATTACAGGCGGTTTGTGGAAATACGAAAATTGTATATGGAGAGGAAGGACTGCTTGCGGTCGCACTTCATCCAGATGCAAAAATAGTTGTAAACGCCGTTGTTGGGAGTGTAGGATTATTACCGACATTGCGAGCAATTGAAGCGAAAAAAACGATAGCAATTGCAAATAAAGAAACATTAGTAACAGCAGGACATTTAGTTATGGAAGCTGCAAAGAAACATAATGTATCTCTGCTTCCTGTAGATAGTGAACACTCTGCTATTTTTCAATGTTTGAATGGGGAAAATGAGAAGCGCATTTCCAGATTAATTTTAACGGCATCAGGTGGAAGTTTCCGAGATAAAACGAGGGATGAGCTGAAAAATGTAACAGTGGAAGATGCGCTTTGTCATCCAAACTGGTCTATGGGTTCGAAAATTACTATTGATTCTGCTACAATGATGAATAAGGGATTAGAGGTTATTGAAGCGCATTGGCTTTTTAATATCCCTTATGAGCAAATCGATGTTGTATTACATAAAGAAAGTATCATTCACTCTATGGTTGAGTTTGAAGATCGAAGTGTAATGGCGCAGCTTGGTACACCAGATATGCGTGTTCCAATTCAATATGCCCTTACTTACCCTGATCGTTTGTCACTTCCAAACGCTAAACAGCTGAATTTATGGGAAATTGGGACATTACATTTTCAAACAATGGATATGGAACGTTTCCGCTGTCTTAAGTTTGCATATGAAGCTGGAAAAATGGGAGGAAGTATGCCAACTGTGATGAATGCAGCTAATGAAGCTGCTGTAGAAGCTTTTCTGCAAAAGAAAATTAGCTTCTTAACAGTAGAAGATCTCATTGAAAAAGCAATGCACCATCACAATGTCATTGCGCGTCCAAGCTTAGAAGAAATTCAGGAAATT
>Ga0102589_1004680_pt1 | contig 12637 bp, 16 predicted proteins | sample AraplaMF_Col_mLB_FD_76858 | JGI IMG/M metagenome (GOLD analysis project Ga0102589, IMG submission 76858) | Arabidopsis root microbial communities from the University of North Carolina, USA - plate scrape MF_Col_mLB | ecosystem: Host-associated > Plants > Roots > Endosphere | place: USA... | reverse complement strand
ATTTATCCTATTTGTTTCTTACAAACAAAACAACCCACATTCTATTGGCATAGGTGGGTTGTTATTTTTTGAGCTTGTCTATTAAAACGACGACGAACGTTAACAATGCAACGAGAAACAGTCCACCCTGCAGTAGCAACGCTATTTCACTCACCTATTATCACCCCCCTCCTATTCGGAGAAGTGATAATTGAACAACCAACCGTACCTTAAGTTACTATTTAATTTTACCATATTTTCTAATAGTTTACGATGAAAACCCGCAAGTGAAATACTCGCGAGTTTGTTTATCACGTATTAACAGATAGTAAACAAAATGAAGCAAAACATAGGTGAAACTGCCTGTAAATGCCCGCTTCCCCATCTTCTAAACTACCACCAGGCAGATCATACCGACTTCTATATGGACCTTTAATTTTATCGATTACTAATATGTTATTGTTTTCGATACAAATGCCGTACACACCAAACGCGCGATGAAAATTAGTAGCATTATTCATGGTTCAATTTCTCCGTTACCACATCATAAAATTTCCGCTCCTCATCAACATTTAAGTGAACACGACTTACTGTTTTAGAAAATCCATATAACAATTGCGCTTTCACTGGCTCTTTTAGTGTTATTTCAAATGTTGGTGGTTCCTTTATAAATTCCAGCACAGTTGCGTCAAGAACCTCTTTTTCTTTCTTTAAAGGTTCTCCTTTATAAAACTTAATTTTATCAATTTGTGTAAATGGTATAACAATTTTCTTTCCTAATCCAATTTGAATAATCACTTTTTCTTCCATAACAATAATTGGATTTTTACGCATTGCTTGTATTTCAGCTAAAAAATAAAACATTGCATATACGTTTAAAATAAGTAACACCCGTGCTACAACTGGATTCCATTGATGAAGTAAATAATGAAAACCGATACTTTCTATTAAGGTTGCATGGATAATCATGATATATACACCTATTGCACCAGTCTTTTTGTGATATGAGTACATAGATTCACCTTCTGGTACTTTTACACGCCACGAAAAAAATGCATAATAGATTACCTTACACTCTGTTAAAATGACAGCTACTAACTTACTTCTTTTCATAGTAGCGTCAAATGCTGCATCAATTGCATAAGAAAATGAAGAATACTCACTTTTATATTCTTTATATCTTTTTATTATGTTAGGAAGCATTTTAACAATTTTATATAGAAGGAATAACTCTAAACATACAAAAGCAATCTCTCCCGCTATTACAATATAAGAAACGTATGAAAAAGCTTGTAAATAGTCTTTAGGAATAATAAACCTTGCAAATATATATCCGGCTATTACAACAGGAAATATATACGTTAACGAGTACCTTTTTCGAATAATAAAGAAATACGTAATGATTGGAATTACAAACATACAATCTAACAAAGAACCGAGAACTACTTCTTTCGGAGCAGCTGGTACAATCGGAAGAGCATACAATAGATAGTTTGATAACAAGATTAAAGATACGAGTCCAATCCAGATACCTTTTCGCCTTCGCGAAAGTGTGACACTCATACGTTCACTCCTCTATTTAAAAACCTCGTTTAAATGGTCTTTATAAAATGAAATAGCACGTTCAAATTCTTTAACTTCTTCTACTTTTACGACTGTTTCAAGTAATAATTTCATCGCGGATTCATGATCGTTTACATTATATTTTGCTAATGACAAAAACACTTTCATCACATCATTATCTGGAAACTGCTGTAAACCTGTTTCTAAAACTATAATTGCTTTGTCATACTCACCTATACAACGATATGTACTGCCTAAGCCAATATAAGCTCCGCAAAGTGACTCCCCTTCAAGACCGTTCGCAATTGCCTGTTCATAATAAGGCATAGCTTCCGTTTCAAGCCCCATCACATCATGTATCCAGGCGCATTGATAAAGTACTTCTGCATCCCTTGTAAAGTTTGTTAATCCAATGAGTATCTCTTTAGACTGCGCATATTTCTTTTCGTTCCGGAGTTTAATAGCTTGTTTTAATAAATGTTCCATAGAATTCACTCCTCACCGATTATTCTATGTATCCATCTTTAATGGTTAACGTTTGTGTAAAAGTAAAATTCCAATAAATTAACGTTTTGTTTACCTATATATACTATGCGGATTTACACTTATCCAAATACTTAAAATTAAAAAGCAGTAATGTGATTACATAGTACTTCTAACCTTTTGACAATTTCTTTCGCTGTTTCATCTTTCCCATTACACTGCTTCCCTTTTCCGTCTTGTCCAATTACGTAGTGTACCGCTCCGCGCGAATATAAAGAATGTGGTGAATTCGCAATCATTACACTCGCCTTTGCTTCTTCCATTCTATTTTTTGCTCTTTCAAACAGTTCTTCTTCATTTACATCGCTTTCAAGCTTAAAGCCTACAAGTACTGTTTCTGGATCCCACTTTTTTATTTGTTTTAATACTTTCGGTGCCTTTTGAAAATGAATAATTGGCGCTATATCACTTGAGATTTTTCCATTCATATCAAGAACATGCCCGTCTTGATCACAAATCTTGTCCACAATCCAATCTGATCCAGCCGCTGCCATAATGACTGCATCAACCTTTTCATGCGTAATGATACTTTTCATTTTATCTTTTAAATCAACAATTCCTTCAAATGGGTGTAATTCTAATTGATTATTTATATCGTTTGGTTTCTCGGCAAAATAACCGTGTAAATATATAACATGTGCCCCTTTATTAATAAGCTCTTCAGCAATTATTCTTCCAATTGTTCCTTTTGCCATATTCGTATGACCACGAACTTGGTCCCATTTTTCTAAACAACCACCACTTGTAATTAATACCTTTTTCCCCTTCATTGTAACCATCCCTTACTAATTTTTCTTACGAAACCATTCTGTTCCAAAGTCAACGATATCTCGTTGTTTCATAAGACGACACTTTGCGTTTCCTATTTTCCCCATTGTTACAGTACCCTTTTGCTCAAACTCTACACCGATTTCTACAAACCTTTCAGAATCATAATCCATATCAACAAACTCTTTCCATACTCTTTCCCCATTTTCTATAATAGGTGCTCCTACTTTTATTAACTCGCATGCACCAGAACGTACTTCAGATAAATGTACAGACGTATTGGAGTCATATCCAACACCAATTAATAATATGTACCCGTCTAAATCATATATTTTTCTTAATGGAGATTCCTCTCCTAAACTCATTGATAGTGATTGATTCATCGTTATTTCTTCTGCATGTTTTCCCCATGCAGCAAAACTCCCTAATGGATGATTGCTGCGAACTACATTCGGATATGTACGAAAACATTCAACTATTTCCCCCATGCCTCTTGTTGGTGTAATTCGTGGATCGTAAGCTGGGACATTATCACGGATAATCGGCCACCAGTCTTCAGGGACAGGCGGTCTTGACCAATGTTTTGGATCGGATAAATCTGAAGATTGCGTTGGCATAATGATCGTTCCTTCTTTTGTAACAACTTTCATTAATGCTTCAACTACCGCAACCGCCCCACCAGATATCCAGCCAATTGAACTTAGCGAAGAATGCACAATAACCGTCATTCCTTTTTCTAACCCTAATTTTCTTAAATCATTTGTAATTGTTTTGATTGTATTTGGCAATTGTGTACTTGCCACTATGTCATTCATTTTCACGATTGTTCCCCCATTTTATTTTAAACTACTACATACATATATTATCATATTTTTCTTAATTTTTAACTTAATCATTTTTATCTATATAGAAAATGGTAATAGATTGATTTTATATAACAAAAGAAGAAAAATGAAGACGTTACATCAAAACAATCAAAATACTATATATAAACAAAGAGCCCATCAAAAATGATAAGCTCTTTGTTTTATTTACCCTTCAATTGTAACCCCCGTAAACATCGATAAGTTTCCTGTTATTTTCTCACCTACACGTAAAAATAACCCTGCTGCTCTCCCGCTAATGCAGTGTGAACCAATTAATAGTTTACCAGTATATGGACCATCCCATGTGTCAATTGTATAGTCAGGCATTTCTATATATTGCTGATATATTTTCCGTTGTTCAAAGTAATATTCTGTTTTATCTTCAGCTAATAGTTCATCATTTGCCAATATAGATACCCCTCCGCCTTCACGGCCGTATAAAGGTTTAGAAACATATGATTCATTTTTTTCTATAAATGGTTTATTTGTAAAATATGTCGGCAAGAAGTAATTCTGAATGATTCCTCGTTCTTCTTCCTCAAAGAAAACTTCCTCTTCGTAAAGTTGCCAAATTAATGCGAGTATACTTTTATTTTGCATTAGAAAAGCAGCCGGTGGATTAATGATTTTCACTCTTCCTTGCGCTATATGATCTAAAAACTGGAGTCCAATTCTTTTTCCATTTTTATCAGCATCTGAAACTAAATATTCAATTGGATATAGTCTATATAAATAATGGATTCGTTCACCATTTGGCGTATATATACCATCATCTGCAACGACAATATCTTGTATACCTATATAATCCGTTGATTGATCTAAGCAATATCTTCTTAAAAACTGCACTGTTTGATGGTCTTCATCGTGCCAATCATAACTAGCAAAATATATCGTCTCTTCAGGATCTATATTATAGTCATGTTTAATTTGTTCCCATGCCTGCACAATATGCTCTTCTATATGGTTTGGGTGATTTACATCATGATAACGACATAACACTTCATTTGCGACAGATGGTTCTAAATAACCTGTTGGTGTATCACAATTTACTTCTATTAATTTAATATCTTCACCATTTACGATAAAATCAAACCTTGTAAAATATGAAAACAAACCAGTATGTTTCATTCTCGCAATTTCCCACGTTTCAGCTGGAAATCCTAGTTTTTGAAAATCCTCTGTCGTATTGACAATATATTGATATGTTCTATATAACACATACATAATTTCTTCTGTCGCTTTTGAAATAGCCGTATAAGTTTTTATCGGCATACGATACATACCAGTTGCCATATATTGATTCCATTCTTCATTTTCTAATAGACTTGGCCAAGTAAATCCATTCCTACCAGCCTCTTCTGCAAGTGAAAACCATACTTTCATATACTCTTTCTGCTCTTGTTCTGTATACATTACTCCATTATCCTTTCATTTTAGGATCCCGCTGGCGCTTTTGCGTTTCCAATTCCACTTGAACCAGAATTCACTTTCGGCGTTTGTGTCGTAGATGATTTCGGCGTATTTGTATCTGGCGTCACTTTGTTTGATGGGTTTGGCTGTTGTTTATTTAAATCCACTTTATTGGAAGAATTATTATTGTTACTGTTAGTTCCGCCGTAATACCCTCCACCACCGCTGCCACCAGTTTTACGTTCTTCTTTTTCACGATATGAAATAACATTATTTGCATACGGTTTCTTCATTACATTTGGTTTTGCTGTATAATTCATATTTGAGGTTCTGCTTGCTAATAAATATCCTGCTACGAATGGAAGTATCGGTAAATGTGAGTTTTCATGATACGATGAAAATGAAGGATTAATTTCCTTACACAACTCATCTTTTTCTACATTTTCCATTGTTGGAGTTTTATCACCACAATTTAAAGTTTCTTGTTCATTCCCTTGCTTTGCACCATCTGTTTTAACAGCAGTACTTTCTTTCTGTGCAGTTTCTTCTTCATAATCACCACAGCCCGTTAATAAAAAAGATGACATCCCTATTGAAGTAGCGATTTTTATAAATTTACTTTTATCCATTCTCATATGTTATACACCCAATTTCTATTATCTATATTTTTCCAGATAACTTTATTATATAATGTAAATATTACTTTTTTCAAACTAAACACTATATGTACATTTGCATATATTCATACTATTTTTCCAAGTAACAATGAAACCTTTCAATCCCCGGATATTTTTCTCCTAAACTTTTAACCTGAAAACCAATTTTCTTATAAAATTCTACTGCCTCATCGTCTGTCTCTGCCTCGAGATAAGTCAATTGATGCATTCTTAATACGTCCTTTATCATTTGCAACGCAATTCCTTTATGACGATATTGCGGAAGGACTGCTATGTGGCATATTCTAGCTTTATTTGCTCCGATTATTTCAATACCTATGCAAGCTTTTTCTTCATATCTATGCAAAGTCCCTTTATTCCTTTCATAAAATAAAACTGCTTTCTTTAAGCTAGTTTCACTTGGACCAACTGTATACTGTAGTACATTTAAAATGGGATCTTTCTCAATTTGTTCAACGTGTTGCAAATTCATATCTTCATTCCTTTCTATGAAAAAAGATTAGCTCTTTATATAAAGAGCTAATCTCATCACGCAGTTATTTTTTCTTCTTTCTTCACAACGACCGCTACATAACTATGTAGGATCATCCCGATAATAACGAGGCTCATGCCAATCCAAGATAAAGATGACGGAATTGGCGCAGATAGCAAGATGAGTTCTCCTACTAGTGCAAATAAAACTTCACCTGACTGAGTTGCTTCTACTGTTGCTAGTTTTTGTGGATCATCTTTTACAAGATCTGTCGCAAAGAAAAATAATACCGTTGCGATTAAACCAGAACTAACTGCTACAATAAAACATTGGAAAACTTGGCTACTTGACGGTAATCCACCAGTTGATACTTCATAACCAGATAATAAAAACCAAAATGGTAAACTTGCTAATGTCATTCCGAGAACTCGCTGGAATACATCTAATTCCCCTTTACAAACTTGCATCATTTTTCGATTTCCAAGAGGATACGCAAACGCTGCAATAAGTACAGGAACTACACATAAAAGGGTTTCACGAATTCCTAATGAAGAAGCATGTTCTACTTGCATGAGTACAACACCAAATAAAATAATACCCGACATAACTAATTCCTTCATTGGAAGTTTTTTATGTAATGGGTCTACAGCAAAAAATGGTGTTAACAAAATCCCTGCGACGATCGTAATTTGCCATGTTGATGCAACGAGCCAACCAGGTCCAAAAGCTCCTGCAAAACTAAGTGGTGCATAAAAGAGACCAAATCCAACGATACTCCACACTAACCATTCTTTCGGATTATTTTTCATATATTGAAAGAGTTGCTTTAAGTTTCCTCTATACATGACAATAAGTAATAGCATTGGAACCATAAAGTAGTACCGTAATGATGCACTCCAAATCCAGCTTCCGCCTTCTAAGTCCATCGCGCGGTTTAAAACGAAGGTAAAGGCAAAGAAAAATGATGCCAATATCCCTATTGCAATAGCTTTCATTATAAAACCCCTTGTTTAGTTTCTTCTTATACTATACAACAAATTAAATATAATTAAAATTCGAAATCTTTATCTCGCATGTATTCTAGCTCTAAATAGTTTTCTTAACTGACTAATATGAGCTTGATGGTACCGATTATGATCGGCTATATGCCATATCCCCCACCTTATAGTCGCGTTTTCTCCCTTTTCGTAAAAAACTTCTCGTGTTAAATCATTTTCTGTTAGTTTCATACATGCCTCATAAAACATATGTTGCACAGCTTCATAATCTTGCATTAATTGTTGCAACGTCTGTTTTCTTAAACTTGGCAGCTCTCCTGCTTCATTTAACATAGGTCCATATATATTTTCATGTTCCAGTGGAACTGCTTCTCCTTTTACACGGTACACCCAATGTAAATCAACAACTGCTAAATGTTGAAGTAGTTGTCCAATGCTATTTTCATTATTTTCTAATCCTTTAAAGGACAGTTCTTTCTCATCAATACCTTCTACTAACTTTTGCAATCGATTAAATGTATCAGCAACTGTCGCATATAGAATTGCTACTTGCGGGTTCATATTTTTTTCTAAATGGAGATCTTTCATAATAAACTTCCTCTTTTAAAGGAACAAAACCATATGTTCATCATCACTATACACACCATTCATCTTTATAGCTCTCTTTTCAATCCCATACGTTTTAAAGCCCATTGATTCATACAACCTTTTTGCTGGATCGTTTGTGGATACAACACCTAAAGACAATTGTTCCAAGTTCATTTCTCTTGCTCTTTCAATTGCCTTACGTATTAATTCACGTGCAAGACCACTTCTTCGATTACTTGCATCTACATACATCGCAACGATATGACCTTTATGTTTATACGCCACTCTCTCTTCTGTTAGTAAAGTGACAACGCCAACTAATTGATGATCCTCATTAAAAGCACCGAATGTACAACTAGTAGTAGCTGTTAAATTACTTTCCACTCGCTTAATAGGATTCTCCTGGCGAATCGCCTCTTCATAAGTTGTTACAAAAGCCTCTGGGTTTACTTGTAATGCTTGTAAACGTAAGTCCCAATATTTTTTCGCATCTTCTTTCGTAAGTAATCGAATCATATTTCTCCAGCCCCTTTAAGTTGACATAATATTTTTATAAACCACTAATTAAAGATTGATATTCTTCTCTTAACATACTATAACGATAACGATGAATGAACTGACCTTTACGTAATCGATCATTTCTCATTAACCCCTCGCATACAAATCCTGCTTTTTCATAACTCTTTCTAGCTTGTAAGTTATCCTCATCTACACGTAGCCAAACTTTTTCTAATTCAAACTCAAAGAATGCTAGATATAACATACTATATAGGGCTGCTATTCCATACCCTTTACCCCAATATTCTTTATTACCAATCGCGATTCCCAGTTCTGCATTTTTATTTGTCTTATCAAAGTTTTTAAGATCTATCCATCCAATATGTATGCCGTTCTCTGCAGTGATAGCTCTTTGTTCATAACCATTTTTTCGTTTTATACATGCTTCAATCCATTTTTTTGTATCCTCACGAGTGAACGGTGGATATTGATCTGGTACCACTAAATGTTTTGTTACTTTTGTATCTAATGACCATTGATATCGATCTTCTACATCATCTAGTGTCAGTTCCCTTAATTGAACGAATCGTACATTCATTGTGTTATCCCCTTTTTATTTCCCTATAGAAAATCCTTCGAACATTCTTCCTCCATACTGTTCTAGCGTTCTTTCTACAAAAGCAATTAATTTTCTTTTCTCTCCCGTTTTATAAAAATGATCGAACGCTGCTACAAATTCATCTGCGTATTGTTCATCATATCTTCTAAGTGCTCTTATAAACCATTTTGAATTTCCAAGCCATTTACCATTTACTCTTAATACATATTCATGTAATAAATCAGCTAATAGATTCGCGATAAATAATTCTTCTTCTCTTTTTGATGCACCAATAAAATCATCCAAAGTATCCGTAATAAAATACCGCTTCTGCTTCATCATTTCTTCAGTCCATTTAGCTGGCCCTTTATTTAGTAAATCATTTGCTTCTCTTTTTAATTTCTCAACACTTTCATTTTCACCTTTTAATACAATCCCCTCTGAAACTAATTGTGGTAACGAAGGCCTTCCGCGATCACAATCCATTTTAAAAAAGGTTTTATACGTTTCAAAATTATGTACAAACACCTCAACAGGCCATCCATTACTATAGAAAGATTCTCTATAACAAGATGTTAAACTTTGATCAACTATTACAATGTCCAGATCAGATGTTTTTGTCGCTTCTCCTCTTGCAACGCTTCCTCCAAGTAAAGCTACATCACAATTCGGAAATTGTGATGTAATTATGCTTTGTGCCGCTTCAATTGCTTTCATAACCGTTCCCCTTTTCTTATTTCACTTTCTTTTTTTCAGCTCTTTCTCGCGCTTTTTTTATATACGGTTCTGCGTCTGGTGTTTTGCATGACGTTGTCCCATGATCAACCTGTACTTTTCCAATTTCACGTGCAATTTCAATCGCTTTTCGCTCTAAGTCTTCATTACGAATTCCTATGGCGATTAAAGCACTATTCATCGCTTCTTTTTTTCTATTTTTTTCATTATGTATATTTTTTTTAATCTCTTCAAGATACGGAGCGAAGAAATCATCATGTAACGTTTTATTTTTAATCGCTATATTTGCTAATAAAGACCAGCCAGCTCTTCCAGTCCATTCATCATTAGACTTTGTCCACTCTTCCATTCTTTCTATTGCAATTGGCGAAGTGCATATAGATGTCATAAGAACATCCATTAAACAGTAATAATCAACATCCTGAACCCAACTATTAAGCTGTTCTGTTGTTATTTTCTTCGGGTCTAAAATATAAGTTGCTAATGTCATTGCGTCCATATTTTTCGTTTCCCACAATTCAGCTGCTAAATCGTGATCTTTTTTTATCTTCTTTTTTAACAATTTTAAATTCGCAAAACTAACTCCGAATAATGGCTCTTTCGCTCCGTGGTTTTTATACGTTTTACGATTTTGTTCTGTTCCATATTCCTCTAGTTGCTGCATTACTTCCTCTAGTAACATATACCCACCTCTTTATCTTTTATGTTGACTTTATATATGTATGTACGATATATTCTACATTACTTTTTGGTTTTCCTATATGTATTTTTTAAATGCGGTATGTGAAATTATATATAAATTTCCTATTTCACTGTCCATTCTTTTTTCAACTAGCAAAATAGTGAAATCTTGCATACATTTGGACAAACTTTCTTGCACTTGTAAAAAAGTTTTTTTGCATTTCCATACCTATAATTGCTAATATAGTAGAGTAGAACTTTTATAGAGAGAAGGAAAATTATGCACAATGGAATTCGAATGACAACTTTAGTAAAAAGGGCTATGTTAATTTGCGCTGGGGTATTATTTACATACGAAGCGGCTTTAGGATCAGCACATACTGCTCTAGCAAGTACAGAGGATGAAGCAAAATCTGTTCAACTTGTAAGTGAAATTCAATCATCTCTTGCACCAAAAGAAGCTCCAAAACAATATAATGGGCAAGTTAGAAAAGTAGCTTACTTAACATTTGATGATGGTCCTGGAAAATACACAGCTGAACTTTTAGATATGTTAAAGAGAGAAAATGCAAAAGCAACATTTTTCCTAATTGGTTCAAACGTAAAAGCATTCCCTGATCTTGTAAAACGTGAAGATGCTGAAGGCCACTACGTTGGGATGCACAGTATGACTCATAACTACAAGAAACTTTACACAGAAGGTCATTACGTAGATGAAATGAAAGAAGATCAAGGCTTAATTGCTGGTGTTCTAGGTAAATCACCAGTATTAACTCGTCCATCTTACGGCTCAATGCCAGGATTAAACGAAGCTCTTCGTAACAAAGTTGTTGAGAATGGGCTAAAAGTTTGGGATTGGACAATCGACTCATTAGACTGGAGATATAACAAAATGCCTGTTGACGCTGCATCAGCTAAAATTGTAGAAAACGTTCTAAATGGTGCTAATAAACCGGCAGAAGTTATTCTTATGCACGACATTCATCCGCAATCAGTTAAAGCAGTACCTGGAATTATTAAAGGGCTGAAAGAAAAAGGATATGAATTAGAAGCCTATAGTGAGAACGAACATTTCCCATTAAACTTCTGGCACGATAATCGTATGTAAAGAAGAAGACTTGATTTCCTCTAGTAGGTTATTGAGTCTTTTTTCATTTTGGAAATGGCTCCTCGTATATTCGTTTCAAACTTCCCACTTCCCTTTTATCGATAAAAATGTAAAATCACATTAATTTAACTTAGAAACATCACATGTTATACTATAGTCTAGTTTAAATAAGTAGGTGTCATATGATCGTATATACAGTTCAAACTGAAGCAGCGTGGAAACAATATAAAAAACTTGGTTATTTAGAAGGAAGTAAAGAAAACATCGATCCCGATTTTATATATTCATACGATTGGATGGTACGTGTAGCTAAAAAAAGATTACCCCACTACGAAGGTAACTATCCTATTTGGGTCTGGGAAACAAATAATTATCCAAATCGAAATGCTAAAGCTTGGGGTAAAAAAAATTCAAAAATGGTAATCTTAACACTAGATGTACCGACTGAATGGGTACTTTGGAGTGATATTAGTTACTGGTGTTGTGCCACGGCTGATAGTTCTATGTATTTTCATCAAACAAATAAACCTACATTGGATGAATGGTTTACCTTTATGGATAAAGAATATGGGTTAATATTTGATTTCGAATATTTATTATCACATCCTGATTGGTATAAAGGTAAAGAGAGTTCATTAGAAAAACAAGGTGTTATCGGCAAAATCCCCCTTTCCTTCGTAAAAAAGGTAAGACGTTTTCGTGCTAAGGAAGATAAATCTATTAATAAAATCAGAAGTGATAACTGGGACAATAGAAAAGAAAACCGTATTAAAAAGATGAATCGAAAATTAAGAAAGAGAAACGATAAACAAAAAAGATTGCAAAAGCGACTAATACGAAATTAAAACATATTTATCTAAATACAGTAAAAAATAATTTAGGATTGAATATACAAATTCACTCCTATTTTTATATTATCAACACTTTAGCACATATTACTCTTAAGGAGTGATATGTATATGGATTTTCTTTCATCTGAATATTTGTCTGCCTTGCTTGCCATCATTGTAATTGATTTAGTGTTAGCTGGAGATAATGCCATTGTAATTGGATTAGCAGCAAGGCGATTACCGAAAGATCAACAAAAGAAAGTTATTATATGGGGAACTGTCGGGGCTATCGCTATTAGAGCCCTCGCTACCTTAATTGTCGT
>Ga0102589_1004679_pt1 | contig 12639 bp, 14 predicted proteins | sample AraplaMF_Col_mLB_FD_76858 | JGI IMG/M metagenome (GOLD analysis project Ga0102589, IMG submission 76858) | Arabidopsis root microbial communities from the University of North Carolina, USA - plate scrape MF_Col_mLB | ecosystem: Host-associated > Plants > Roots > Endosphere | place: USA... | reverse complement strand
TTCAATCATTATGTAGGCCTTGGTTTTACATTTGACCAATCTGCATTCTCAACTGCGTTTTATTCATTAGTTGGTACACACGGTTTCCACGTAACATTAGGTCTTGTGTGGATTGCTACGTTAATGCTTCGTAATGCTAAGCGTGGTCTTAACTTATACAATGCACCTAAATTCTTCGTGGCTGCATTATACTGGCACTTTATCGACGTAGTTTGGGTATTCATCTTTACAGTAGTTTACTTGATGGGAGTGATCGGATAATATGTCATCACACGATACACCTATAGTTGCTAAGTCACAGGCACAATATGAGTATGATCGTCATCATAATGCCGTTCATATGCGTAAACAAGTAATCAACTTTGCGATTATGATTTTCTTTACGTTTATCGCTTTCGCAGTAGTTGCAGCTGATTTTTCTAAATACTTAATATTACCGCTTATTTTATTGCTTGCTGGAGTTCAAGTTGTTCTTCAACTTTACTCTTTCATGCACTTGGAAGACAAAAAAACACACTTCGGTGGTGTAATTGGCTTCTTCATGTGGATGGGTATTTTAATCGCATTTACATTCTTCTTAGCATTTTTAACAATCATTTGGTGGTAATCACCAAAAAAGCACGTTCCCTACTTACTGTAGGAACGTGCTTTTCTTTTTTTCTATTGTATCAATGAAATTAAGGAGTCTTAAAGTATGGCTTGGGCAAAACGAGTGGTTGATTTCCGTTCCGACTGGGCGCTTTGTTGCTGTCGCTACGTTAGCACTACGCTTTCGCACAGAGCAAAGCTTCCTGGGGGCGTCCGATGAGCCGCTTCGCTTCGCTGCAGGGTCTCATCTGTGACGCTGATCCCCGAGGAGTCGCCCAGTCTCCACTCCAATCAACTAATTCACATAGCATGTATTCTCTGACATATCGGTTTAATTTAAATGATAAAACGCAACTTTAGCAAAAGGGTTTTATCTGTGCGAAAACAGCAACAGCAACAAATGTTTTCTGCGCGGAAACAAAGTGTCAGTGGCAACAATGTCAATTACTTCACTGTTATAAATATATTCTGTTCAATTATGGTTCGTTGTCCTAGCGTCCAATTTTGAAATGCATAGAATTAATAAAATTTCTACGCTATTGTTGTTTGGAGTGGAGGGCTACTCGACTCTCGTGGGAAAGCGAGACAGTCGAGAGCCTGCACGGAGCGCAGCGGAGGAAGCGGCTCGACGCTCGCCCACAGGAAGCTCTGCTCTGCGCGAAAGCGAAGCGTCAGCGGCAAAGCGAGTAGAGCCTGGAACGGAAATTATCCTCATTAAAGCTCCACAACATTTACAAGATTTCCTTTACTATATTGTTTTCAACACTGTGCACAACATTATATTGTCGTAAGTAATTTGTTCACCTTTCGTTCATTGCAGAATGTTTGTAAGCGTTCTATAATAGGGATACTGAAGTTAAAGGAGTGCGTTTTGTATGCCACTTAGTATATTTGGTTTCCAAGCTTTATGGAGCCCATACTTAATAGGGGTTCTTGTTTTTATAACAGTCATCTATTTTCTAGTCACAACAAAGTGGCGCAAGGATTTTAAAGTAAGTGAGCCTTTGAAAAAGGGAGAGGCTATTTATTTTGTATTGGCGATGGTAACGATATATATTATTAAAGGATCTCCAATAGATTTAATGGCGCACATTATGTTTACAATGCATATGGTGCAAATGGCTATTTTATTGTTACTTGTACCGATTTTCTTAATTAAGGGGATTCCTTGGTGGGTATGGAAAGTTGCGATTGAAGCACCAGTAGTTAGATCTTTATTTAAAGTATTAACATTTCCCGTCGCTGCGGTATTTGTGTTTATTGGTTTATTTTCTTTCTACCACTTACCTGCAGTACTAGACTACATTAAATTAAACGAAACTCTACATGGTACATATACATTTGTATTATTTGTTTCTGCTGTCTTAATGTATTGGCCTTTGATTCAAAAGATGCCTAAACGTCCGCAAATGAAACCTTTGCATAAATTAGCCTATATTATTGCTAATGCGGTATTAATTACACCAGCGTGTGCGTTAATTATTTTTGCACCAAACGCTATGTATGAAACATATACAAATGGTGATGCTTGGCTAAAGGCAATGGAACTTTGTGTACCAGTTGCCACACTATCTAGTTTATCTCTATCTGGACCAGAGCTCTTTACAAATATGACACCTGTTGCTGATCAGCAACTAGGCGGCGTTTTAATGAAGATTTTACAAGAGCTTATTTTTGGTGTATTACTAGGAGCAATCTTTCTTAATTGGTATCGTGCAGAACAAAAGGATCCGGATAAAATTACTGCCGATGCTTTAAAAGAGCATCAAAAGAAATGGGAAAGCCAGCAGCAACATTAATTGTAAAAAAAGAAATTTTATCTTCTTTCAACAGGTGTCCAAATACCTGTACCTGTCGCTACGCTTTCGGTACAGAAGATAGATACTTGCTGAAATAGAGGAACGAGTCTAAGATCGCCACGTCCTGTGGCAACGACTGAGTGACCAACATCGTGTTGGCCCAGAGCCTCCGGCGGATTTCACGGAATTATGCCGAGGCATAATTGATTTTAAAGTATAAGGAGTTTTGTCAATGGAATTGCAAATTTTGCCTACTATAAGTACTTCATTCATCGTTATTAGTGCTGTACTTGTAGCTATTGGTTGGGGCTTAATAATAAAAAGAAAAGTAGAGGCACACAAAAAAGTAATGCTTGCAGCAGGAGTCGCAGCACTTATCTTCTTTATTATTTATGCCTCACGTACAATCTTTATTGGTAACACAGCGTTTGGTGGCGGAGAAGATTTAAAACCATATTATACGTTCTTCTTAATTTTCCATATCACGCTTGCAACAACTGGAGCAGTATTTGGTATTGTTAGTATCATCTCTGGTTTGAAAACGAATCTTAAGCTTCACCGTCGTATTGGACCGATTACAAGTATTATTTGGTTCTTCGTAGCTATTACCGGAGTTCTCGTTTACTTGTTACTTTATGTTTTATTTGAGCCAGGTGAAACAACATCTGTCATTAAAGCTATTTTAGGCTTTTAACTTCTTTCAGTTGGTGTCATTGTGCTGACGCTATGCTTTCGCGCAATAAACATCTGCAGGCCTAAGCACAAAGCCAATTCCAGGACGCAATTGTGCCGAGGCATAATCGATCAAAAAATCTCCCACCTTATTTTTGAGAAGGAGGGAGATTTTTTATGGATGTTTGATTAAATAGGGAAAGGACAACAACAAAGAGTAAAGGACCTATTAAAATGCCAAGAAATCCAAACATTTCAAAACCGATAAACATTGCAATAAAGGTTGTCAGTGAGGAGAGTCCAACTTTATTCCCAATCACTCTAGGCTCAATCATACGTCGAATTAAAAATAGTGCGATTGTTAATACGACTAGCAGAACCGCGAAAATATAATCACCTGTAAAGGCTTTATATAGTGCCCAAGGAAGAAGCAAAATGAATGAGTCTAAAAAAGGAACGAAATCTAAAATGACTAGAAAGAGTGCTAAAACAAGTGGGAATGGAGTTTTAAGAAAATAAAAAGTCCCAAAAGATATAGCTAAAATACAAATACCAACAAAAAATTGTGCTTTCATAAAACCGAATAAAGCAAGTTTCACACGCTCCCCAATAAATAGTATTTTTTGTTGATAGTGAAACGAAATTGGTGCTAACATTTTACGGTTAATATTCGGTAATTCTAAAAGAAACATATATAAAACGATCCAATAAACAAAAATATCAAACAAGCGAGAAGTAATATACGTAAGTAAAGATGACCAAACATTCACATTTGTTAAAGAAAGTGCATATTTCTCAATTGAAGATAGAGCTTGTGCTATCATAAGTTGAATTTGTATAACAAGATCTAAGGGCAAACGATGCGTGAAGTTGGAGAGCTTGGATTGCATTTGAATCCATAGGGCTGAGAGCTGATTGAGGTACTCTGGAATATCAATAATAAATGTTGAAAATTGTTTCCAGCTTATAAATATGATGAGAATACATAATAATAATGTCACAATTGAAAAGAACATGAAAAAAATGGATGCGACTATTTTGCGTTTTTTTCGGAACCGTTTACTAATTCGTATGATGACAGGTTCCAATAATAATGCAGTTACGTAGGCAAGTAGTATCGGTAATGACATGGATATAAACCAGAGAATTGCAATTCCAATCGCTATAACGATTATCGGATGGCGAAAAAAAGGGTTTTTGAAAAATTGTAACATTTATCTCACCTACATCATGTAAAAGATATAGTTAGTATGAGAAGAAATAAAAATTTTACTCAAAATAAAAAAGACTGGACCACCAGTCTTTTCAGTTTAGCTATTGCACTGCATGCTATTGCCGTTACTGTTACCTGATAAATAATAAAATGATTTCAATGTTTAATCGACACGTATGCACCGTGAAATAACTATCTAAAATTATGCATGAATTTCAAAAGCTTGTAAGTCTAATTTAACCTTTTTTAAGATTTCTTCACATTTTTTTACAAGATGAGCTGGATAAACTTCATCATCACCATACTCAACGCCGTGTGGATAGTAGTACTTACCAAGTGCTGGTTTCATTAATGTTAGGATTGCATCGTGTGCACCAACATCACCTGATTTAGCATATGAGAATACACGTAGGTAATAACGTCCCTCACGAGTATCGAAACGCTTATCAAATGTCATACGTTCGTAGTCCCAGCCGCCATCACATTCTAAACCATTTTTTTTCATGACGCTTACAATAAGTTCTTGATCAGCTGTTAAATTTTCAAGGTTAGTATTTTCAAAATACATCTCTAATCCTCCTTTAGGTTCTCGTACAAAGTATACGCTCATTTTTTATAATAGAGCATATTCGACATTGTTGCAATGACAACATTGTGTCAACCCAACTACAATTGATATAATAATTTTAGAATAATCGTGATAAGAAGGAGTCATGTATGAAAGCTTTATTTCGCATTTTTATGGCATGTGCTGCAATTGCGTTGATTGGCTTTATGTTTTTTAATACACCACGTGAAAACGAGCCACTAAAAGGCCCGAATGCCAATTCAAATATCATTCCCAAAACCGAGTTGACGCAACCTGAAATGGGGGCAATGCCACGTCCGAAAAGCGGGATGTCGACATTAATCGGTAAAGAAATAAAGGTAGTATCGGATAAATATGGTGAACCGGTGCGAAAGGAACCATCATCCTTTGGCTATGAATGGTGGATCTATAATGCAAGTGCTTCCAAATTTTTTATGGTAGGCGTTGAAAATAATGTTGTGACACAAGTTTATTTAGCTGGTGAAGATTTAGATGCTTCTCCTTTTAAGGTTGGTCAGAAGCGTGATGATATATACCGAATGACTATCATTGATTACGAAGTAACGGCGAATGTAGGTAAAAATATTTTCTCTTTCTCGATGAGTGAAGAAGATATGCAGACACGACTGCTTGTAAAATTCGATGGGCTTTTTGCTCAACTCTATCTCGATAGAGAAACGAGTGAGCTACAAGGCATACGGTTTACTAATAGCAAAACGCTTGTTCTTCATCAACCTTATGAAATGACTTATCAAGGCGAGCTAGTTATACCAACACCACCTTCTTCCTTTTTACAGAAGGAAATTAATGAAGCAAGTGCTGCACAGCTTGACGATTTAATAAATGTAGCAAGAGTTCAACATGATTTATCTCCATTAAATATTGATGAATCAATAGAAGAAGTTGCAAATATGCATAGTGAAGATATGAAGGTTCAAAATTTCGTTGGTCATGAATCACCAACAAATGGAGATTTGAAAAAGAGGTTAGAAACACAGGGAATCGAATATAGTGAAGCGAATGAAAATCTTGCGACTGATTATTTTGATGCTATCGAAGCAATGCATGGTTGGCTTAATTCATCTGAGCATCGAAAAATCATTCTAAATGATCTATATACTACAGTGGGATCTGGAGTGTTTTTAAACTATTATACGCAAATATTGTTAGAATCTTCTTCACAAGAGTTGGACAGTGAGAATAAAGACTCTGAGGAACCGGTAGAAAATATTGATGAATCATTACCTAAAAGTGAAACTTAATCAATGGGGTTTTCTTCACCCCACTGATTATTAGTATTCACAAATCAAGCGTTTACGGGCTAATCTCGACTCGCTTTCGGTACAAATAAAGTGCTGGAATATATAGAAATTAAAGACTGAAGATAAACTTGGCAAAGTCAAGTTTATCTTCAGTCTTTTCATTTAGGCGAAAAAGAAAAGCCCAATGACCAGCTACAATTTTCGTCACACCGTTATATACGTCATCATATGATAGAGAACCGAAAGGGGGAATGAAGCTTGCAATTAGCTGAGCTATTAAAAGACTGGCCGTGTAGTGTAACTGGAGGATCTATTCGTACAAATATTACAGGCGTAGAGGATTATGCTCAGGCAGTAAAACCTGGGGATATTTTCATTGTACGTAAAGGTAAGAAAACATCGGGAAGTCGTTTTGTAAAAGAAGCATTAGCTCGGGGAGCTGCCGCTATAGTATCAGAGGAAAGTATTTCAATCCCTATTACTGACCAAAGTATTCCTTTTGTTTGGGTTCCGAATACATCCTTATTTTTATCGTATGCGAGTGCAAAGCTTTCAGCCTTTCCAGCAGAAGCATTAACGGTCATTGCGGTTACGGGGACAAATGGTAAAACAACAGTGAGTCATTTTGTGAGCCAATTGCTAAGAGCGCTACATAAAAACGTTGCAGTTATTGGTACTGTAGGATTTTTCATCAATGAACAGAAACAACAAACAGTGCATGAGCAATTAACTACATTACAGGCAAAAGAGCTGCATCCGATATTAAAGCAATGTGTACGAAATGGAGTTACACATGTTGTTTTAGAGGCTTCGTCAATGGGATTACAGCAACATAGACTGGATCATTGTGATATCGATTGTGGTGTTTTTTTAAATTTAACGGAGGACCATTTAGAAGATCATGGAGGACTTGAAGCATATAAGCGTGCGAAAAAAAGGTTGGCAGATTTGTCAAAAAAGCTAGTGCTAAATGGAGATGATAATTTTTGCCGTTCCGTCGGTATTTATGATAAGAAAAAATCCTGCTCATTCGGCTTTGATAATCATAATGATTTACATATCCAAATTGTCAGTGAATCAATTGGAAAAACGGTGCTTTGTTTACAAACGTCATCGAGCGAGCATATTGTGGAAATCCCTTTTACCGGTAAATATCATGTGCAAAATGCTGTAGCTGCGTTAATGACTTTATGGCGACTAGGTTTTTCAATTGAAGATTTAGCGGAGCATATGTGGTTGTTGAGGCTACCAGAAGGAAGGCTTGAGAAAATAGACAATCCATTTGGAGTTGACGTGTACGTAGATTATGCACATACGGCAGAAGCATTACAGGCTGTTTTGCAAACTTTGGATCGCTCTAAAACCCTTTACCTAGTATTTAGCTGTGGTGGAAATCGAGATAAGGCAAAACGTTTTTCGATGGGAGCGGTAGCTAGTAAGTATGCGGATGTCATTTTTTTAACAACGGATAATCCACGTGATGAGGACCCTATTTTAATTAATGAAAGTATTATTGCTGGTTTTACTGAGCAGCAATATTATGAAATTTACCTAGACCGAAAAGTTGCTATTCATCAAGCACTAGCAAAGGCTGAAAAAGGCGATATTGTACTTGTTGCCGGAAAAGGGCATGAACAAACCCAACAAATAAAAAATCAAAAATTCCCTTTTTCCGATCAACAATGTATTCGAGATTACTTTTTAAATCTTATGTCTAAGGACGGCGTTGAATGACAAAGAAAGAACCAGTCGCAATAGCAAGTCTTCGTCCAGTTTCATCCTCGATATCACATTCCATCACAAGTGTCTGGCGCCCTTTATGAACGAAACGTCCACGAGCGATTAATTCCTTGTTGGTTGTTGTAGCAATATAAGAGATATTCATATTTGTTGTGACAACATTAAATCCTTCTGGCACCGAACGCGAAGCGAGTCCGCCCATTGCCGCATCTGCAATTGTTGCAATAATCCCACCGTGTGGTACCTTAATAGTATTATGGATAACTGGTGTAATGGGAATGCGAACTTCACTAACTTCGGGTTCAAATTTGCCAACCATATGTAAGGCAGCATTAATATAACGTCGATGAATACCTTGTTGTTTATCCCGAAGTCCAGACAATAAATGTAGTAAAACTTCCTCATCTTCAGCCGTGCTATGTTGTAAAATCCCTGTAAGTAATTGTTCTATTTGTTCTTTAGATGATGGTACCAATTTAAAAACTCCTTCATTTAAAAATATCAATAATGTAAAATTACCATAAAATCTGTTATGATGGAAAAGAGATTGGGGGAATTAAAAATGATGATGACCTCTGACTGGGCAATCATTTTGGATGAGGCCGATTCGCTTTGTGAGATGATTCTTTCCTCTGAGCCTGCGAAAGCGCTGCAACAAGCTTATGAAGATGTGTATAGCGATGTCCAAATAGTGGAAGCTATTTACGCTTTCAATCGCATGAAAGAGCAGTACGAAGATGTACAACGTTTCGGAAAATATCATCCGGACTATCATACAATTATGAAATCGATTCGTCAGCAAAAGCGCGCACTCGATTTAAATGAAAAGGTTTCGGCATTGAAACTTGCTGAGAACGATTTTCAAGATTTGCTTGACCAAATAAGCTTACTTATAGGGAAAACTGTTTCTGAAGCGGTAAAAGTTCCTGTAAGTAATCCGTTCTTTGCATCAGGTTCTTCATGTGGTGGAGGATGTGGCTCAGGCGGTTCTTGCTCATGCTCTGCTTAACACAAGGTAATGCTTTTTAATAGACTATATACAAAACTCAAGTGAGTTTGTATATAGTCTTTTTTTTATTACTATATTATGTTGTAGCGACAGCAACATACATCAGGATGAAATTGCTGAATAAAAATAAAAATTGTATAGTAATTGAATAGGCTATATAGAAATTATAGGAGGATGAATAGATGAAGACTTATCGAATTGCCGTTATACCAGGAGATGGGATTGGTAAAGAGGTAGTACCTGCGGCGATAGAAGTGCTTAATAAAGCTGCTCAACTAGATGGCAGCTTTCAATTTGAATGGGCAACATTTCCATGGGGCTGTGATTATTATTTAGAGACAGGGAAAATGATGCCTGATAATGGTATTGAAATTTTAAAAGGTTATGATCAAATCTTTTTAGGTGCTGTAGGTATGCCCGATTTAGTACCAGATCACATTTCGTTATGGGGACTACTGATTAAAATTCGCCGTGAGATGAAACAATCTATTAATGTGCGTCCAGCAAAGCTACTTCAAGGTTTGCCTTCACCTTTACGTAACCCAAATGGCTTTGATTTTGTAGTTGTACGTGAAAACTCAGAAGGAGAGTATGCTGAGAGTGGTGGCAGAATACATAGTGAACAAGATGAAGTTGCTATCCAAAATGCTATTTTTACGAGGAAGGGAACAGAGCGGGCAATGCGATATGCATTTGAAATGGCGAAAACTCGACGCCAGCATGTTACAAGTGCCACAAAATCTAACGGAATTACGTATAGTATGCCATTTTGGGATGAAGTGTTTGCGGAAGTAGGTAAAGATTATGAGGACATAGGTCAAGTATCTAATCATATTGATGCTTTAGCTGCTTTTTTAGTGATGAAACCAGAAAACTTTGATGTAATTGTTGCATCAAATTTATTTGGGGATATTTTAACCGACTTAGGTGGTGCAATTATGGGCAGCATCGGAATTGCGCCAGCTGCAAATTTAAATATAGAACGACAATATCCATCTATGTTTGAACCAGTTCATGGCTCAGCTCCTGATATTGCAGGAAAAGGGATAGCAAATCCGCTTGGACAAATTTGGACAGGAAAAATGATGCTTGATTTCTTAGGCTATCATGAGGTTGGTACCAAAGTACTGAATGCGATGGAAGCAACATTAGCGCAAGGTATTAAAACAGGTGATTTGGGAGGAAAAGCAACATTACGTGATGTAACGGATGCGGTATTGCATCATTTACAATAAAGTGAAATTTAAAATGTCATTATCAAAAGTAGTGGGTGACATTTGTTAAAGCATATGCCATTCATCCTCGTTCCGTAAAAACTCTTACCTTTGAAGGTGGCGATAAGTTGATCTTCGTTACAACTGGGCGACTCCTCGGGGATTACTGTTTAGAGGAACGAAGGCTAAAACCATCACATCCTGTGAAAACGCCTTCGTGACCAACATCGGACGCCCCTAGGAAGCTCTGCGCGAAAGCGAAGTGTCAGCTACAAAGCGCCAAGTCGGAACGGAAATCAACCACATGTTATGGTAATAATAGAACTTTAAACAGTGGGGGTTCCATCAGCTCGACTGTTTATTGGTCTTTGCTAAAACTTACTAAAAAATCTAAGGGGTGAAGGGTCACATGATCAAGTTTTTTCAGTATAACTGGCAAGTAAGGGACGAATGGTTCGAGTGGTGTAATCAGCTAAGTATAGAGGAATTGTTGCAAAAGCGAAGTGGTGGAGTAGGCAGTGTTCTGTATACACTGTTTCATATTATTGATGTTGAATATAGCTGGATTCGTGGCATTAAAGGTGAAAAAGACAGAATATTCGATTTCAATGAATATGAAACGCTTGAAAAGGTAAAAAATCTCTCAATTGAATTACAAGGAGAAATTATTGAATTTTTGAAGCATAATGAGAATTTAAGCGATGAAATCGTAAAGGTCTCTTGGGATACAAATACTTATACAAAAAATGATATTTTACACCATACTATTGCACATGAAATTCATCATATAGGGCAGCTTTCTGTGTGGGCGAGAGAATTAAATTTATCCCCAGTACCTGCTAATTTTATAAGAAGAAAAATAAATGAACTTTAAAAAAATAAAAATAAAAGGTAAGGGCTATAAAAAGCAGCCCTTACCCATCAATCCGTTAACCTAATGGAAGTTAAGTTCTATTCCATTATTTTTGTTTTTGTAGTATTTCTACTGCAACATCAGGTCGATCTGTAACAATACCTTTTGCACCATTGTGAATTAATTTATTCATTGTTGGGACGTCATTGATTGTCCAATAATGAACAGGGATATTTAAATTGCTTAAAAACTGGATAAACTTCGGAGAATCTAAGTTAATTACTCCTGATTTAGGTGGTATTTGGAATACATCTACCTTTGGATGATATAAATGACCGAACTGGCTTGAGAATGAAGCGAATGCTTTACGAACATCTGATTCACCTGCACCGAGTGCTACTTGATTTTGCGCATATAAATTAAAGCGATCGATCTGTTCGCCGTAGAAGCTTGTGACAACTACTCGATTCTCAGCACCAAGCTCTTCAATTAAACGCCATAGTTTAGATGGCATTAAACTTCCTTCATACGTATCTGGAGCATCTTTAATATCAATATTTACTAACATGTTTGGAAAAGATTGTAGAAGTTCACGTAAAGTTACGACGTCTATTTTTTCATCTCGATAAGGAAATTCCCCATCCAAATCTTCAAATTGATAACCGTGGTTTAATGCATTTATTTCTGCTAAAGTCATGTCTGCAACAAGTCCGTAGCCATCTGTCGTACGATCAACAGTATCATCATGGAAAACGATAATTTCCTCATCTTTGGTTAAGCGAATATCTATTTCAAAGCCCTGAACACCTAACTGCATGGCTTTTTCAAAAGCAGGCATTGTATGCTCAGGTGCTAAATGAGCACCGCCACGATGTGCGAGAATTATTGGGTGATCAAATTGTAATGCTTGTTTACCTTCTCGTTGTTGAGGTTTAGAAATAGCTTTACTACCTGCCCAAGCAGCTGCGCTTGCCGCTGCGATTGCAAGCGCAATCTTTGTTTTCTTACCCATATTCGTCCTCCTTAACAATTAAAATAATATAAATAGTACTGGCAATTTCACTTTTAAATTTTCAGTGAGCAAACAAAAAGTTCTAACTTAAACTAGTACTCTATTAACTTGCATAAGTGAATGTAAAACTGTTCGTCAACGTTGTATGCTTTTCCATTATAACGGAAAATCGAGCGTTCTGTCAGCTAAACTCTGTTGCTATCATTTTCCGGTCTATGGTATTCTTTTATGTAAGAAATGAGGGGAATACTATGAACGAACGCCAAGGACTAATCGTTTACGTCCATCAATTAAAACATGCGAAGTCTCTTCGAAAATATGGTCATGTTCTTTATATTTCTCGGAGGCAAAAATATGTAGTGCTTTATTGCGAGCGAGAGGAAATTGAATCAATGACAACAAAACTACAACGCCTTCCATTTGTGAAAGACGTTGTAAAGTCTTATCGTCCATTTGTTAAAACTGAGTTTGAAAATGCAAAACCAGATAAAGCGAAAGAATATGACTATAAAGCAGGTCTATAATATTATGTCAACGCTGGAATATAGTGATGAAGTCTCATTATTCCGATTAAGTATTGATAAAATAGTTTTGATTCCGAAAATATAGAAGAGTGCTTTATTTCTACAACAACCGCTTTTCTATCTAGTCGTTTAATACTTTCTTCAAACATTTTTTGTCGCTGTGA
>Ga0102589_1004676_pt1 | contig 12642 bp, 11 predicted proteins | sample AraplaMF_Col_mLB_FD_76858 | JGI IMG/M metagenome (GOLD analysis project Ga0102589, IMG submission 76858) | Arabidopsis root microbial communities from the University of North Carolina, USA - plate scrape MF_Col_mLB | ecosystem: Host-associated > Plants > Roots > Endosphere | place: USA... | reverse complement strand
TCCGTCATATGCTTCCGGATTTTCGTTGCCAATTGCTCATCTGTTAATTCCGTCCGAAACGGTTCGGCTTCAATCTTGAATGATCCCTGATTCAATTTGAAGTGATACCACATACCCACATCTGGAACTTCCATCAAAAATTGTTCTAATAGGAACGGTGAGTAGTCCTCATCCCCCAATCGAATCATACTCTCCATTCTTCCTCTCAAATGAAGGACGTCCATCGTGAGACCACAATCACATTTGGATTTCTGTAAATATCCGATGTCCCCACTGCGATAACGCACCATTGGCATGGCCTCGCGCAACAGCGTCGTTACAACGATTTCTCCCGTCTTGCCGTAAGGAAGCTTTTCCTGCGTAACTGGATTAATAATTTCGACTTTTACATGTCCCTCCATCACGTGATAACCTTTGTGCTCACTGCATTCGACCGCGACGACGCCACATTCGGTCGATCCGTAGAAGAAGGATACTTCGCATCCCCACCATTTTTCCAAACGCTCACGGAATTTATAGGAGCAGCCTTCACCTGTAAGCACTATTTTTTTCAATCGTATGTCTTCACCTATTTTGATGCCGAACCGCTCGCTTTCTTCAGCCAAAAGCGCCGCATAAGAGGGCGTCGTAGTCAGAACAGTAGCTTGGAACTCCTTCATCAATTCTAATGACTTATCGACGGGAGCCATGTAACCGCCTTTGCCAAGTGACAGTACTGCCGTTCCAAATGCAAACTGAAACAACCGCTGGAACCCAAGACCAGGCAGAGCAAATTCATAAGGCAAGGCGACGGCTACCACATCAACATCCGTTTCCTTAAACAATTCCAAATATTTCGGCAGCAAATCATAGACATACTGATCAGCTAACGAGTACGAGGTATAAATAGGCTTTCCCGAAGTACCGCTCGTAAGGTGAACCTGCCCGATTTCTTTCGGGTCTACACATAAGATCTTCTGCTTATCGCCTCGAATGACGTCTTTATTCAATAGCGGTACATTTGTTAATTGCTCCAGGCTTTCAATCTCCGGCACTGTAAAGCCTGCTTCTTCCAGCTTTGAACGATAATATTCATTGTGGTCCCAAACATGAGCAAGCGTGGCGTTAATTGCTTGTAACTGATACTCTTCGATTTTTTGCCGAGGCAGATTCTCAATGGTGCTTCCATCCTCATCCAATTTCGTGAAAAATGCTTTGAATTGTTCTAGATGGGATGTATGTTCGTCCACGGTTACCTTCATTTTATGGGTTTGTGCTTTCATAAAAATCCTCCTAACCATTTTCAGTCCACACCTGCGGCATGTTATTCGTCTAGCATTCTCTCAATGTTTTTTGTACTCCCCATCCCTCCAAGTCATCCTTATATGAAATGCACGCAATGTCATGCTTGACTCGGACAACTGTATATCTTCTGAAAAGTGATTCTTTCATCCAATCAATGCAGTAGGGGCTCGCATATCGTAACAATTATATAACCTTCGAAATCATGAGATGTTGGCGTAGAGGGACTCAACTTTCAAATGAATGGCGAAGAAAATTGGAGGTTAGGCAAACATGTCATCTGACAGCACTCCTGAAAAACAATTCAAGATCGCAAAAAAGCTCCTTCAAGATGGAGTTGATGGAGACAAACAGGCAGCGAAAAGAGCGCATGAGAAGCTGTTAAGTCTCCGAGAGACCCAGCCTCATCATGCGCTTATCGAAGCCTATTACGGTAGTTCATTGGCCCTCTTATCACGTGATGCCGTCAAACTTGTTGAGAAAGAAGAAAAAGCACTCGAGAGTTTGGAGGTATTGAATCAAGCAGTAGAAATGGATCCGAACGAAAAAGAAATTCGCTTCTTACGCGGAAATGTCTGCCTGCATCTGCCAGAATCTTATTTCTATTCTTCAAGAATAGCGATCGAGGACTTCACATTCCTCCTTGACCGTTATCAACAAGATTCAAATTACCTTACCCACAAACAAGTCAGAAGAGTACTTCGAAAGCTGAGCAAAGCCTACCAAAATAGCGGCAATCCCGCCAAGGCGAATGAAGTCTCACAGCGTCTTGCCTCCATGTATCCAAAGAAAAAAGATGATTAGAATCATGCAAGCGAGCAATGTGTTCATGCATGAGTACAGAGAGGATGAAATTGAGTGACAAACCTTAATCCCAGCGATATGGAAGGCTCAGACTTAAATGAGACTTCAACATCGAGCGATGATCATGCTTCATTGACCGAATCTGTTCTAAATTCCGTGTCAGATCAGGTGTCTACTCCGTCTGACCCGTTCAATGAAAGACTCACCCTAGCTATCCAACTGTATCTGGATGGCGTAGCTGGGAGTGCGGCTGCTGTTCAAGAAGCACATCAGATTTTAGAACAGCTGCACGTCGATGATCCAGATCATCCTCTTGTTGGTGCTTACTATGGCAGCACCATGATATTGATTGCAAGAGATAAAACAGAGGCATCTGATAAATTGAAATGGTCAAAACAGGGATTGAAAATGCTCGACAATGCGGTAGCCGCCGACCCACACGACAGTACGATCCGACTGCTTCGCGGCAAGTCCTCTTACAATCTCCCAGAGCAGTACTTCCATCGGACGAAGACGGTGATTGAAGATTTCACCCACGTCCTCAATACACCATCTGACACGCTTGACACTGAAAAACAATTGGAACTCATCTATGAACTCGGTGAGGCTTGCATTAAGATAGGCCAGAACCAAGACGCGGCTACGTATTTTAGAAAATTGGAGAGTCAAACACAAAATTCGGCATGGAAGCAGCTATCCAAGCAAAAGCTGCAAGAGCTAGAAGGAAAACCAGCAGTTGAAAAAATACCAAACAAAGGCCCTTCTTCCATCTTGATTGAAGCTACTCGAACTGTAGGCAACGCCCTCCTTTCTTGGTTTGGTAATGATAAGGAGTATGAAAAAGCGAAAGAAAAGGCGGAAGAACGCGCGAAAAAACGTGCGAAAGAACGGGCAGAAGAACGGGCAAAAGAACGGGCAAAAGAACGGGCGGAAGAACGCGCGAGAGAACGGGCGAAAGAACGCGCGAAGGAACATGAGAAGGAGCATGCGAAGGAGCATGCGAAGGAACATGTGGAAGAACGTGCGAATGAGCATGTAGAAGAACGTGCGAATGAGCATGCGGAAGAACGTGTGAATGAGCATGTGGAAGAACGTGTGAACGAGCATGTGGAAGAACGTGCGGAGGAACGTGCGAAAGAACGTGCGAAAGAACGTGCGAAGGAACGTGCGAAGGAACGTGCGAAGAAACGTGTGAAAGAACGCGTGAAAAAACGTGTGAAAGAACGCGTGAAAAAACGTGTGAAAGAACGTGCGAAGGAACGTGCGAAAGAACGCGCGAAAGAACGCGCGAAAGAACGCGCGAAAGAACGCGCGAAGGATCGTGCAAAGGATCGTGCAAAGGATCGTGCAAAGGATCGTGCAAAAAGACGCGCGAAAGAAAAAGCCAAATAGCTGAGTGCAAGAAATGGCCTTAGAAAAAGAAAAGAAATATCTCTCCTTCTAAACCACTCCTGATGTTAGTTGGTCGACGTTAGCAGGAAGTCGAATCCCCATCAGACTATACCTCAGGGGGATACCCGTATTATCGGAAGGGGGTGAGATACATGTCTGATAAACACAAAGAATTTTTCAAGGGTTTCCTTGATTCTGCTTTAAAAAGCGGCGCTAACAACTTCGGCAAACATCTTCTAGATGCAGTAAATGACGAAAACCAACCTGTTGATATTGTTTTGGGGAGAATCGTAACTGCCCTTAGGGACGGTGCCATTGCAACAGGCCAAGACGTGTTGCGAGCTCAACTTAATCAGGATAAGTAGTTAACTTGAATCACATGGAATTCCCTAAATGTTGCACTAATAGATAAGAGTGATAGGAATTTTACGTAAATAGTCCCATGTCTAGAAGGGGTTGTTGACAAAATGGGTTGAGGATCTTGTCCTCAGCCCATTTTTGCTGTTTGAACGAATAGTTTGGAAGTGATCGAAACCTCATTTCACTTCTTACTTTGTTGATGTTTAATTTCTGCTTGGGCTGCCTTTACTCCTCTGACGATGGCCTGTTCAAGCACCACCGCTGCGACGGTGCCGACTGCGGTCACGGCGGCATTACCAATAAGCCCGCTAGTATCGGTTCCGGTAGCTATGCAGAATACAGTGTCCCCATCACCTTGAATATGCACCGGGGAAATCGCCCGCGCCATTCCGTCATGGGCGAGTGTCGCAACCCTCCCAGCCTCGGCTTTGTCTAGTTTTGCAGTGGTTGCGATGACAGCGATGGTTGTGCTTCTGCTCCGGGTCGAGATCGGCATTGGTGGTATTCCTTCAAGAATTGCCCTAGTTTGGTTAACGAATTTACCATCAGGCTCGAGCGCCCCGGCTATGATATGATTATTATTCCAAATATCTCCAAGCGCATTGACGACTACAATAGCGGCTACTATAGGACCGCCCGGGATTTGCCAAGAGGCGGTTCCAACTCCGCCCTTCATCGGCGTACCGTAGATTTTCCCTACCGTCGCACCCGCTCCAGCACCAACACTGCCCTGCGCCACGGCACCGGACTTCGCAGCTTGTGCTGCCTTGTAGCCCAACTGTGCATCAGGCCTGCGGGAGCCTTTCGCATAATAAAGGTCAAAAATAACAGCCGCAGGCACAGTAGGGAGCGGTCCAACATCTGTCGGGGTACCATACCCATGCTCTGCAAGCCAGTTCACGACACCTGCTGTTGCCGCAAGACCGAAGTTGCTGCCGCCTGTAAGAAGAACCCCCTGTATAAGATCCGTTGAAGTTCCGGGTTTAATCGCATCTGTCTGTTCCGTACCCGGATAACCGCCTCTGACATCCACGCCGGGAACTGCACCTTCAGGGTACAAAATAACCGTGCAACCAGTACGACCGCTTCTATCCTCTGCGTGCCCCACTAGGATACCCGGAACATCAGTAATACTCCCTTTGGCATGAACTTTTGTCCCCTGACCAATTAATCAGTTGGCACTCGGTCCAATCGGATGATTAAGTATGCTGTGATCGTCTTGATATACTTTCTTTACGGAATTCTTCTCATTATTGAAAAAAATTTTGTTGCTTTTTTCTGGTACTCCTTTGCCTCGGTAAATCCCTGAATTCCTCATTCGAACTGGATAACCCCAATATTTCGTCGTTCGAATAGCTTTGTCTGCGTTCCTGTGCTTCTCATCATGCCGTGCATCCACTGGCTTTATGATTTTCGCGGTCAATTTTGTTTTTTTTCTATCCATTTTTTCAACTCCGATTTCATGCAGAATAGTACTGCTTAAAGCCTCATCTCATGACATTCATCTATAAATAATATGTTTGTGATGACAAACGTGCTCTGATAAAAACCAAAAAATCCACCTTTTCAGGTGGAATGACTCGGTTTCGGGCCCGAATATACTGCTTCGAATCAACTAATAGCGACATTAGCAGGAAACTGCTGAAATTGAAGTTTATAGAAATTATGAGAAGTCATCCTCATACGATTCTTGTTAATTCACTGTTAATTACTCGATGCGCGGCAACATAACGATCTTTCGGACTAATCCCAAACGATGCAAATTGAACTTTCGATTGATTTGTAATAAATTGAACTTCATACTGCTTCGTATTTCCCACAAAAAAGCTATTGAATGTGGATGCATTCGGTTTCACTGTAAATGCAACGTTATGAATCAATTTCTTTTTTCCGTTTAATGCAAACACTTTGATTCTTACTCTAGCATTTTTATGTTGATGCTGGTTTATCGAGTTCACAGCAATATCTTTAGATACAATCTTGTCTTTCTCCGTTAGGTTATTTAGCGGTCCAGTCGAATATTTACGAATCATACATACTCTCCCTTTAATAAATTTAGATATTAAGAAAAGAGTCATCTCCCTGTAATATCTTATTCATTCAAGGGTTTATCCGTTTGGGCAAATTGATGCCGATCTTTAGTTTGTACATTGCGGCGAAATGCTCCAAATATGTAAGAAATAACTAGCGAAAGTACGCTGAAATAAAGGAAACCCCATAGCTTATAGGACATTCTCCGATAAGCTATGGGGTTCATTACATATCATAAATATAATATTTATTCAGAAACATCTTGGAATGTTAAACCAGGGAAAACGGTGTAATTCTTTAATTGGGTATCACTGATTATGTTTGCATAATCTATCAGGTATCCCTTGCTCATATATGGAGCTACATCAAAGTCCCATTCAGCCACAAATGGTGTGGATAAGTTCATGTAATGAACTATTTTTACACGAACTTTGTATTGGTCTCCATCGCTCCTACCTTCCCCTTTTCTTTTAGCATCTACTATTTTTTTAGCATCAACTATTTTCAACTCTAAAATGGAAGGAGATACTCCTCCTCCTGGTAGTTCGATTGAACCGTTATTCAAGTAACTAGAGGCTATTGTTTTTTTCCAAGCTTCTTCATCCCTTGAATCATATGTAACGAAATACTTATTAATCAAAGATACGATGTCTGCCCATTGTCCCCCAGTCAGATTTAATTTTTCATTCCATAGATCAGGAGTAGAAACCGAAGTTCCGCTTTTCTGATTAATAATTACTGTTTGTTTTTTAGAATCCCAAGTCACATCAGCACCTAATGCCTTAGAAATCGTACTAATAGGAACCATGACTCTTCCATCAACATTGCGAGGCGAAACGTCAGTAGGTACTGTTCGACCGTTTACAACAATTGAAATTTTCCCACTAGCAAATGCTCCCCCAATTAACAAAGAGGTAAGAGCAAAAACAAGTGATAAAACAATGACCTGCTTTTTCTTCATTTTAAACCTCCTACAATATATTATTGGACGGAATTCCCAGAATGATCTTATCACACTTATTGATAAATTACATCTTTATCGATCATCGTTTTCAGGACGTTTATTATAACGTAGTCCTTGTACTCCAGTTCCTTCGTTTCAGTTCGTATAATAGCTGCAAAATATCCTAATATGGCAGAGCATTTAGAAGATTTAGTATTAATGGATGTTGTTCACTTATTCTTTTTGCGATATCTTCACTTGCTTCACCAACAGACTGGTAGCAAGGCTCTGTGAATCGAGTTCCTCTTCCAGCCAATTCACATATACACAATTCATATCTATCCGGCAGTAGTTTTTTCCATTCACAATATACATTTACCGACGCTCCAGCATATGGAATGGGAAATACTTTTATTTTGTTTATTTCACTCCTAATAATATCTATACTTTATTTAATGATACTTCTCTATTCCTCGCTGCTCTGCTAGCAACAAATTTACCATACCACTATAGCTATTCAAACCGTCTGTCTGATTATTCGCCTTCAGATATAAGTCATTTACAATTCTTGAAATACTCGAAATAACACCCTCATACTTATCCCGATACTGCTCATTTTGTACTATGTCATGCTGCACCGCCTTGGACAGACTGGACATTATATCAGACGCCTGATCTGAATCAACTTTCTTTAGTGCTGATATAGAATAATCAAACGCTAGAAAAAAACCACTGTAGAGTATCATTGGATCATCCTGCTGCTTACATGCCAGATATGCTATAAAATTTGCCTCATCCTCATGCATAAAACCACTCTGATGTGCCAATTCATGTGCCATAGTAGCAGGCACTAAGAAAACTGGCACATTAACATTAATATTGGATTCAAAAGTAAAAGGGACAAAAATACCGTGTATCCCTGCATGCGACATTAGTTTTGACATCACCACTGGTTTTGGTGTTGAATATAAAGAATGCTCCAAAACAGGATATTTCTTTGATAACATTTGCATCGACAGCACTGCGTGTTGTGCATAATAATTAAAATTATCTGGTACTTGAGCCAAAAGAGCAGTATCCTCTAGCTTTTCCCTTGCCAATTCCATTTCAACAGCAAGTGACTTACACAATTTCACTAGTTCGTCCTCGCTGTAGTTTCCCTCTTGATATTCGGTATAGGACAAAAAAGAATATCTGTGATAGTTTATTCCACCCAAAACAGTATAGCAAAAATATATCACGCTACAGATTGCAACTATTCCTAGAGTACCACGATAAACTACCATCCTACGTGCACCTTTACTCATGATAACCTTGCGCACATAATAACCTATATAAAATAGCAAAAGTAACACAACCAACACTACGAGCCATTCACTAACAGAAAATTTGACCCAAGAAGGTACAAATCCTACTGTTTTTGACAATATCGGATATACAGACCTACTGTATTTTTCTGCCCAATCCTGATGGTTCTGCGCGTATTTTGTCAGTATATAAGCCATAACTCCAAGTGAGATCAATGGCAATCTCTTAAGTAAAAGCTTTTTGATAACACATCCTCCTATCAAATTAGTATAGGTTGTACGCATAGTAATATCATTTCTTTATTTCAATATACTTTTGAAATAGGATCTTTCGGTGGATCAATTTCTAAAATCACATTTCCGTGCGCTATAAATTCTTGTAAGCAGCGTGATCCTAGATTATTCCCTCTCATATTTGGATTAATTGCAAAATGTTCAATGTATGAAAATCGTTCCGTTCTCCAGTAAAATATCAGCCCAATAAACTCATCGTCTTCTATAATCACTTCGCAATGATATGCTGAATTATTTAAAACTATAATTTGATCATCTAATATTCACTGCTAGTGCTGAGGAAAACTCATCCCATATAAGTCCATCGCTTCCCTAAAAAACATGCCGTCAGCACTTGTTAATCGAATAAATTTTATACATAATAGCCCCTTCCATCTTGATGTACGTTGCTACATACTATGTATAATTATCGCGATTTTCATCCTAGAGTACCATTCCTTCTCTTTATCTTCAAGTAGTTAGACTACCTTAGAGGTGGAATGGGACGCCGTGCTCTCTCGCCTTTGGCTCCTTGCGCGCGGACGACCCCCGGGGTTCGCCCCCTTTTGCAATCCACCAAAATAATAAATGCAGCCAATCGGCTGCATTTATTATTTATTTGGTGGAGCCAAGGTGATTACGCTCGCAATCCTCGCTCCATCCTTTACGGGATGTCCCATTCCTGATTATTCTTGCTGGCGAAGCTCACTCAACGATGACTACCTTAGAGGTAGAATGGGACGCCGTGCTCTCTCCCCTTTGGCTCCTTGCGCGCGGACGAACCCGGGGTTCGCCCCCTTTTGCAATCCACCATAATAAAAAAGCAGCCAATCAGCTGCATTTATTATTTATTTGGTGGAGCCAAGGGGGATCGAACCCCTGACCTCATCGCTGCCAGCGATGCGCTCTCCCAGCTGAGCTATGGCCCCATATTTTTTGTATGCCAAATTATTATACTACCTCAACACAATTTCCTGCAAATTCCTATTATCGGACTTGGCAGGTTATTTTCTTCTTCTTTTTAACAATTTTATAGCAATATGAAGCAATTAGACATCTTTTCTTCTTTTTTCTCGATTTATCTTTCTCTTTTATTAAACCGTTCAAAGTAGATAATCCGTTGAGTCGTGTTTTTTGTTACATCGATTTCATTATCAATTGATCGAAATGGATATCATTGTATTCTCTAACGAAGATATCCCCTTTTCTTACCCCCTCGAAGCACACCCTTGAGTATAACTTCGTCTACATCATTGGCATCCCAATTGTATGTTTTGGAGGCATAGGAGCATCTTGGACTAAGCCTCTCGGATGGTTCATCTTACAACAAGGAAACACGGAAAATCGATACGTCCAGATTACTGCTGCTAGGGCTTCCTGCTTCTATAATCTCACTCGCCCATGTATGGGGTTACTTAGGATTTTCACATTCTTCCCGGCTTCTATTCATACCTCCTCCAAAATGATCATATCATCATTGCAAACATCATTCTCGGACATACGCTCGTATCAAGCATATACCGAACACAAGCACACTATTCCATTCATTATCTACATCTTTATTGAATAACATTTATCCTAGATAACACGCTGTTGGTTAGGCGTGTTTCTTTGTGCTCATAACAAGGCTTCATCTTACGCCGTTGTTTATCGGTCTACAGACTGACTGGAAAACCATTCCACAGAAGGTTTAACAGGCTGTAAATTACTTTTACAATGCAAATAGACTGAAAACAAGTGCAAACATTCCATCTTTAAGTAAGGAGAAATGGAAATGAACAATAATTTCAACATAGCAGGTTCGAGCAGCAATGAATGGGCCGTTCAAGCCCGTGGGCTCGTCAAAACATTCGGAGATAATCGCGCTGTCGATGGCGTAGACTTGAACGTTCGAGCTGGTTCGATATACGGCGTGCTGGGTCCAAATGGAGCAGGGAAAACGACGACGATTCGAATGTTAGCTACTTTATTGCGTCAGGATGCTGGCGAGGCACGGATCTTCGGACACGATGTCGTGAAGGAATCCCATATCGTCCGTCAATTAATTGGGGTCACAGGACAATACGCATCGGTTGACGAGTCCCTAAGCGCGACCGAGAACCTCATTATCTTCTCGCGGCTGCTCGGTCTAGGTCGTGCGGAAGCGCGGCGCAAGGCTGCTGACTTGTTAGAGGAGTTTGGCTTGTCAGAGGCAGCCAAGCGGCCGCTCAAGAACTTCTCCGGAGGCATGCGCCGCAGACTTGATTTGGCTGCAAGCCTCATTGCTCAGCCCCCGCTCATCTTTTTGGATGAACCGACAACAGGGCTGGATCCGCGTACGCGCTCACAGATGTGGGATACGATTCGCCGTTTGGTCGATACAGGCTCAACCGTGCTCCTCACCACACAATACCTCGATGAAGCCGATCAGTTAGCAGATCGTATCGCGGTTATCGACCGCGGCCAAGTTGTCGCAGAAGGCACCGTGGATGAACTGAAGGCTTCCGTTGGAACGTCGTCGCTGCATGTAAGACTTCAACATGAACAAGATATCGCCGATGCGCGTGCAATCGTAGAGCAAGTACTTCAAGTCCGCTCCAATGTAACCGCCGAAGCTGGAACTATTACTGCACCGATGGCCGACGCCGACCAAGTAACAGACCTGTTGATCGCTTTTCGCAACCAAGAAATTCGACTTGCCGAAATCAGTGTACAAAAACCTACGCTTGACGAAGTATTTCTAACCATCACCGGGAACAGCTCGTCGGGTGCTATAGAGAACACGAACGCGATCCACAATACTGAACTTACGAACGTTAGAGAGGAGGCACGAGTATGAGTAATGCAACTGTAAATAAGAGCCCACACCAGCAGTTAAAAAACTATGCCAGCTTCGGTCAGTCACTACGTAATTCAATGACAATGGCCTATCGTGGGCTGCTCAAAATAAAGCGTACCCCCGAGCAATTGTTCGATGTAACCATTCAGCCCATTTTGTTTACCCTCATGTTCACCTATATATTTGGCGGAGCAGTCTCAGGAAATGTACATGATTACTTACCAATCATTATCCCCGGCATTCTTGTCCAGACGGTCATCACGAGTGCCGTCGCCACTGGTGTCCAATTGCGTGAAGATATGGATAAGGGCGTATTCGACCGCTTCAAGTCCCTTCCGATCGCGCGTATTGCGCCTTTGGCGGGAGCCCTTCTGGCAGATACGATCCGCTTTGCCATTGCAACCGTACTCACCTTCGTGATGGGCTACTTAATGGGCTATCACCCAGCCGGAGGCCTAGGTTATGTCGCAATCGCCGGCTTGCTTGTCATTGCATGCTCCTGGGCAGTCAGCTGGATTTTTGCTTTCTTCGGCGTCATTGCTCGTACAGCAGCTAGCGTACAAGGGATTGCCATGATGGTGCTGTTCCCGCTCACCTTTCTCTCTAATGCGTACGTACCGGTCAATACGATGCCAGATTGGCTTCAATGGTTTGCTAATATAAACCCAATCACCCATTTAGTAAGTGCTGTTCGTGAGCTCGCCAATCAAGGCACGATCGGCATTGAATTTGGCCTCACTCTCCTGTGCGCTATGGTCATTGTAGCCATCTTTGCCCCACTCACCGTCCGCGCGTATATGCGCCGCACCTAAATTTCAAATAAGCAGCCCTCAACAATTTCGGTAACTGAAAAAACATCTTAACACCCAAATGTAAACATGTACGGTAAGGAGTAGAGAACTAAATCCCTGCTCCTTATCGCATGATACGGTAAATGGAAGTATTCCTAACAGAGTCATGCTACACCCTTAGCAGAGAAGGGAATATCCTTGAATATCCACGGATAACCCCCTTAATTCAATTTTACGAATCTGCTGAAGAGGTCTATACTTAGGGTGTGTTAAGGAACAAGGCATTTCACAACAGCTTCGTTCAATCGGGATGCATCAATCCCCCTTGAACCCAGTTAATCAGATGGGTTCTTAGCTCAGTTGGTAGAGCAGTTGACTCTTAATCATCAGGTCGAGGGTTCGAACCCCTCAGAACCCACCAATTATGTGATCAAAACGGCAGAAATGCCGTTTTTTTGTTGCATCCCATGTCCCCTCCCTCCCCTAAGATTCAGTTGTTCATCGAAAATTTCACATTACATTAAGGTTACATAGAATCTGGATTAAGTTTGCTCCTATATTCTGATGATGCACGAAAATGATACAGAGGAGAGAGCAAACAATGAATATGTTTTCAAAGCGCGTGACGGCCATTGCACTGAC
>Ga0102589_1003539_pt1 | contig 12643 bp, 15 predicted proteins | sample AraplaMF_Col_mLB_FD_76858 | JGI IMG/M metagenome (GOLD analysis project Ga0102589, IMG submission 76858) | Arabidopsis root microbial communities from the University of North Carolina, USA - plate scrape MF_Col_mLB | ecosystem: Host-associated > Plants > Roots > Endosphere | place: USA... | reverse complement strand
TTTTTAATATATGAAATTATCCCATTCTTTATAGGAAAATATTTTATTTACGCTTTAATCTTATTGCGACGATTCAAACCAAATAATGTACCTACCGCTACAAGACATGCACTTAATCCCATCATTACTACATTATTCGATGCTGTATTTGGTAATTTTTCACCTTGTACAACTGGCTTTGCTACTTCTTTTTTAGCTACTTCATTCTTTTGCTCGGCTTTTATCGCTGCTTCTTTTTTGGCCATATCGTTTTTTAACTGTTCTTGCGCTATTCTCTTTTTCTCTTCTTCACTTTTTTTCTCAGCTTTTATTGCTTCTTCTTTTTTAGCCATATCATTTTTTTCTTGTACTTGTGCCGCTTGCTTTTTCTCTACTTCACTTTTTTGCTGTTCCTTAATTGCTTCTTCTTTTTTAGCTTTATCTTGTTGCACTTGCGCTTCTTCCTTTGTTACTGTTCCAGTATCTGCACTCGCTACTGAAGAATATCCTACTGTTAAAAGTGCCATTGCACAAATTGGTAATAGTCTCTTTTTCATCTTAATTCTCTCCTTATATTTTATTCACATCAACTCGCACCGGATGTATTACTAGAATAAGCAAGAGATATAAATATAAGATGCAGATGAAATATATTTCATTTAAAGATTTCATTGTAGAAAAAGAAAAAAACATCGCAATATGTACGATGTTTTTTCGGGTGTGTGTCTCAATTATTTACATGTTACTTTCGCGTGATTTGGAAGTAGAACGGGCCGGAGCGATAACTAATTGTCTCGGCTCAGTTTTCTTGAAGTGATTTTTGACGTTACACTTACGACGTTGAACAACCCACGCTTTAATAGGGTTTGTTAAAATAATCTTTTGCTCTTCGTTAGGGGCCTCTTCTTCAAACCTACAACTCTCGCTCCATTTATTCCATTTCATTGTAAATTTAGAAGAAGAATGATCATCTTCACGATCAAACAAGTGCAAAAAATCCATTTTTCCATCTAGCATTACGGTGTTACTAGTCGCTAAAAAAGAAAAGGTCGTCCAACGTTTCTCCATGCCCTCCTACTCCTTTTTCACATATAGAGTGCCTAAAACTTAATTTACCTAAAATATGCTTGCCTTTTACCTTACACCCATAGTTTATCCAAAATGCTATTATGCAACTATCGATTTGCCTTACAACTACCTTACATTTTTGTAAGAAACAAAAAAACCTTCACTCGATATAATGAAGGTTTCTTACTTTTTATCTATATGATCTCTCATATCATCAAGTCCAGCTTCTTTTAGCTGCGACATCATACCGTGCGAAATTGCTCCTAACACTAAAGTCATTCCAATTAATGAAATACGAATCGCAGGTACATCAATTACGTAAGCCAACAGGCCAAGAACAATTGTTAAAAGTAATGCTTTTATAAATGTTACACTTGTGTACTGTTTCTTCTTCATCATATTCACCCTTTATGGAAGCGTTTTCTTAATATACTTAGTATATCATATCATCAGATGATTTTGTCGTTATCTTTGTAAAAAATTACTATCTCCTTTGACTTTTTCTATTCTATCCTTTACAGTCGAAATGTTCGCAAGTTTTACACTGTAGGAGGATTACAATGAATATTGAAATAAAAGACACTTTAATTTCTGAAGAACAATTACAAGCAAAAGTTAAAGAATTAGCACTTCAAATCGAACGTGACTTTGAAGGAGAAGAAATCGTAGTTATCGCAGTATTAAAAGGTTCATTCGTATTTGCTGCTGATTTAATTCGTCACATCAAAAATGATGTAACAATTGACTTTATTTCTGCATCTAGCTACGGAAATCAAACAGAAACAACAGGAAAAGTGAAACTACTAAAAGATATCGACGTAAACATTACTGGGAAAAACGTAATTGTTGTAGAAGATATTATCGATTCTGGTTTAACACTTCATTTCCTAAAAGACCACTTCTTTATGCATAAACCAAAGGCACTCAAGTTCTGTACATTACTTGATAAGCCAGAACGCCGTAAAGTAGACTTAACAGCTGAGTATGTTGGCTTCCAAATTCCAGACGAATTCATCGTTGGATACGGTATCGACTGTGCTGAGAAATATCGTAACTTACCATTTATCGCTTCAGTTGTAACGGAATAATCGTATAACTTAAAAAATTGATAGTACATAAAATGTATATCGGCGATTTTTTAAATATATCGACTTACCGACAATAACTGACAATGTTAGCATCCAATTAATAGGGAGAAGCTGTTCTAAAATACATGGGAACAGCTCCTTTCTTGCCATTACAAACTACAGGGAGAGATGAAAAATGACAAAGACAAAATTTGAAAAAGTACTCCTTATCGTAAATCCGAAAGCTGGTCAAGGTGACTTACATACAAATTTAACGAAAATCGTACCACCTCTTGCCGCAGCTTTTCCTGATCTACATATCCTTCATACGAAAAAACAAGGTGATGCAACAAAATATTGCCAAGAGTTTGCTAGTAAAGTAGATTTAATTATCGTCTTTGGTGGTGATGGAACAGTATTTGAATGCACAAATGGCTTAGCACCTCTCGAAACTAGACCTACACTTGCAATCATTCCAGGTGGAACTTGCAATGACTTCTCTCGCACACTTGGTGTTCCGCAAAACATTGCAGAAGCAGCAAAACTTATCACAAAGGAACACGTAAAACCAGTTGACGTTGCAAAAGCAAATGAACAACATTTCTTAAACTTCTGGGGCATTGGACTCGTATCTGAAGTATCAAACAATATCGATGCAGAAGAAAAAGCAAAGCTTGGTAAAATCGGTTACTATTTAAGCACAATTCGAACTGTAAAAAATGCTGAAACATTCCCGGTAAAAATTACTTATGACGGACAAGTATATGAAGACGAAGCTGTCCTTGTCATGGTTGGAAATGGTGAATATCTTGGTGGTATTCCATCCTTTATTCCGAACGTAAAATGTGATGATGGAACACTTGATATTTTCGTAGTCAAATCAACAGGTATTCAAGCATTTAAAGATTACATCGGAAAGAAACTATTTGAAGACTCAAATGAAAATGACATCTTCCACGTAAAAGCGAAATCCATTCATATTGAAACGAAAGAAGAAAAAGAAGTAGATACAGATGGAGAAAGCTCGCTTCATACACCTTGTCACATTGAATTATTACCAGGACACTTTACGATGATTTATAATCCTGCGGTTGTGTAAAGAAAAAAACGAGTGCTAGCACTCGTTTTTTTCTCTTCTAATCTAGCTATGTCGTTGAATCATTTCTTGTATTTCTTTAACTCTCTCTAAAGTAATTCCATTTCTTTGTTCGATTGCTAAAGGATGCTCGGTTGGCTCTAATTCAACATACGGTGCCGTTCCAACTTCTCTTATATGTACATTTGTTTTTAAATTTAATGTTTCTGGATAAAATGGTATTTCTACAGATAACCAACCAAAATAAGGATCACTATTTTCTCGGCCTATCTCATCCCACTTTTCTAATACTTCATCATAACTTTCTTTACTAAGTGATACCCAAACAGTCCATATGAAATTTTCGTGGTAGTCAATGATAGGAATCTCTAAACATCCTCTAATAAAATAATGTTCATCATCCATTACACAAAGATCCGATGTTAAATGGAAGCGTCCCTCTCTTTCATGGGGCGCTACCTCGTAATAATAATATGGCGCTTCACTTCCGTAGCATAGAGGTAGTGCAAAACGATGCATTTGTACTTTTTCTCCGGATTTTCTTCTTCTTTTCATTTGTTATTCTTTCTCCTATCCTTTTCAGTCACAATCAAACTCTACCCAATTTCTCCAATGCGTATTAGCATTTTCATTCACAATAACACTTGGATCTTTCTTCTCTATTGCAGAGGCTACTGATTGGAAGAATTCATTTTCACTTACTTTTTCGTCTTCAACATGTTTCCATTCTTCCGTTTCATACGCTACTTCCCAGTCGCCTTCTAAACCGAACTCTTCTAAAATTTCTCCTTTATCCCACCACAATAATTTTTGAGCTTCCTCATTAGTAGCAAGCATACGCATAAAGTATGTTGGATAATGCTCTGTCGTTTGTACTTCTATTCCATTATTTATATAATCCTCTTCTGTAAATTCATATTCAAAATGATGCTCGCGAATTTTTAAACTGCCGTTATAAATATTCGGTATAAATTCACCTTCATCATCAAACAACTCATAATCGCCATTATTTAATTGTAAAATGCAATCATCACCCATTGAATGAGTAATTCTATCGCCATATACTTGAATATCATTACATACACCTAATGAACCTACACCCACAATTTGAAACACCATTAGCCAATCCTTAGCATCTTTAAAGAAAAGAGAGAATTTCACTTGTGAAATATCCATATATTCATTATCAAAGGCAGGAAATTCATAGTTACTTTGCTTTTTATCTAATAGTTTTAAAATATCTTTTTGCATATGTATCATCTTCACCCCGATATAAACAAAAATATTTTTTTAATTTCACTAGAGTATAACATAACCATACTTACCTGTGACATTCTAATAAAACTACTAAAAAATAGAAGAATGGCTTGTTTGCATACTCTAGTTCTTTTTATGTACAATGAAGGAAAGAAGCACCTTCATATAAGGGAGAGGACAAACTTTGTTCAACCAACAGTTAGTTAATTTACGCATTGATTTTGCATTTAAACAATTGTTTGGTACGAATGGTAGCGAAGATATTCTAATTGCATTTTTAAATGCTATGTTACAAGAGTCTTTAGAGTCGCCCATTGCTTCTCTACAACTAGAAGATCCACATTTACACAGGGAATATGAAGAGGATAAGTTATCTATTTTAGACATTTCAGCGACATTAGACACAGGAACAAAAGTTAATGTAGAAATACAACTCAATAATAATCACGATATGGTTAAACGCAGTTTATATTATTGGGGAAGACTATACACATCTCAACTACAAAAAGGGATGCCCTACAGTGCACTTCACAAAACCATCACCATAAACTTACTAAACTTCGTAATGTTTTTGGAACACCCAGCCTTCCATACAACGAGCATATTATGGAATACACAACAACAAAAAATCCTGAGTGAAGACATAGAAATCCACATTATAGAAATTCCAAAGTTAACTGAACAATGGCATGAAGAAAAAGTAAATCCGTGGAAAGATCCATTTGTTCGTTGGCTTTTATTGCTTTCAGCAAATGAGGACGAGCACTTAACTAAACTATTGGAGGATATTGCTATGAACCAAGACCCTATTTTACAAAAAGCAATAAATAAATGGGAACGTATGAGTCAGGATTCTTCTTTCCGACAAGCCTATGACGCAAGGGAGAAAGTTTTAATGGATGAAGCAGCAAAATTCGCCCATGCAGAGACAGAAGGAATAAAAAGAGGAATGGAACAAGGAATTAAAAAAGGGCTTGAAAAAGGCATTGAAAAAGGGCTTGAAAAAGGCATTCAACAGGGGAAAATTCAAATAATTAAAAATATGTATGATCTTGGTATACCACTTGAAACGATTGCTAAGGCAAGTAAATTAAGTTTGCATGAGATTGAGCATATTTTAGGACATAAATAGTGATAAAAAAAGAGCTTGAATAGTTTCAAGCTCTTTTTTATCAACTCTCCTCAATATCATCCAATTGAGTCTTATAACATTCATCACACTCTGGCCTCGTAGGAAGAATCCCTCTTTCATCAGGTAATAAAACCCTCAAAACTTCTCGATCCATCTCTACGAAAGACTTCATAATAATGGGATATCCTTCAATAATATCCGTATACTCAATCCCTTGTTCAAACTTTTTTCCGCTCTTTATTTCTTCTATTATGGTACAAAAAACACTATGCGCGACTTCAGGATCCATATTTAATGCTATTTGTAAATCTTGATGATTAAAGTTATCTCTTAGACCATGCGTATGATAATTAGCATGGATGCCATCAATATCTTCTGCTAATATGCTATGCATGTACCATCCATACTCTTGTAGCATGTTTTCTTCCCATTCATCTGCATCCTCTTCTAAATCTTCATCAAACAAATTCGGATCATACCACACGTCCTCGTAATCTCCAGCAATTAAAAATCTCCAACCAGGTGGTAACCCTAAATACTTCTTTATTTCAGGTGCCCATTCATCAATATGTTGAACGTGTAAAGGAAGAAAGAAATCTTCTTCTGTCCCCATTTCTTCACCAGCCCAAATGTACCAACCTGTCGTTCCGTTTTCTATAGGCATTCGTAACCCATTAATCGGAACAATACCATCTTTCACATTTTGCGCTATTCCTAATTTCAAGTCATTCGGAGATTCTACATACTCCGCTTTATATTTATCACATATACTCCTCTGTTCTTTTATGTATTTTTCCATCCTTTTAGCACACTCCCCAATTTTTGAAAGATAGATTTCTTTGCCGAAGCACTCTCTAACTTCCATACCCCACACGGATTATAAAATGGATCCTCTTGTTCATAACGATTATCTATATAATGAGATAAGAGATACACTGGAGCATCTTCTGTGAAACTAATTGTATCTCCATCTTTCAAATTAGGTTTTTCCAATATATTATGTAGGTTAAAATCATTCAATAAATCTACAGCTACTTCCGGATCTATCCCTCCGTCTAAAACAACGTCTGGTAGATTAAATGCTTGCATTCCACATGAATAATAACCGTCCTCTTCATCTCCAACTAAAGTTACAAGGTGCGAATACATCGGGAAGATTTCCTTATCCTCTGCAAGCTCTTGCCATTCTTCTTTCAAATAAGCCACACCTGCTGTTTCAACTTTTAAAGCAAGTCCACCTGCATTTAAAAGTTCCATTCCTACATCAATTACTTCTTGTAATCTCTCTGTATCGTCAACTTTTGCAATAATATACACTGTATAAGTATGCTTCTCCAACTCCTGAAGCAATTCTTCATTAAAACGCTCACCACCTGCATAGAAGAAAGCCTCTCTCAAAGAAGGGTCTTGTTCATATATATCAATTTCAAAGCCAATCTCTTTCTCCTTATGGTGCATCACATTTCCCGCTAATATATAGTTACTTTTACTCACAACTTCTTGTATTAATTCTGTTCTATCTTTCCATAAACCAGGTACTCCAATAACGATTTGTGTCTCCATCATATGCACTCCACTTCTCATCTATTTTCAATCTATTCTTTCAATCTTCCAAACTAAATTAGCTGGGATATCTTTCTCTAAGAAGGTTAACATCCATACAGTTTTTCCTTTATCGTTCATCAGCAGTACTTTATGGTTTAACTTCCAAGCCACTTTACTAACATGATCAAACATCTTATACATATCTTCTTCTCTAATAAGCTTTTCCTTTTTGATTAACCGCCTCGTTCTATACTCTCTTATTTCTAAGTACACGTCAGCATAAGCCACTTCATGCTGACATGTTATATTACATACGTATTTTTTATTCGGACTACTCTTTTTTATATATACGAACTCGTTTCTATAATTCAATTCTAGTATCTTATTCTTCACTTTTTCTAACTCTTCTATATCCCAATCATATTTCACAGCTAAACGCTTCATTTCCGCATGAACGATTTGAAGGGCTAATTCTTTTTTCTCTCTATCTGATAAATATGGAAAATCCCTCACACTCCCATATTCCACAAAAGCATTCATATATTCAGGGAAAATTCGATATTTCTTCTCCCACTCATCGAGTAATGAAATATCATCCACACAATGAATCAAAATACCTTTCTCATACTCCATTCTTAACTTTGGCATATGTCGACAATATAAAGAAGTAATACAGCTCGTCTCTTTACCAAAAGAGATATCTTCATCGTAGTTGCTTGTAGATGCTAACTGTAATGTCTCAGTGCTTCTAGTATGCTCTTTTACTTTTAGAAAACTCAATTGTATATCTCTTATAACTGGCATTTGCTCTCTCCTCTTCGCAATACAACTATGAAACATCTTTGTTAATACGCCTTAATCAATTTCAAGCCATCCCATTCCCATAGAAAGAAATAACAGCCCGATTACAAAAAAGAGACCCCCAGTTAAAAAATAGAACGGTGCTCCGTGCAATGGATCACTAAATAACTCTATCAAATTTCCAGCTACTACTTTCCATTTCTCTTTCTTTGAATTTTTTTCTTTTATTTCTTTAACAAATCGATAGATACCTATACTAATCAAAATAATTCCTATTAATAGGCATCCTACTATGATTAAAATCTCCAAATATAACACTCCATGTGTACATTTATATTTATTTTCGTTTACATACTATTGTTATTCATAATCCATTTTAGCTAATAAACAAACGAAAGAAAACTAGGTGGATTAATGTTTACTTAAAAATAAAAAGTCCGAAACTATATAAAGTGATTTCGGACTTTTTATTTTTAAAATATTAAATTACATTTCGAACAAAAAGGAGCTGAATTTCCTCTTCTAATTTTTGTATCACATTTTGGACAATATACATATCGTTCCTCTACCTTTTGTCGTTCTATCATGTGTAAAGATACTATTTTCATACTGCACATAATTCCAATTAAGATAAGGCTAAAAATGAGTAGCACAACGCTCTTCCTCCCTTAACTACTTACCTATATTTTACCATTAAATAAAGATAATTTTATACTTATAATCCTATCTTGTCCTTCATACTGGAAGAAACTTTTTTTACTTCTATTTACTCATCAGTGTGATTCTTTTTTGTCTATATAAATAAAGAATACCTGTAACAATAAAAACAATCACGCCAAAATACAAGCCATACTCTATCGCAACTGCTACAATACTTTCAATATGTTGTCCAAATAAAGAACCTAGCACAAAGTAAACGAGTGTCCAAAGAAATCCTGTCGTATAAGAATACAAAGCATACGTCTTAAATGACATGTTATTCATTCCAACTAAATACGGTACAACATGTCTTACAACTGGTATGAAGTAACTTGTAACTAATGCATAATGACCATACTTCTCTACCATCTCTTGCGATTTCACAACATACTTTGCTTTTTTCTTTTTCATTAGCTTATCAAGTACTTTTGTACCAAATATTTTCCCTAATATATAGCCTAAAGAAAGTCCGGACACAACGCCTAAATACGTTAATAAAAACGCAGGAATAACATTTAATATACCTAATGAAGATACAAAGCCTCCGCTCATAACAATCATTTCATCTGGAATTGGCATACCGATAATACCTAACCATAAACAGAAAAATAATGCCCAATAACCGTACTGCTCAATATAGGATAATAATTCATGTAATTCCATTATGCATACGCTCTCCTTAGCTCTTTTTTACAGCTAAAGACGTACGCTGGTGGGAAATTGAGCCACACTTTCTCTAGCGTAATTTCAGGAAAGAAGTGCTGTATAAATCCTTTTTTCACAAGTGAATATTGAAATGTAATAAATTCACCATTCTCATGTATCGCTTCCATTACATTGTTTAAAATACGTTTTGAAACTTCTTCTGGTAAAGAAGTAAAAGGTAATCCCGATAAAACGTAATCCACGCATTCTATATGGAACTCTTCCATATACTTCTTTATATTTTCAGCTGAACCGTGCACAACAATGACGTTCTGCTCATCTTTAAATTTTCTCTTTAGCTCTTTGCAAAACACTTCATTAATTTCAATAAGAAGAAATATTGTTTCCTTCTTTTTTCTCTTCATAATCTCTTTCGTAAAGACCCCTGTACCAGGCCCTAACTCTACAATACATTTCGCTTTATTAAAATCAATTACATCGACCATTTTCTTTGCTAATATTTTTGAACTTGGCGCAATTGCACCAGTATGTTTCGGATGTTTCATAAATTCATGTAAGAATGTTATGAGTTGCATATAAACCTCTCCTCATTCGTTCGGTAGTTTTTAACTTGTGTCTAAGTATAACTATCGTTTCTTAATAAAAATTGAGGAAGTTTCTTAAGATTTTATGAAGAATAAAAAAACAGCTATCGCCTGTAGCGATAGCTGCCCCTTATTACTTCGCACTCACGATCTTATAATAAGAACGAACAGTTAAGAAGTAATATCCAATATAAATAGCGCCGTATACTCCGATACTAATTAGAAGCGGAATCATAATTTCAAATGGTAGTATGTTCCCTAAACCTTTTAATGCAAACAAGCTGTGCAGGATTCCGATTACTAACGGGATTGCAAAGATAAAGCTTACTTGTTTTGCAATAGCTTTTTTCATTTCTTGTTTTGTGACCCCTATTTTGTGAAGTACAACATAACGCTCACGATCAGCATTTGCTTCTGTTAATTGTTTAAAGTAAATGATAGAACCTGTTGCTAGTAAGAATACAAGCCCTAAGAACATTCCAATAAACATCATTAATCCTGTTCCTTCAAGCCCCATATGGAAACCAGTGTAGAAATCTCTAAATGATAACACCATTTCTGATTCACCAGCTGGCATCACTTTTGTTAATTTTTCCGTTAACACTTTACTGTTTTTCTCATCTTTCACATCAATATTTTTTACAATACGTGTTCCAAATGCTTGTTTCGCTTGTTCATACATTTCATCTGAAACGACAACAACTAATTCACCTAAATTTGTAATCGCAACGTCATTTGCACCTTGGATTTTTAATTGCTTCGTTTCGTTCCCAATTTGGAATACTGCTTTGTTTCCTTTATATTGTGGACTAAACTCATGTCCTTCAATATACGAACTATCATATATAAATGCTTCATCAGCAGCTACATTCACTGTTTCTGCGTCGATTTTCTTAGCAAGCTTATTAAATTCAGATTGAGACATAAATTGATATTTCTCTGAGATACTGTAGTTCATATTAAAGATGAAATCAACTTTATCTCCTTCAAACTTCCCTTTTACAGGAACTGTCTCAATTTCAAATTGATCTTTAATCGGATGATCTTTCTTCTCTTCTGCAAAAATCGCATTTACTTTCTTATCAAGCGCTGCATCTTTTTTCTCATAAGAATAGCTATATGGTGCAACTGCTTTTGATTGCGTAAATGTGTTGTAATACATCGTAACAGACGTACCAACCGCTGTTAATGTTACCGCACTTAAAATAGAAATTGTCGCAAGTGATTTTGCATTTCCTTTAATACGATATAGTAGCTGCGACGTCGTTACCATATTCATACCGTTATAAAACGATGATTTATTATTTCTTGCACGTTTCAATACGAATACTGTAAAGAACATAAATAGTAAGTACGTACCTAATACTGTCGCCAATAAAATATAAAGTGCAACTGCCATAAAGTCTGCATATTTAACTGCTTTCATGAACATTAATGCTAAAAAATAACCTGAACCGATTAAGATAACTGAAATTAATGCCATAATAACTGATCCTTTTGGCATTGCTTCTCCTTCACGTTCGGCGCGGAAAAGTTCAATTAGCTTAAATCGATAAATTAAACGATATCCTTGAAGTGATGTATATAAAATAATCACAAAGAAAATAAGTGCTGTATCAATAATGGCAGCCATCGGTACTTCAAAATGAACATTTAAGTTTAATCCCATCATGCTTACTAGCAGTTCAAGGAATAATTTTGAAAGGACACTACCAATCGCAATACCGATAATTAAAGACATTAATCCCATTAACATATTTTCATAAAAGAGCATTTTACCAATTTGTCTTTTACGGATACCTAATAACGAATATAAGCCAACTTCTTTTTTACGTTTACGTGTAAAGAAACCGTTCGAATATATAATAAACACTGCTACGAAAATGATAAGCATGACACTTGAAACTTGGAACGCTCCGCTAATTTTTTTTGAAGCTTCTGCAGCTTTTTCCATTTGTGAATTGTATTGCAATGCTTTAAATGTAAAATAAATAACGATACTAAAAATCATAGATGCAAAATATACAAAGTAGTCTTTAAAGTTCCGCTGTATGTTGCGGAGGGCAATGCTAGATAAGGTCATCAGCCATACCCCCAGAAATAGAAGACATTACATCAACAATTTTTTGGAAGAACTGTTTACGCGTCGATTCACCGCGGTGCAATTCTTTATATAGTTCACCATCTTTAATGAAAATAACTCGTTTACAATAACTTGCTGCAAATGCATCATGCGTTACCATTAAAATTGTTGAGTTATCATATTCATTTAATGACTTCATACTTTCAAGTAAATCTGTTGCAGATTTAGAATCAAGTGCTCCAGTTGGCTCGTCTCCGAAAATCATACTTGGATTCGTAACAATCGCACGTGATGCTGCGCAGCGCTGCTTCTGCCCACCAGATACTTGATATGGGAACTGACTTAAAATATGATCAATACCGAATTTCTTTGAGATTTCAAGAACGCGGCGATCAATCTCACTCGCTTTCACCTTTGATAACGCAAGTGGTAAAGCGATATTCTCTTTCACCGTTAACGTATCTAATAAGTTATAATCTTGGAAAATGAAACCTAAATGATCGCGGCGGAATAACGCTAACTTATCATCATTCATCTTTACAATATCTTTTCCATCAATTAAAATTTCACCGTTCGTCGCATTATCAATTGTAGAAAGAACATTTAGTAAAGTCGTCTTACCAGAACCAGAAGGTCCCATAATTCCAACGAACTCACCTTCTTTTA
>Ga0102589_1004673_pt1 | contig 12649 bp, 13 predicted proteins | sample AraplaMF_Col_mLB_FD_76858 | JGI IMG/M metagenome (GOLD analysis project Ga0102589, IMG submission 76858) | Arabidopsis root microbial communities from the University of North Carolina, USA - plate scrape MF_Col_mLB | ecosystem: Host-associated > Plants > Roots > Endosphere | place: USA... | reverse complement strand
AGGTCAGCTTGATGAGCGGGCGCCCCAGCCAGACCGTGAGAAACGAGCCGCAGGCAGCATAAAGGACCGCCACGGCGAACAAGACGGGGTTGATGGATAAAAGTACCCCTGAAAATGAAAGGATCGTTAGCCCGCTGCTGAAGATCATGAGCAGGAAGGACAGTGTGGTCACGGTAAATGCGCGGATATCTTCGGAAATGCGCTGATCCGGATACGAGAGTCCTCCCGAAACACCGAGGCGGTAAAAGGCTCCGTCAGTAAGATAGAGATTGACGGCGCGACGCGTCAGAAAGTCTCTCCATGTGAGGGCCAGCCGCTCCTCCGTAAAGCGCGCATAAACCGATGCGATCGTGGAGCCGGCAAACACGAGAAGATAGAATATGGCCTGCCGGACAAACTCAGCGATCTGCCTGTCGGCGATCGCCGTCATGAAGTTCCGGCCCACGAAGTTATTCAGCACATTGAGCCCGTTGATCGCGAGGAAGAGCACGACAAGGCATGCCGTCAGAAGCTTTGCCGTGCCGCCGACCTCCGAGGACATGAAAACGCGCACCGAGCGCAGAAAGCGACCAGCCGTTACCCTGAAAGGAGTTCGCAGCTCTTCCATGCTCCTCCCAACCTTCACCTAGAAAATGAAGCCCGCCTCCCCGACGGCCTCCTCGAAGGCTATTTCATGCGACGTAGGTTCAGGCCCAACGTCGAACGACATTCCGGCACTTCTCCACCGCCCGCGCGCATGCTGGCCCTGGTCCGGCCAATTCTCCAGAGCCAGTGCGTTGCGGGGCTAGGATTTAAGGTCGTGCGCCTGCCCTGACTCGCGCAATTCCTTGAGGGTTTTGCCCAAGCAGCTTCCCCCGTCGGATCCGCCCACGGCCTTTGCTTTACCGTCCAGCGTAATCGTCCCCGCAATCCGGTCGGAGGCTGAAAAAGTGGCGGTGCCGTCTTTCGTCACCCTGGACAAATAGAATGCGTGGTAGGTGCCCTTGTATTCACAGCTGATAACCATCGGAAAATCGTCAAAGGGATCTTGTGCGTATGCGAACGCGCTGGTCAGAACCGATGCCCCACAAGCGACGAGCATTGCAATCGATATATTGAGAAATGCAGTGATACTGCGAAGCGACACATGTTCCATTGATCGAACCCCAACTGCGTGAAGAACGCGAATTCGCAAGGTGTCTCTAGGCATGCATTCAAGTGGCTATCAGCGGCTGTAAGTATGTCGCAGCATGCCGCTGTTAGGCAAGAAAATTGTGGTCAGCAAGGACACAATTTTACCGGGAAAAGAGGCATCTTGGAGGAACACCGAGGAGCGCGCCTCCCGGGGCGCCGCCTTTCCCCACCTAGTTAGGCGCACAGGTACTCCACCGTCCACAGAAGCAATGGTGGCCAACGCGATGGGCTCACGTCAACCACCGTTCCCGGGACGTCGGAATTCGCCTCGCGGGTTAGGCGGGCTGGGTCACAGTATCGCTATACGCTGTCGAACGACCGTCCAGAGCGCCACTCCAGAGCGTCAGGACCAAGGCTCCGCCCACGAGAATTGCGCCAACCCAGGGTGTCGCCTCAAGCCCCAGCGAAGATTCCACCACAAGGCCGCCGATCCATGCGCCCGCGGCGATACCGAGGTTGAAGGCGGCGATATTCAGGGCCGATGCCACATCGACGGCGGCGGGACGAACCTGCTTCGCCAACTGCACGACATAAATCTGCAGGCCGGGCACGTTGGCGAACGAGAGGAAGCCGAGTGCCGCCAGCGTCGGGACGACCAGCCAGCGCGATGGCGCGGTGAAACTGAAGAGTACCAGCACGATCGCCTGGGCGATGAACAAGCCGGTCAGGGCGCGTACCGGGCTGCGATTGGCAAGTTTGCCGCCGGCGACGTTGCCAATGGCGATCGCGATGCCATAGACCACGAGGATGATGCTGACCGTGCTGGCAGCAAAGCCGGTGATCTCCTGCAGGATCGACGCCAGGAACGTAAAGGCGACGAAGGTGCCGCCATAGCCAAGTGCGGTCATGGCGAAGACGATCAACAGGCGGCCGCTGCCGAGCACGCGGATCTGGTCGCCGACGCTGGCGGCCGGTGCCTTCTTGAGGTTCGAAGGCAGCAACACTGCAATCGCAACGAAGGCAATCGCACCGAGGCCTGCTACCGCCGCAAATGTTGCGCGCCAGCCGAAGATCTGACCGATCAGAGTGCCAAGCGGGACGCCTGTTACGATGGCGACCGTCAAGCCCATGAACATCATCGCGATCGCCGAGGCGCGACGGTTCTCGGGAACGAGATCAGCTGCGATCGTCGAGCCGACGGAGAAGAAGACGCCATGTGCGAAGGCTGAAAGGACGCGCGCAACCAGCAACGGAGCATAGCTTGGGCTGATTGCCGCCATGCCGTTGCCGACGATGAAGAGCGCCATAAGGCCGAGAAGCAATGGTTTTCTTGCGATGCGCCCGGTCAAAGCCGTTAGCACCGGCGCGCCGAATGTGACGCCGAGCGCATAGACGCTGACAATCAATCCCGCCAACGGCAGACTGATCTGGAGATCTGAAGCAACGGTCGGCAACAAGCCGACGATGACGAATTCCGTGGTTCCGATCGCGTAGGCCGCGATCGTCAAAGCAAAGAGAGCAGTTGGCATGATGTGCCTCAAAATGATGTTGCCGGTCTGCCGGCTTGGTTGACTGGCGAACATATGGAGGCACTGGATTTAGGTGATAAGCGGTCACTTGGTCCAAGCATCTGTGAACCGAATTCACAAAACGACCAAACCTGGCACGACCAAGCGCAGCAGACGGATTGCCTGGCAACCAAGCGGCAGGCAAAGCTCGTTGCGGTTCGGTAACACTTACTTAAAACTCGTCGTGGCCCTAGGGCATGGAGCGCGAATTGCACGTAACATTCGCGTCGTTTCTGTGAGAGTACTTCACCAAAGCCCGGCCACCGTAAGGTGCTTGCGTTTCAATGAGGGAACCGGAACGTGATTGCTGCCCGTACTGTTCGGACACTTGCACCTTTGCTCGTCGCGGCAGTTCTTGCCAGCTGCGGTCATCCAAGCGGAGTCATGGCCCCTGTTGCGCTATCGGCGGCAACGCAGAATACCTCAAAGGTCAGCATGCTGGTCGCAACCACGCGCGAACCTTCCGGCGACCCGGCGACGCTCTTCACCGGCGAACGCAGCCCGAAGCCCTATCTGACGGCGATTGACGTCTCCATTCCGCCGAAACGGGCCTCAGGCACAGTCCAATGGCCGAAACATCTGCCGCCCAATCCCGCGACCGATTTTGCGGTGACCAGCGTCAAGGAGATCGACACCGTTCCGGAGGGGCGCGTCTGGTTCCACCAGAACATCCAGGGCGGGCATGCGCTGGTCTTTGTCCACGGCTTCAACAACAAGTATGAGGATTCCGTCTTCCGTCTGGCCCAGATCGTCCACGATTCCGGGATGCAGGCGACCCCTATCCTGTTCACATGGCCGTCACGCGCGCAGCTTACCGCCTATCAATACGACAAGGAGAGCACCAACTATTCACGCACGGCGCTCGAGCAGGCGCTGCGGACGCTAGCCGCCGACCCCGACGTCAAGGACATCACGATCCTCGCTCATTCAATGGGCACCTGGCTGACCATGGAATCCCTGCGGCAGATGGGTATCCGCGACGGACACGTGAACAGCAAGATTCACAACGTCATTCTCGCGTCCCCGGATATCGATATTCAGGTCTTTGCCAAGCAGTTCGCGGAGATGGGCACGCCGACGCCGAAATTCACGATCTTCGTGTCTCAGGATGACAAGGCGCTTGCGGTTTCAAGTTTCATCACGGGAAAGGTCTCGCGTTTGGGCGCGATCGATCCGACCGTTGAGCCCTATCGCTCGAAACTCGAAGCCGCCGGCATTACCGCCATCGATCTCACCAAGGTCAAAGGCGAAGGCCTGAACCACGGCAAGTTCGCCGAAAGTCCTGAAATCGTTCAGCTGATTGGCCAGCGGATCGTCACCGGTCAGACGCTGACCGATTCCAACGTCACGCTCGGCCAAGGACTTACCGCTGTTGTCGGCGGAACTGTGACGACCATCGGTAACGTCGCAGCCACGGCTGTCGCCGCGCCGGTCACGGTGCTTGAACAGCCGAGGCATGCCAAGAAGCGCCCGGTCGACGAAACCCTGCAAGGCGATCTCAAACCACAGCAGTTGACCCAGTAGGCGCTCCCGCGCAACGCCAACTGCTCCAGAAACTGCTCGCGTCCAGCTCAGGCCGTTCTTTGCAATCTTCTTGAAGCCGATTATGAGGGTTACGTCGCTCTACGAGTCGCTGAATTGGAAGCGGAGTTATGCCACAGCCACCCTTGCAAACTCGTCGAATATTTTCTGAATATCCCTTGCCGGTCGCGGTTTGCTGAACAGATAGCCCTGCACCTCGGTACAGCCCTCCACCTTCAGCATATTGAATTGGCCGACGGTTTCGACACCTTCAACCGTGGTGTCCATTCCAAGGCTGCTACTCAGCATCGCCACTGCCTTGACGATCGCCAAAGCATCCGGTCGATCGATGACATCGCGTATGAAGGACTGGTCGATCTTGATCTTGTCGAACGGAAATTTTCTCAAATAGCTCAGCGATGAATAACCGGTGCCGAAGTCGTCCATCGAGATACGCACGCCGAGTGCGCGAAGTTGATGCAGTGTCGAGAGCACCTCGTCGGTATGCTGAAGCATGACCGATTCGGTGATCTCCAATTCCAGCCTCCGGGCCGATAGCCCGGACGCGGCGAGTGCCGAAGTCACATCGAGAACAAGACCGGGGCTTTTGAACTGCACTGGTGACAGGTTGACCGCCACCCGCGTCATTTCAGGCCATGCCATGGCGTCAGAACATGCCTGCTTCAATACCCATGCGCCTATGCGCCCTATGATTCCGATCTCCTCAGCCACCGGGATGAACACGTCAGGCGAGGCCATGCCGCGCTCAGGATGATGCCAGCGCAACAGTGCCTCGAAACCGGAAATGCGGTTGTCCTTCAGGTTGACGAGTGGCTGGTAGTATACTTCCAGTTCGCCATTGCCGAGTGCCTTGCGCAGGTCAAGTCCCAGAGCTCGCCGCTCCTGCATCCTGGCGTCCATCTCCTGTTCGAAGTACTGATAGTTGCCGCGCCCTTCATTCTTGGCCCGGTACAGTGCCATATCGGCCGCCTTGAGCAGCACGTCCGGATCATCGCCATCTTCGGGCGCCGCTGCGATACCGATGCTGGTGCCAATGACCACCTGGTGGCCGTCAATCTCGAATGGTGCACTGATCTCGGTCACGATGCGCTGTGCAAGCAGGCTGTTTTCACCAAGAGTCGCGTGGCGCTGTATGATTGCGAATTCGTCGCCGCCGAGCCGAGCCACGGTATCATGAGGGCCAACCGCGTTCCTGAGACGCTTTGCGACGGCCTTCAGAAGCTGGTCGCCAATCGGGTGACCAAGCGTGTCGTTGACGTACTTGAAGTGGTCGAGATCCAGGAACAGAACATGGGCCGCCTGGTTTTCACCCACAGCCAGCAGCGTGGCGTCCAGAACGTCGCGGAAAAGCACACGGTTCGGCAAATCGGTGAGAGCATCGTGATGCGCCATATGCGCGATCCGAGCCTCGGCGCGCGTCCGCTCGGTGATATCCTCATGCGTCGATACCCAGCCGCCGCCGGCCAGCGGACGACTGACGATCTTTACGATCCGCCCATCCACCGCGTTCACGATCGACGAGAACTCACCGGCCGCGAGACCACGCTGCATCATTTGCAGAACATAGCCCTTGTCGCCCTCCATATGGGCACCATGCGCAACCTGGTAGCTGATAACGTCGTCGAAGGAAGTGCCCACGCGCATCAACTCGTCAGGCAACTGGTAGATGTCGCCGAAGCGCTGGTTGCAGACGATCTGCCGACCGTCCTTGCCATACATTGTGAGGCCCTGCGACATGTTTTCCAGAGCAGCGTTGAATCGGTCGTTCTGCTGCTGGAGGTCACGGTCACGACGCTTGAGGCCTTCTAGCGCATGCTTGAGTTCGTCGTGGCTTTCCTTCAGGGAAGCGGCGAAGCGATAGTTGCCGATCAGTGCGAGCGTGCTGACAAGGCCGCTGACCACGAAAAGAGCCGTCAGCATCCAGAATACATTGGTTGCCCCAGCGCTCGAAGCCGCGGCGGTCTGCTGGGCCCTGACGGTGGCACTGGCTTCCAGCCGCTTCAGGATGTCGCCCGCCGTTCCGGCTTGCTGGAAGACGTTAAGGAAATGATATGCCTTCTCCCCCTCGGTCATGCCTTCCTCGAGGCCGTCCTTGACCTCGTCCCAGCTATGGCTGAACGCTTGCACCGCCTCCGTCAGCGCCTGCTCCTCCTGGGGGCTGAGAAATATGCTCGTCAGGCTTTTGGCGGACGTCACCTCACGCTGCAGAGACACAAGGTTCCTGTCGGTCTTGCTGTAGATCTCCCTGCGCTCCTCCTTGGACAGGTTCAGGGGAGCTGCGGCAAGGTTGAACATGCTTTCGCTGACGCGCGAGTGCAGATCCCGGGCTTGGGTCGCAAGCTCCGCTGCCTCGCGGTTTGCGTCGAGGTAGCCACGGATACCGGCAAGTTGCGATAGGCACAGTGCGCCCGGAACCACCGCTGCGAGGAAGCTCACCGACAGGACCAGACGCAAGCTTCCCCTATTGGCGAAAATCATCTCGAACATCGACCATTCCCTGTGAAAGGTTCTATCGCCGCTCAATGCTCTTCAACGATTTCGCCGGTGACGGGATGGTAGTAGATCTCCACCCGTTTTCCCTCCGCATTGCGACCGTAGACCTCATAACAATTGCCCTTGGTCTTCTTGAAGACCTCGACAGAATTGCCCGTGACAACGGCCCTTTCGCGTACCACAGCCTCCGAAAGCCAGACGCTTTCCGGCTCCTTTGTGCAAAACGGCGACGCCCAGGCTGAAAATGCCAGGCTTGCAAACGCTGCGGTAAAAAGAATGCGCACTACCCCGTCCTCCGATTGGTCGGACGACTATGGGCGTTATGAGTAAAACCAACGTTAAATTACAGTATTATCGAGAATAACCATCGGTGACCGAGGAATGTGATGCGCCGAGGGCTGTGTTTCGAGCTGATTGGAACTAGAACTAGCGGCGCCGTCTTTGGTCGTCGTTATGCGGGCTCTCTGAGATCTTTTGTAAAAAACTGCGAAGCTTTGACAGAAACATCTCAGGTGGGTCAACGTGGTCACTCTGGCGCGCAACCACGTCCCTGCGGTTCAGTTCCTGCCCTCTGCGAGCCAATACTTCCAGGCTCTTGACCAGATCCGGGCGCGCCGCAATAGCGTCCCCTACGCCCTTTCTGTCGAGGCGGTAAGCGGTCACGGGCGTCAATGCGGTAGCCGTTGCTGCGTAGGGTGTACCTGTGATCATGCCGATTGCCCCGAGGCTGCCGCCAGGACCCAGTCGGAATATTACTTCGGTCGAACCGGGCAGACCATCGGTGATCTCGACGGTGCCCGATGCCACGATGAACAGCACTTTCGGATCGTCACCCCGCCTCATAAGCTGGTCCCCAGCGGCGAACCACACTTCGACGAGTTGATCCGCCAATAGGCTTCGATCTGCTTCGGCGAGTACACCGAACCAATCCGACTCCTCGAGGAGGGTTGCTGCGGTTGGAACTTGTAAGCGCCCTTGAATCGGGACGCCCGGAACGGCGAGCGCAATGCCTGCGTGGCGAAGATGGGATTGGATGTGGCCTAGCAGTTCGGTGCGGGCATCGACGAACACTTCGATGCTGGGAATCGTAAAGCTGATGTCGTAGGTAACGCCGTCGCCCTGAAGCTCGCTGCGGGCGACGCTTGGAGGCGGCGTGGCCGATAGCAACACGCAGGTTTTGACTGCCGCGTTCAGAACCGCCATGCAACGATCCGGCCGTTCGCTTGCTGCGACCTTCACTGTGATCGACACGCGGCGAACTTTCGTCGGCAAACTGTGGTTTACCAGACGGGCCTTCGCCATCACGCTGTTAGGGACGATCGCTACGTCCCCGTTCAGCGTGGCAATATGTGTGGAACGCCAATTTACCTGTATGACTCGGCCTTCTATCCCGCCCTCTACCCAGACCAGATCGCCCGGACTATAGGGGCGCTCTATCCCAACGGCGACCCCGGAGAATACGTCCGACAAGCTGCTCTGAAGTGCCAGGCCCAATACAATCGCAATGACGCCGGAGGTGGCAAGAAGGCCACCGACCGGCACGGCGAAGACGAAATTGATAACGGCGAACAGCGTCAGAAGGTGGATGAGCCCAGCCATCAGGTCGGAAACGATCCTGGTTTCTCGCGGCTTGGTCTCGAAGACCACCAACAACCGGACAATGCCGATTGCGCATTGGGCGGCAACGAGCCACCATCCGATCTCGATGAGTTGCTGCCACACTCGCTCGCCAGGCTCCGCGGCATCAAATTGCGGAGCAAACGGCGAACCTCCCATTCGCAGCACCAGATATGTGAGAACCACGAAAACCACCAACCGCCAAGCTGCTCTCGCCCAAAGCGGCCATCTTCTCGTAATCCAAGGCACGATCATCGCAGCAAACAATAGTAAAGTTGCGCTGATCTGGGCGGCTTCTTCTGTCATATGATTCCCATCGAAAACCGTGCAAGGGGCCGTCGCAGCCACAAGCCAGGACTATGTTGACATCGGCCCCTCGAAGGAACAAGCGCTGGCGGCTTGGTTGGGCTTTGGCGGCATTTCGCCGAACAACACGACCACGAGCACAGGCGCTCGACCACATCGAGCATTACCAACACGCCCATGGCCGCCTGTTAGTGAGGCACATTCGATCACTTAGAAACGGCTTAGCGCCGCCTGTTCAGTCATTCCAGTCGCCCCGGCGACTTCCTGAAAGCGGTCGATCGGCTAAGCGCCGGCCCTTGCCAACTTCCCGATCGTTTCCAACGTGACGGCTCATCGATAGAGTCGGTCGGTAGTCCAACTTTATGGCGGCGTCTGATACAGCCCCTCGTTCGCGATAGAGTTCGATCGCAGGAATACTTCGGGATTCTTCCTCCAGGCCCCTCCGCCGAACTGTGACGCGTCTGCACGATTTACAATGGTAAGCAAAGCAATCATCGCGAGGCGTGCTGGACATCCGCTATCCGCCAGAAAGGGCGTTGGATTTCGACGAGTTGGCGACGGGGATCGCCGGCCTTCGCTCGGTCGCGGATGAGCGCAGTCAAGTCTGCCTTAACAGTGGGATCGGACAAAAAATAGCTATGGCCGATGAAGCCGCCGCCGCCTGGAAACTCGATGAAATCGACCAGACCTCCCATATGAGACCCCTCCCATTTAGATGCCTCCTCGCTTCTGTCACCTGGGAGCCTACCGATGGAAAGTTGGCCCAGCCGCAAAGCGCTGCCGAAGAGTAGCGCTGATGCCCTCAACGCTTCGTCTCTGGGGGATGAATAAATCGTGAGATGCATAGCCCCTTGAGACGGCAGCGCGCTTGAACTCGATTTGCCTCCGTAGGCAAGGTCTGGGTCGGACACCCACGCAAACAATTTGGAAGAAGCCACATCGAGATCAATATCAGGCGCGAAAAATACTGCGTTCGCGATCTTGTAGCGCTGCCAAAGTGAGGATCGGGCAACATAAGCCTCGAGTGCGAGTTGCTGGACTACACTTGCCAGCACATCGGTCCCGCGGCTATGCGCCAAAAGATGAAGCCGGTCGACACACTTGGTTTCGGCGATGATGCGAATGGCCTTCTTGAAATCCGCAACTGCAAACTCGCTCGACTCGCGGTCGACGTTGTAGCAAAGAACAAGCCGCGCGAGCCGCCGGCAGGCCAAGTCAAGACAATGCAAACGAACTGGCTCTGAAGCGATCTGCAGATCTCGCCGGTGGATGGCTCAAACCCTAAGATCCGGTATCGCGTATTCTATGGAACGCCGGCGCCCAACCGCGCGTCATGCCGCGGCTCATAGCGCCCTCAGTTAATGCGAGCTGTTGGCGCAGGTGCCTGATGTCCTCGATCAACGTTGCGATTGTGGCTTTCACGTCGTCGTCGTGCCAGGCGAGGGCGGCCTCCACTTCGAAATCGACGTCTTCTTTCGTCATCGGCTTCATCAGTGCAAATCCAAGCTCAGTTGCTGGCCTTTGATCGCAGGCAGCGGACGGCCAATCTGGATCTTACCAAAGACGCGCTTGCGGCGTTCCTCGTCCCGCTCGCGTTGCGCCCTGCTGGCGGCAACGGCTGCTAAGGCATTCGCGATGACTAGCTCTGTATGGGTCATGAGAACCTCCTAGTAATGTTCTTATTTTGTTCTTATTTTGAGAGGAGGTCAAGCGGGCGGTATTTCCTTGTCACACCGGGTTAATTGTCTTTTTAGTTTTCCCTTATTTAATTACGTGATGGCAAAGTCTCCGCGTTCGAAGCCCTCCTGGCAGACGAAAAGCCGCTTCGTTCGCGCGCACGAAAGCCGCGCGATTCATCGCAACCGCGACTTCCTTTCGATCCAATGCCTGACCGGGTCGAACCTTGTCTCGCGCTCCTGAAGCCGCGTCCACCGGTCGGGCCGGATTGGCTTTATGAGCTCAAGTGGGACGGGTATCGGATCCCCGTCCACCTGAACAATGGTCATGTCCGTATTCTCACCCGAGGCGGGCATGATTGGACGCATCGGTTCCCTGGCATCGAGGATGCCGCCAAACGCCTCGGCGTCGGGACCGCCATCCTTAACGGCGAGGCAGTCGTTCTCGACGAGGAGGGGCGCCCTCACTTCGGCAAGCTGCAAAACTTGCTTGGCGGTCGGGGTGGGACGCTGCCGGCTAGCGACGCCATCATGTTTGCCTTCGATCTCTTGTACTTCGACGGCCACGACATCCGCAGCCTCGAACTGACGTCTCGGCGCTATTTCCTCCAGTCCCTCTTGAAGAACGAACAAGGCGCCATTCGTCTGTCAGAAACCATTGACGGTGACGGCCGCGATATCTTTGACGCGGCGTGCGAGCATGGCCTCGAGGGGATCATAGGCAAATATAAACACGCCCTTATCGCTCTGACCGGTATGGCGAGTGGGTTAAGGTCAAATGCACCCAATCAGACAGCTTCATGGTCGTCGGCTACGAGCACTCGATGGTGGCGCGATCTGGTATCGGCAGCCTTCTGCTGGCCGCGCGGAAGGGCGATGACTGGGTCTATGTCGGCTCGGTTGGCACGGGCTTCAACGAGCGGAGCGCGGAGTGTCCGCGCAAGACGCTCGACCGGATCAAAAGGAAGACATCACCCGTCAAATATGGAGGGCGGCGCAAAAAACTCGTGTGGGTTCAACCAACGCTGATTGCCGAGATCGATTATCGCGCCTGGACGCATGACTGTAGGCTTCGACACGCGTCCTACAAGGGGCTGCGGGAGGTGCAGGATGATGCGGCGGCGTTTGAGATGGTGGCCGATCCCGCAGGCTAGCGCACGCAATCCATATTCTTGTTGACCCTACCACCTCTTTCGGTCCTGACGTCCTTCTGCTGTCTGCAGTCGAGTTTGCGGGTAGAGTCGGTACGATTGGGGTCGATCGCCTGCATGTTAGATGATTTTCCGAAACCACCTGGGTTTGTGATGCTCTCCTGCTGAGATGTAGAGTCTTTCCAGCCGAGCGACGGACCTGCCTCGTCAGGTAGTGACTGTGTCAATGCGGGCGTGACGAGAGTCACTGCGATAACAACTGCTATGGGGATGCGAGCACGCATGACGAACCTCCGCGATTTACTTTGTAGAAACCGCGGCGCTGGCAAGTAGTTCCGCGCGACCGCGGATAGCTTTGATCAAAACCGCGTTCTGCACGGCGGGCATTATTTCCGTCATGAAGTCGGCTGTACCTTTGAAAAGCCAGTAATAGCGCGACGAATCTCGATACAGTTCTTGCCAAGGCCGGCCTGCGTCGCCAGGTCGTCGCCACCGTGCCTCGCTTCTCGGCATTGCCGCCGGCACTGAGGGCAATGCCGGCGATCGCGACAATTCCGGAATCTTTTGCCCGCTGCATTGCGCAGTGGCACGGGCTCGAAATCTCGGAGCCACCGATTGCGCTTCCGGCAGATCCGGTGACGATGCTCTACCGGCTCGTAGATCGCGCGGACGGCCGCTCGGTCTGGTTCCGCAGGCTGTTCGTTGATGTCGTCGAAGGCGCGCTCAAGGCGTCCTGTTGTTCCATAACCGTGTCGAAGGCCGCATGATCTTCAAACGGCTTGGTCAGCGGGTCGGGTGACGTCGACGGCACGAGCCGGCCAGCTCGTCAACGCCTCAGCAAGCTCTGCTCGATCAGGCGCCCCGATGCGCCCTCCAAACGTCTGGCACTTGATGGCCGCCGCCATCGATGACGAGCGCATCACATCCTCTATCGCCATGCCCTCGCAAAGCATCAGCGCAAAGGTTCCGTGGAAGATATCGCCCGCAGCCAGAGTATCGACGGCTCTAATGCGTGGTGCCTCGAGATGACGGATGAGGGCGTCATCTTCATCGAACCAGTAAGAGCCTCTCTCGCCGAATGTCACACTGACGAAGGCATGAGCGAACGTCTCCTTCAACTGGCGAACGATCGACACCGGAGCTGATGCTCCCGTCAGTCGTTCAGCGGCCGGTTGCGAAAAGA
>Ga0102589_1004669_pt1 | contig 12659 bp, 18 predicted proteins | sample AraplaMF_Col_mLB_FD_76858 | JGI IMG/M metagenome (GOLD analysis project Ga0102589, IMG submission 76858) | Arabidopsis root microbial communities from the University of North Carolina, USA - plate scrape MF_Col_mLB | ecosystem: Host-associated > Plants > Roots > Endosphere | place: USA... | reverse complement strand
AAGGCTTCTCTACAGGCGGCGAATATTCAGGAGCAATGGTTTATATCGCAGAATCTTCTCCAGATAAAAAGCGTGGTATACTCGGTAGTGGTCTTGAAATTGGAACACTCTCAGGTTACATTGCTGCATCGGTAATTGTTACCATTTTGACGTTATTGTTAACAGATGAGCAAATGCTCAGCTGGGGCTGGCGTATTCCTTTCTTAATAGCTGCACCAATTGGTTTGGTCGGTTTATATTTACGCCGTCATTTAGATGAATCTCCCATCTTTGAAGAGATGGAAAAAGCACAAGAGGAATCTGAAGACAACGAACAATTTTCATTTATGGATATATTAAAATATCACAAAAAAGACTTCTTATTAAGCACAGTTATTGTCGCCTTCTTTAATATTACAAATTATATGATTCTTTCGTATATTCCTTCTTATCTAACTCAAGTACTTAAAGTCAAAGAAACAACTGGCTTATTAATTATTTCTATTACGATGGCACTTATGATTCCACTGGCCCTTTATTTCGGTAAATTAAGTGATAAAATTGGTAATAAACGTGTCGTGCAAATTGGTTTACTTGGTTTAACAGTATTTGCAATTCCAGCATTTTTACTAATAGGTAATGGACATATTGCAGCTATATTTGCAGGTATTTTCATTTTAGGATTCTTCCTAAGTGTATATGAAGGAACACTACCTTCATTATTACCATCACTATTTTTCACCGATGTACGTTATCGAGCACTTTCGATCTCATTTAATATTTCTGTATCGATATTCGGTGGAACAACACCGCTCGTATGTTCATACTTAGTTCATGCAACCGGTAACCCGCTTGCACCGGCATTTTATTTAGCAGGTGTAAGTATTATTGGATTAGTTGCATTTAGTGTATTATTCGTTACAACTTCAGGACGTGCACTTAAAGGTTCATATCCTACAGTTGAAACGAAAAAGGAAGCACACCTAATCGCTAAAGAAGACCCTGAAGAAACACTTTGGTGGTATGAAGAGTCGTTAGAAATTGAAGCAGGGAAAAATGCTTCAATTTAAAAAGTAACTTAGAAGTATAAAAAGACTCCTATGAAAATAGGAGTCTTTTTTGTTATGTTATTTCTTTCTTTTCTTCAAACTCTTCTGATACAAGTAAAGTTTATGAATCTCTTCCTTAAATTCTTGAAGTAGTATCATATCCTCACGATTCGAATATCTTACTGCATTATAAGCATCTATAATAATATGACTCTGAATATTTGCACCTTCTTCAAGATTTATTCTTTCTAACCAAGCCTCAACCGTTTCTCCTCGCTCTCGGTTTAAAGGGGGGGATAGTTTGCTCTCGAGTTTGAAAATTTCTTTCCGAATTTCGTTATTTGGTAGTTTATTTCGTTTGAACCGTTTTTGACCGGTTCCTTCTTTATCAGCAATGATAGTAGATTCGAAGATAGGCATATTTGGTAAACTTAAATGTTTTCGATTTTTTATTATTTTCCTTACGACATAAATAGCGATGACTGTACAGACTATTATTGTAGCGGTATTTATGAGTATTGGGTCAAAATCAGGAAGTTTTTTCCCGTCTTCAATTCGTGGCTTTAAGAGATGTCCTTTATTTGCCCAAACTCCTTCTGTATCTTTCATTTCAGCTGCTTTAATTAATGGCATTAGAGCATAGCCGACTCCTAATGCGATAAATTCTGTCATAAAACCAAACATAAGTCGAATAAAAGGGAACACTTGAACAATTAACATACTCATTACACCAATCGTAATGATAGAAGCAAAACGTAATAGTTGTTGTTTACGATTTGCCCCGGTTAACCAAAAGGTAATCATAATGTGTAAAGCTAATAGTAACACTTTCCACAATGGCGGAAAGGGGGCATAAAATATTGCTGAAACGACAAACCATACAATACCGCCTAACGATTTTTGAACTGGATAGCCAGGTCCGACCGCGTGTACGATAAAGAAGAAAAGCGGTAACATAATTGTTCCAAATAAAGAGAAAGGGAGAAGGAAAGAAAAACCGACTATTTGAATAACTAACAGTATTACAAACCCTGTTGTTTTTTTCTTCATTAATTTATGAATAAGAAATACCCCTACATAGCCTGTTGTTAAAAATATTGCAATACCAATGAGTTCATCTCTTTCCGTTAATAATGAAAGAAGGAGGAGTAGAATAAAGTCATTAACGTGATAGAGCCAAGTTTTCAAGCTTTTCCACCATCCCTTCATTATTAATGAGAAACGTAGGCTGAGATAGAAGAGGGAGCTCATGCTTCTGCGTACCAATGTATATCATTGTTGATGAGCGCTCTCTTTTTCTCGTTAAATAGTGAAGAAATCCTTGTTTCGGAAGTAACGTACTATCATCTGAAATACGTGCTAATTCCTCTAAAGCCTTCCCGTAATGTGTTTGTCCTTCGTTTAATGGTAAATGCAATGCACCAGCTTCTGCTAATACACTAATAAATAATTCAAACGGTATTTGATGCTTCGTTGCGAATTGACAAATGTATGTTGTAAATGAAATAAGGTCTTCTACATTTTCTTTCCAACCGAATCCGCGATCAGCAGCTAAAGAAAGACAAATCGTCCAACTATAATTTTTTACAGGTTCATATTGCTTCGCTTGTAACGCCTGCATTTTAGCAGATGCTTTCCAATGAATAGAGCGGAAAGACTCACGTTCATATCGCTTTACACCGATAATGGATGTTTCATCATTGTAAAAAGAGAAATTCGTTCGATACGAACCTGTTAATAATTGCTGAAGTTTTTGTAAACCGGCTACTTCTTTAGGAGTAGGGTATACAATAATTTCAGTCTTTAATTTATCGAAAACAGGTAAATGTACAGTTAAAAGATGAAAAGGATCTTTTAAAACACATTCGAACTGTTCAATTTGAAACACACCACGCTTCGTTGCGGTTAATGTTAAATCCCATTTTTGTGCTGAATGAGCAGGTTGTGAAAATGGGAAAGAAAATAACGTTTTTGATATTTGTTCAATCCCTTGATCTTTATGCGGTATAAGGGACGAATTTAAATGAAAATAACAAACACCATTAACGAGTGGTATATTTGCTCCATTTTTTAAATGAATAAAAAACTGTCCGGATTCATCAGGGAAAAGCCGAGTTGTTTGTTTTTCATTTATAACTTGAAATCTTTTCTCTATGTAAGCGACATATTTATAAATGAAAATCGCAAATAAATAATAGAAGAAAAAGAGAAACATAATAATTCGTTGCGGCAGAAAAAACGTAAAAAGTAAAGCGATGGGCACAGTTAATTGAATAATGTGGATTTGAAAAAATAAAGGTACAGTTACAACGCGCTGTCCATTCATGCTTGTTCAATCTCCACAGGTACGTCAACTTCTTTTAAAATCCTTTGCGTGATTTCATTTTTTGTCGTGCGTAAGGCACCTTCCATTGATAAGACGATACGGTGATTCCAAACGGAAGGAACTAAAAATTGTATATCTTCAGGTGTGCAATATTCTCTGCCGCGTAAAAAGGCTAATGCTTGAACGGCACGTACTAAAGCTAATGTAGCACGCGGGCTTACACCGTTAGCAATGAAATCATGATTTCTTGTAGCGTGAGCAAGTTTAATAATGTAGTGTTCTAACGGTTCTGATACGAAAATTTCTTTCACTTGTTTCTGCGCTTTTAAAATGTCTTCTAAAGAAATGACTGATGTGACGCTTTCTAAAGGTGTATTGTTACGAAAACGACGCATCATTTTTAATTCATCTTCAGGAGCCGGATAACCAATTGAAATCGTCATTAAAAAGCGATCAAGCTGTGCATCTGGAAGAGGAAAAGTTCCTTGTGATTCAATCGGGTTTTGCGTCGCAATAACAAAGAATGGTTTCGGAAGAGGAGTAGACTGCTTTTCAAGCGTTACTTGTCGTTCTTCCATAGCTTCTAACAAACTAGATTGTGTTCTCGGCATCGCGCGGTTAATTTCATCTGCAAGTAGTATATTTGTCATAATTGGTCCAAGTCTTAATTCGAATTCACTAGTTTTTGGATTGAAATATTCAATACCTGTTACATCACTCGGAAGTACATCAGGGGTAAATTGAACGCGAGAAAAATTACCACCAATGCTTTTTGAAATTGTTTTTGCAAGTAATGTTTTTCCGGTGCCAGGCACATCTTCGAGTAGTACATGTCCATCAGCAAGCAATGAAACGAGTAATAGATCTATAACATTGTCTTTACCGACAAAAACGGACCTTATGTTATCTTTCAATTTATTTATCATATGTATCATTCCTTTCAAAATATAAACGGATATTTCTATATTTTAACAAATTATTCAGAAAATTGATATGATTTTTTAATTTAAAGAAATAGATATTAAGTTATTAAATTACTCTTGCATATTTTGGAATATGATTATACAATATCGATATATGATGTATCGTTAGTCGATATATCATGAAGCGATGTATCGGAGGTAGTTATAATGAATGCGAAAGCGCAAAAATATATTCCGTTAACTGAAGCAACCTATTACATATTATTGTCACTTGTGAAGCCAATGCACGGTTACGGAATTATGCAAATGGTAGAAGAGATGACAAATGGGGAAGTAAAACTAGGTCCTGGTACTTTATATGGGAATACGACGAAGTTACTAAAAGAAAAGTTAATAGTCGAAGTTGCCTCTACGGACAGAAAGAAGTGCTACGAATTAACACCATTTGGTAGAGAAGTGTTAGAGCTAGAGTATAACAGATTGCAAAGATCTGTAAGGAATGGAAACAGTATATTAGGGGAGTGAATGGAAGATGGAGACAAAGAAGATATTCAAACCTTTCGCGGTATGGAGCTTAGAAAAAGAAGAAGCTTTTTTACGGAATATGCACCAACAAGGCTGGGCATTACAAAAATATAATATAATGTATACGTTTAAGAAAACTAAGCCGAAAGATGTAGTATATAAAGCGGATTTTAGATTGGATTATAAAGATTCAAAGGAAAAACAAAAAGAATATATTAAAATATATGAAATGTGTGGATGGAAACACGTAACGAGTTTTGCAAAATGGAATTATTTTTGTAAAGATGTAGAAGAGGAAAAAGAGTTGCCTGATATTTATTCAGAAAAGGAAACGAAGGTACAAAAAATGAAGGAATTACTACAATTTTTTGCCTTTATTTCAATAACTATATTACCCTCAATGTATAACGCATTTTTAAGTTCAACAGAATCAAGAGTGCCAATTTGGGCGAAAGTTATGCTGGGGTTTGTTGGTTGTATGTATATGTATCTCTTTATAAGGCTCTCTTGGAAAATTAAGAAATTGAAAAGCGAAATATTATAATAAAGAGTGGATTTTAAAAGAAGATGATTTCGTAGATAATTATACTGGAATCATCTTCTTTCATTTCTATGTAATTTTATTTTGTTCACTCTTTTTTACATAATAAAAGACTATATATTTAAGGAATATAACTAACAGTTACAAAGAATAATTACTAGTAATAATACCTAAAAAAATCATAAATAATGAACTACTGATTAATACTATTTTATTAGAGTTTTGATGTTTAAAGTGGTAATAAAGTAAAAAGCCGCAAACAGTAGAAACAGTCCATATAGCTAGACTGTAAGGAGTTGTTATCTTCTTCCAATCGAAAATCCAAAAGTAGAGTATGATCATGTGGCAAACTAATAGTAGTAATGCGGATGGAATCATTAATCTGTTATTAAATATCATTTATTTCACCTCTCTTATGTAAATATTACTAAAAGAGTATGGAGTTTAAAATATAATATGGAAGAAATACGTTTTGTACTACCGCATTAAAAGGAAAAATCCCTTATAGAAAAATCTATTTCTATAAGGGATAGTAATGATTTTATGAAAAAGACTGATTTTGAGCAGGTTTAATAAATTGTTCTGGATTTTCAACAAGCCCGCATACAGCACATTGGACACGGTAAGTAGGTCCTTGATAAGCCATATGAAAAGCATTCATCGTTTCATTTGTGTATTCTTCTTCTACTTGACCAGTTTGTGGATTTAATTTGACTGGTTTTACTTGTTGCTCAAGAATATTAAAGCGAGTACGGTTCGTTTTACAACTTGGACATAGCATTGGTTCCATATGTATACACCTCCATTTGTAGCATTTCTTAAACTTTTTAATTTTATGCACGTAAAAAAACTTTCTCAATATAAATGGGTATTTAAAGTATTTAAAATTCAGAAAAAATAAAATATAATAAAAGTACGAACTGGTTATGTCCAAACCAAATCTCCTGTTTTATGCCAATAAGCTGGGGGCCGAGAAATCGGCCTCATTTTTTTGTGCTCGTTATTATAGGAAACAAGGTTTTTATGAGACTTTTGTCGAACTTTTAGGGATGGATATAAAGGGGGATGTAAAATGAATTTAAAAATGAAGTACATCATTTTATATGTAGAAAAGTTTGAAGAATGTTTAAGGTTTTATAAAGATGTTCTACAGCTACCTATAAAAGCAGAGCACGGTACATATATCGAATTTAATACGGGAACTACCATTTTAGCGATGAACACACGGCAAGATGTGAAAGAATTAACAGGACTACCACTTACAGAAGGCGAGTTACAATCTTCCCATTTCGAATTAGGGTTCGTTGTCGAAAATGTACAAGAAAAGATTGAGCAATTTAGAGAGCAAGGTATTAAGATTTTAGTTGAACCAATTGTGAAACCGTGGGGACAAACCATTGCATATATTGCAGATCCAGATGGGAATTATATTGAAATTTGCAGTTCATTAGAATAGAAGGAGAAAAAGAGATGGGGTTTCCGAAACTAGAAACAGAACGTTTACAATTAAGAGAACTAACACTGTTAGATGCAGAAACGATGTTCCGTTATTTTTCAAAAGAATCTGTTATACGTTATTTCGGGATGGATTCTTTCGAAAATATTGAGCAAGCGAAAACAACAATTCAAACGTTTAAAAATCGTTATGAAGAGGGAACTGTATTTCGCTGGGGAATTGAGAAAAAGGGAACGGGCCAATTAATCGGAACATGCGGATTTCATTTAATAAATAATCATCATAAGCGAGCTGAAATTGGTTATGAATTAGACGATACATATTGGGGACAAGGGTATGCAACGGAAGCGTTACAGGCAATTTTAACTTGCGGATTTGAAACGCTGCAACTGATAAGAATTGCAGCTGTTGTATATGTAGAGAATAAAGCTTCTCAAAAATTATTAAGTAAGGCAGGGTTTCAAGAAGAAGGATTACTTCGAAAACATATGATTCAAAATGAAGTTGCTCATGATACGATTTTATATTCTTTATTAAAAGAAGAGTGGAAGAAGTAATGGATACAAATGAGCTAATAAATATAATGAAGAAACATAAAAAAAATAGGTTCATTCTAGGTATAGATGGTTTAAGTCGATCTGGTAAAACGACATTCGTTGCAAATTTAAAAGAAAATATGAAACAAGAAGGTATTCCGTTCCATATTTTTCATATTGATGATCATATAGTAGAACGTAATAAACGGTATCATACTGGCTATGAAGAATGGTATGAGTATTATTATTTACAATGGGATATTGCATACTTGCAGGAGAAGTTTTTTCAAAAGTTACAAACTGAAACAAAACTGACATTACCGTTCTATTATGATGGGACAGACTCAAGTGAAATGAAAAAAGTACAGATCCCTATAGTAGGTGTAATTGTAATTGAAGGTGTTTTTTTACAGAGAAAAGAATGGAGAGATTTCTTTCATTATATGGTGTACTTGGATTGTCCAAGAGAGACAAGATTTCTGCGCGAGAGTGAGGAAACGCAGAAAAACCTTTCAAAGTTTGAGAATCGGTATTGGAAAGCAGAGGATTATTACTTAGAAACTGAATTGCCGAAGGACCGAGCGGATTTAGTCATAGAATCATTGAAAAATAGAAGGTGAACAGAATGAATATTTTATGGGACTTTGATGGGACGTTATTTGATACGTATCCAGTTTATACAAAAATTCTTTCTCAAGTTTTAGGGAAGGAAATAAGTGAAGAAGAAATCTATACAAAGTTAAAGGTTTCATTTTCACACGCAATTGATTTTTTTGAAATATCAACAAAACAATTAAGTGAAATTGATGTATTAGAGAGTCGTATTATGATAGAAGATATTAAACCATTTGAAAAAGTGGAAGAGGTTTTAAAGTTTGCAGATAAAAATGTAATTATGACTCACAAAGATAGAGCCGGAGTATTATCGATATTAAATCATTACGGCTGGGACAAATACTTCGTAGACATGGTTACAATTGACGATGGTTACCCCCGAAAACCGAACGCTTTATCTTATAATCATCTGCATAAAAAGCACAATATTAATTTAGCTATTGGAGACAGGGAGTTAGATCTATTACCTGCAAAAGAATTAGGTATTCTAACATGTATGTTCCAAGGGAATTGTGATGTAGCGGATTATTCTTTATCGCATTACTCGGATTTTTTTAATGTAGTGGTTGATAGAGAGGCTTCTTTATAAATGAATTAAATAAAACCTCTATTTTTAGCTTGAAAGTAGAGGTTATTTTCTATGCTTTATAAAAATGATAGAAAATTAATACTTTCAATTATTTAGAAGGGGATAGGTATAACGATTTGAAGTATATATTTATAGATAAATCTATAAATGAAAAGATTTCTATAAAGCGAGTGATCACATGAGTATTTTCATTTTAGAAGATGATGTCATACAAGCACAGCAAATGAAACGGCTAGTTGAAGAGATTTGCGAGAAATATATGTTGCCTTTTGATTTTATAGAGGTGACTAGTAAAAGTGAAAACATTATTACCAACATTCCTAAGGCGAAGTATGTTCCAATCTATTTTTTAGATATAGAGATAAAAAGAGAAGAGCGTAAAGGATTACAAGTGGCACAAGAGATACGAAAGTATGATACGCAAGGGATTATTGTGTTTGTAACGACGCATTCTGAATTTGCACCTATTTCATATCAATACATGGTATCAGCTTTAACTTTTATTGATAAAGGGTTTCCATACGAGGAGAGGCGTAACGTTTTTGAACAATGTTTACTCCAATATGAAGCGCGTAATAAGCATCTTATTCCGTCCGATGATTTTATCGTTGAGAATAGTAATGCGACTGTGCGGGTTCCTTTTCATGAAGTTGAATATGTTATGACTGATGAACCGCACCGTTTAGCATTAGTAACGTTAGATCGAATCGTTTCTTTTTACGGGACTTTAAAAGAAATTGAATTTGTAGATGAACGTTTATTTCGCTGTCATCAATCATATATCGTGAATACGAAGCAATTGTCTTTTTACGATGCGAAGCAAAAAATGATAGTTTTAAAAAGCGGGAAACGTATTCCAGTATCACGGCGTTTAGTGAGTAAAGTACGTACCATGTTAAAGGGTGAGATGTAATGTATATTTATGATTTATTTGCGATACTGCTTACTAGTATGAGCCATACGTTTTTATATATTCAATTAATCCGGTACAATAGATTATCAATTAAAATGTTAATAGCTTTAAGTGCAGTATTCATTATTTTACTTGCTATTGTCGTAACTGTTACGAGATATCCAGAATTGAATAGTACCATTGTGTTGTTTCTAATAAGTTTAGGATTAATGCAAAATGAATTGAAATTTAAGCATAATCTATATTTTGCACTAGTGAGTATGGTGATTATAACGTTAGTAAAAATGTTGCTACTTGATTTAGGAATGAAAATCTTTATGTTAACAGCATTCAATTTATATTTATGGACAGGTAGCATAATTCATCTAATCGTATCGACACTTACTTTTATCGGTATTTTTGTAGCCCGTAAAAGAATCCAAAAAATTGCTCAATATATAGTAGGTAGTCCGCTATACTATGTAACTTATATATTATTAATTGCCGGGTTTATTATTGAATTAATCTTAACTCAGCCATCTTCTGCGTTATTAGCACAATTAAATCAACAATACAGTGAAGTAAGTTATATTTCAGCGATTATTATATTTTTATTATTACTAATCATTGTGCTAATAAGCTCACACCTATCGAAAGAAAAGTTGCAAGAAGAGCATGAAAAACGCTTAGATAAAGAGTTATTAGTTTATGTGGAGAAATTAGAGGATATGCATGATGAGCTTGCTAGTTTCCGTCATGATTATATGAATGTATTACTATCGTTAGAAGAGGGCATACGTACAAAAAATGTGAAAGAAATTGAGCAAGTGTATTATGACGTTGTAGCTCCTACATTAAAAACAATAAATGATCATGAACTTGATATTGCGAAATTATCTCGCATACATATTCCTGAAGTGAGAAGTGTATTAAGGGCGAAAGTTGGCACTGCCCAGCAGCAACAAATAAAAGTAATGCTCGATATACCTGAAAACATTGAAAGTGTTTCGATGACGATTATTTCATTTATTCGCATCATTTCAGTTTTAGTAGACAATGCAATTGAAGAAGCGGTACATAGTGAGGAAAAGATATTGCAAATCGCATTCTTTAAAATGGATTCACGACAATATTTTATCGTGCGTAATAGTTCAAAGAGTGAAGAGATTGATTTACAAAAAATTTATGAGAAAAATCATACAAGTAAAAAAGGAGCTAGAGGGTATGGGCTATTTTCATTAAAACGGATTATAAATAAAACAAATAATGCGACGTTAGAAACAACTTATGTAAGTCCTTATTTCACGCAAACATTCATATTAAAAGAGATGAAATGACCATCTATGATGAAAAGGAAACCGAATAGGAAATAACTACATACTTTCTACACTCGTTTTTATACACTTCAAGTAAGAGGTGAAGCGAGATGAATGGTCTTATTTTTACAACAATGATTAGCTTTGGTTTACCACTTGTAGCACTTTTATATGCTGTGTGGAAGAAACGCTATATTCCATATATGTTAGGTGTATTGGCTTTTGTTGTATCACAAATATTGATTCGCATACCAATACTGAATTATGTAAATGGAACTAGCACAGATTTTCAAATGTTTTCTGTTATGCAGCCTGTCCTATATGTACTTTTGCTTAGTTTATCAGCTGGTATTTTTGAAGAGATAGCTCGTTTTATTGCAATGCGTTATTTTATGAAGCAACGAGATTGGCAGTCTGGTTTTTTATTTGGAGCAGGGCATGGTGGTGTTGAAGCAGTGTTGATAGTTGGCATTCCGGTAATATCTCTATTATTGTCACAAACAGTCATTCAAAATGGTGATAGTTATTATTTCGGCGGTATTGAGCGTATTTTTGCGATGGTTTTGCATGTTGGGCTTTCCTTCATTATATTGCAAGCTGTCGTCCAAAAGAAATTTTGTTATATTATATATGCAATTCTCATCCATGGGACTGCAAATGCATTAGCGGGCATTATATCGCTATATGTACCAGGGAAAAGCGGGATCATTATGTCAGAAGTTTCAATAGCAATTTGTGCTTTACTCGTTTTTAGTTATAGTTTCATTTTAAAAAGAAAGGGTGTATGAAAATGAGAAGAATGTTACTAATTATTGTAAGTGCTATCGCGGCGTTCGCACTCGCAGCATGTACCGGTAATAAAGTAGATGAAAGTACGTCAAAAAAGTTTATTCCGAAGGCGGAAGAGGTTGTATCATTATTAAATGAAGCGAAGTATAAAGAAGTGCATGAAAAATTTGATAGTAAAATGAAAGCTGGATTACCAGAAGAAAAAATGAAAGATCTTACACCTGTAATTGAGAAAGCCGGAACGTTTGAAAAAATTGAGAAGAAATCGATTGAAGAAAAAGATGATTTATATACTGTTATACTTGTAGCGAAGTATAGTAAGGAACAACGTACATTTATTATAACTTATAATGATAAAGAAGAAATAGCAGGTTTATATATTAAATAAAAAACAGATACAGTGGAAGGTACCGCTGTATCTGTTTTATTTTTTAACCAAATTATGGATATTTATGCTACTATGAACACATAGCAATAGAGAAAGGAGGATGAGCATGAAAACTGAAATAGTTCCTAAAAAGAAGTACAGCATAATAAGTTACATATCTTTACTCATCGGCGTTTTATGTTTTTTGTTCGTTTTTATTACTCCGACAAGGATTGCGAATGCAGGTAATATAGTGGGAGATTATATTACAGTTGCACTCACAGTTGCAGGTATTATACTTTCTGTCATTACGATGACGAAAAAAAACGAGAAGAAGGGAATTGCTATTCTTTCATTAATATTGTCCTTATCATTCTTTATATTTTGGATCATTGCGATTATCTTATTGTTTACTGGTCAAATTAGTTTTGCACCGTAATGTGCAATAAAAAGAGTCCTTCTCGTATGAAGGACTCTTTTTATTCGGTATCTTCAGGTTGATATTCTAAAATATCACCTGGTTGGCATTCTAACGCTTTACAAATAGCATCTAAAGTTGTAATTCTAATTGCTTTTGCTTTTCCATTTTTTAAAATAGAAAGGTTAGCCATTGTAATTCCAACCTTCTCTGACAGTTCAGTTACACTCATTTTTCGTTTCGCTAACATTACATCAATATTAATTATTATTGCCATGTTATTCACCTCAGACCGTTAAATCATTTTCTGATTTTATATCTATCGCATCTTTTAAAAG
>Ga0102589_1004668_pt1 | contig 12661 bp, 11 predicted proteins | sample AraplaMF_Col_mLB_FD_76858 | JGI IMG/M metagenome (GOLD analysis project Ga0102589, IMG submission 76858) | Arabidopsis root microbial communities from the University of North Carolina, USA - plate scrape MF_Col_mLB | ecosystem: Host-associated > Plants > Roots > Endosphere | place: USA... | reverse complement strand
TTCCAGCCACCGATGGCCGCCAGGCCGAGCACGATGCCGCCGATCAGGCCGGCTCCGTTGTTGCGCAGCCATTGCAGGACGCGCTCGCTTTGTTCGTGTTCGTCGAGAAGGTCGTCTATTGCCATTCGGGAGCTGCCATTCCAAAGCTGCTGTGTCGCCCCCGCCCTTCGGCGGGAACCCAATGAGGAACACCGGCCCGCATGGACCGGTGACGAGGGATGACCCGCGCGCGGGTCAGTCAGCGACCGGCGTCAGGGAACCGTCAGAGGATAGCGTAAAGCGCGCCACGTTCGCGCGGCTGAACGGCGTCAGATCGACCGTCTTGCCCGCCTGCCGTACTTCCACGGCGGTGGAATTGCCCAGCACTACGCGGGAAACCTCACCCGCACCGTAACTGCGCTGCTGCCCGGCACCGAGCAGACCCTGCTCCAGGGTGGTGCCGTTGTTGCCGATCACCTGGACCCAGCTGTCGCCGGTGAACGTCAATGACAGATCCGCCTGCGCCGCCGACGGCATGGGCGCCATCGATGCGATCAGCGGGGTCCGCTGCACGCCCGTCGGCGCCGGCGCGGTGGCAGGCGATTCGCCTTGCGAGGCCGGCGTGACCGGAACTTCCAGGGACTGCACCGTGGACTGGTGCGGCGAGCGCGTCGCCAGCCAGACCGGCACCGCGATCGCCGCGGTCAGGACGATGTAGATGGCCCGGCGCGTCACCTGCTCGAACACATGGCGATAGCGCGGCGTATAGGTATGGCTGACCAGTTCGGACGGAGCGACCGCCACGACCGTGTTCTGGCGCAGCTGGTCTTCCAGGTCGATGCCCAGCAGGCGCGCGTAGCTGCGCAGCTGGCCGCGCACGAAAACCGGCGCGCCGAGCTGGCTCGGATCCCCCGATTCGAGCTGGCGGATCACCCGCAGCGGAATCTTCAGGCTCGCGGCCACTTCTTCCTGGGACAGCCCCGCCTGTTCGCGGGCCTGCTTCAGGCGCACGCCGCAGCTGGCGCCCATCTCGGGCGCAGTGTCATTAGAAGAGCCCATCATCGCCTTCCGTCATCCCCCATGCCGGAGCCCTGCGTCTCAGGGAACTCCGCCCTCATTCGCTGAACGTATCTCGCGGCGGCAGCCGTGTCGCCGAGTTTTTGCTCGATTTGTGACGCAAGCAACAACGCATTGCGGTCCGCCGGGGCAGCCGCGAGGCGGCGCTCGGAAAATGCCCGGGCCTCGAATGCCCTGCCCTGGCGGAATTCCAGCTCGGCCATGGCGCCCAGCGCCACCGGGTTGGCTGGATCCAGGGAGATCGCGTCGCGCAGGTTGGTGGCGGCGCGCGCGTCCTGGCCTGCCCTGAGCGCACAGCTGCCGGCATTGGCCAGGGCCATCGCCGGAGTCTGATAGCTGCTGTCGGCGAGCGCGCGGTCGAACCAGGGCAGCGACTGCGCCGCCTGCCCCTGGCCGCACAGCCAGACGCCGTAATTGTTGAGGACTCCACCGCTGGTGGGTGCCAGTTCGGCCGCGCGGCGGTAGTGCTCGCCGGCCTGCGCCGTCGCGCCGCTGCGCTCGGCAGCAGCGCCCATCAGGGTGTAGGCGTCTACCGACTTCGGATCGATCTTGAGGGCCTGGCGCGCCTCGCGTTCGGTGCCCGGGTAATCGCCCGTGAGCAGTTTCTCCTGGGCGCGCTGCAGGTGCACGCGGGCGCTGGACGCCCTGTCGCGCTTGTCGTCGCTGACGTCGACCTTGCGGGCGATCTGGTCATAGTCGCCACGGCTGAAATCCTGGCGGACGAACGTCAGCTTGCTGCAGGCGCTGGTGGCAAGCAGCACCACGACGACGACTGCCAGCGGGAAAAGACGGAATGTCCGGCGGCCATTGCCGCCGTGGGTCGTGCCTTCGCGCAGGGCGTCAAGCTGCTTCATCGCCCAGCCCCTGCGCCTGCAGTTGCTTGCGGAATTCGGCTTGGCGACGCGTGCGATCCATGACCTGGCCCTTGAGCTGGCCACAGGCGGCATCGATGTCGTCGCCACGGGTGCGGCGCACCGGCGCAATCATGCCGGCGTCGTTGAGCAATTTCTGGAAGGCGCGGATGGCGACCTCGTCGGGGCGCTCGAAGCGCGTGCCCGGGAAAGGATTGAACGGGATCAGGTTGACCTTCGCGGCATCCTTCATCTGCACCGCGTTGTCGAACTGGCGCAGCAGGCGCACCAGTTGGCGCGCATGCTGCAACTGGTCGTTGACACCCTTCATCAGGGTGTACTCGAACGTGACCGAGCTTCCGCGCTTGCGCAGCGCATAGCGCACGCAGGCTTCCATCAGCTGCTCGATCGGGTACTTCTTGTTGAGCGGCACCAGTTCGTTGCGCAGCTCGTCGTTGGGTGCGTGCAGCGAGACCGCAAGGGAGACGTCGCTCTCCTCGCCGAGGCGGTCGATCATCGGCACCATGCCGGCAGTCGACAGCGTCACGCGCTTGTTGGCCAGGCCGTAGCCGAGGTCGTCGCGCATGATGCTCATCGCGCGGACCACGTTTTCAAAGTTCGCCAGCGGCTCGCCCATGCCCATCATCACCACGTTGGTCAGCTTGCGCTGCTGGTGCGGGACATTGCCGAGGTGGCGCGCCGCCACCCAGACCTGGCCGATGATCTCGGCGGTCGACAGGTTGCGGTTGAAGCCCTGGGTCGCGGTGGAGCAGAACGTGCAGTTGAGCGCGCAGCCGACCTGCGAGGACACGCACAGCGTGCCGCGGCCCTTGTCGGGGATGAACACCGTTTCGATGGCGTTCTTCGGGTCCATGCCCAGCAGCCACTTATGGGTGCCGTCGGCGGACGCCTTGTCGAACACGACCTGCGGGACCTGCACGACGGCGTGCTGTTCGAGCTTGGCGCGCAGCACCTTGCCCAGGTCGGTCATGTCGTTGAAGTCGGTGACGTAGCGGTGATGGATCCACTTCATCACCTGGTGTGCACGGAACTTCTTCTCGCCGAGCGATTCCTCGAAGAATCGCTCGAGCGAGACGCGGTCGAGATCGAACAAGTTCGTCTTCCCGACCGCGCGCTTTGCGGCCGTGACCGGCGCGGTCGCGACAGCCGACTCCGTCGCCGCCGCGGTGCCTGCGTCAGCGAGTTGGAGTTCGATGGTGTCGCGTTGCGTGGTCATGGCCTTCTCGGTGTCGCGATCAGCGTGCGTAGACGCTGGTGGCCGGGAAGAAGTACGCGATCTCGATCGCGGCGTTCTCCAGGCTGTCCGAACCGTGCACGGCGTTGGCGTCGATGCTGTCGGCGAAGTCGGCGCGGATCGTGCCCGGCGCGGCGTCCTTCGGGTTGGTGGCGCCCATCAGGTCGCGGTTCTTGAGCACTGCGCCCTCGCCTTCGAGCGCCTGGATCATCACCGGGCCGGAGATCATGAACTCGACCAGTGCGTTGAAGAACGGGCGCTCGCGGTGCACAGCGTAGAAGCCTTCGGCTTCCTGCTTGGACAGGTGCTTCATCTTCGCGGCGACGACCTTGAGGCCAGCCTTCTCGAAGCGGGTGTAGATCTCACCGATGACGTTCTTGGCGACGGCGTCGGGCTTGATGATCGAAAGGGTGCGCTCCAGCGCCATGGAATTTCTCCGGGTAGGCGGGCAGCCGAACCGTGGGTTCGCGCCCGAGGATAACAGAAAAACCCGCGTCGGAACGCGGGTTTAGCCCACAAGGCTCCGGTAATTCTAACGGATTAGGGCCCCCATTTGCACCTCTCGCCAGAGCCTCCTTCAAGAAGTCGACGTTGACGGTTCAGCCGCCCGCGACTAGCATCAAACAAGCGTTTGATTAAGGTCGCTTTGATCAGACCCTTTTGATCCAGCCCGTCGTTTCAGCAGCAGGACCCGCCATGGCCGCCACCGCCCACTTCTCCACCAAGGACCGCATCCTCGGCGCCGCCGAAGAGCTGTTCGCCCAGTTCGGCTTCACCGGGACCTCCCTGCGCCAGGTCACCAGCCGGGCAGACGTCAACATCGCCGCGGTCAACTACCACTTCGGCAGCAAGGAGAACCTCGTCAACGAGGTCTTCCGCCGACGCATGGACGACATGAGCGCGCAGCGGCTGGGCGCGCTCAAAACCGCCATGGAACAGCATCCGGGCGAGCTGGAACCCATCCTGGCCGCGTTCGTGCAGCCGGCCCTGGCGATGGCCCAGGACCGCCACGGCGGCGGCGCCTTCGTCCGTGTCGTGGCCCGTGCCTATGCGGAAAAGAACGACCGCCTGCGCAAGTTCCTCTCCGACCATTACGGCCACGTCCTGCGCGATTTCGGCAAGGCGATTGGCGCCTGCGTGCCGGAACTGAGCAAGGAAGAACTCTATTGGCGTCTGGACTTCCTGGCCGGCGCCCTGACCTATGCCATGGCGGACTTCGGCCTGATCAAGCGTCCCGCCGGTGTCACCGAAGCGGCGCACCGTGAGCGTGCGGCCCGCGAGCTGATCCATTTCGCGGCCGCCGGCTTCAAGGTCGAGCCAAAGCGTTAATTTCGAAGCGTCAAATCTGTGCAACAACAAGGATTTACAACACATGTCTAAGAAGCTGCTTGTACGCCGCGTGGCCGTCCTCGGCGCCGGTGTGATGGGCGCGCAGATCGCTGCGCACCTGACCAATGCCGGTGTCGACACGGTGCTGTTCGACCTTCCCGCGAAGGAAGGCGACCCCAACGGCGTCGTCGCCAAGGCCATCGCCAACCTCGGCAAGCTCAGCCCTGTCCCGCTCGCCAGCAAGACCCTGGCCGAGCGCATCACGGCGGCCAACTACGAGACCGGCCTGGAGCAGCTGCGCGGCTGCGACCTGATCATCGAGGCCATCGCCGAGCGGATGGACTGGAAGCAGGACCTGTACAAGAAGATCGCCCCGTTCGTGGCCGAGCACACCGTGCTGGCCAGCAACACCTCAGGCCTGGGCATCAACAAGCTGGCCGAAGTGCTGCCCGAGCAGCTGCGCCATCGCTTCTGCGGCGTGCACTTCTTCAACCCGCCGCGCTACATGCACCTGGCCGAACTCATTCCGGCCAAGACCACCGACGACGACGTGCTGGAGTCGCTGGAAACCTTCCTGACCACCACCCTGGGCAAGGGCGTGGTGATCGCCAAGGACACCCCGAACTTCATCGGCAACCGCATCGGCGTGTTCTCGATGCTGGCCGGCATGCACCACACCGAGCAGTTTGGCCTGGGCTTCGACACCGTCGACGCATTGACCGGCCCGGCGATTGGCCGACCGAAGTCGGCGACGTTCCGCACCGCCGACGTGGTCGGCCTGGACACGATGGCGCACGTCATCAAGACCATGGCCGACACGCTGCCCGAGGATCCGTGGCACCGCTACTTCAAGGCACCCAAGTGGCTGTCGGCGCTGATCGAAACGGGCGCGCTGGGCCAGAAGAGCGGCGCCGGCGTCTACACCAAGCGCGGCAAGGACATCCTGGTGCTGGACCTGAAGGCGCAGGACTACCGCGCTTCGGCCGGCGAGCTCGATCCGGAAGTGGCTGGCCTGCTGAAGGAAAAGGACCCGGCGAAGAAGTTCGCCGCGCTGCGCGCCAGCGCGCATCCGCAGGCGCAGTTCCTGTGGGCGATCTTCCGCGACACCTTCCACTACAGCGCATTCCACCTCGAATCGATCGCCGACACCGCGCGTGACATCGACTTCGCCATGCGCTGGGGCTACGGCTGGTCGCTCGGTCCGTTCGAGACCTGGCAGGCCGCCGGCTGGAAGCAGGTCGCCGACTGGATCGCCGAGGACATCGTCGCCGGCAAGGCGATGAGCAGCGCGCCGCTGCCGAACTGGGTGTTCGACGGCCGCGCCGGCGCGCACTCGGCCGATGGCAGCTTCAGCCCGGCCCGCAACGCCAACGTTCCGCGTTCGTCCAACCCGGTCTATGCGCGCCAGCGCTTCCCGGATCCGCTGCTGGGCGAGAAGTTCTCGCAGGGCCGCACGGTTTTCGAGAACGACGGCATCCGCATGTGGGCCGACGAAGGCGACGACATCGCCGTGGTCAGCTTCAAGACCAAGATGCACACGGTCAACGACCACGTGCTCAACGGCCTGCAGGAAGCCGTCGCCATCGCCGAGCGTGACTTCGCCGGCCTGGTGATCTGGCAGCCGAAGGAGCCCTTCTCCGCCGGTGCCGACCTGGCCGGTGCGCTGGGCCTGCTGCAGGCCGGCGACGTCAAGGGTTTCGAGGCGATGGTCGCCAACTTCCAGGCCACCAGCCAGCGCATCAAGTACTCGCTGGTGCCGGTGGTTGCGGCCGTGCGCGGCCTGGCATTGGGCGGCGGCTGCGAGTTCCAGATGCATGCGGCGCGCAGCGTGTTCGCGCTGGAGAGCTACATCGGCCTGGTCGAGGCCGGCGTTGGCCTGCTGCCGGCCGGTGGCGGCCTGAAGGAATTCGCCGTGCGCGCTTCCGAAGCGGCGGGTCCGGGCGGCGACGTGTTCGCCCAGCTCAAGACCGCGTTCGAGAGCGTGGCGATGGGCAAGGTCTCGACCTCGGCCTTCGAAGCGCGTGAGCTCAAGCTCGCCCGCGACAGCGACAGCGTCGTCTTCAACGCCTTCGAGCTGCTCCACGTGGCGCGCGAGCAGGCACGTGCCCTGGCCCAGTCTGGTTACCGTCCGCCCCTGCCCGCCCGCCGCATCCAGGTGGCCGGCGACGTCGGCATCGCGACCTTCAAGATGATGCTGGTGAACATGCTGGAAGGCCGCTTCATCTCGCCGCACGACTACGAGATCGCCACGCGCATCGCCACCGTCATGTGCGGCGGCGAAGTCGACCGCGGTGCACTGGTCGATGAGGAATGGCTGCTCAAGCTCGAACGCGAACATTTCGTCGCACTGGCGCAGATGCCCAAGACGCAGGAGCGCATCGCGCACATGCTCAAGACCGGTAAGCCGCTGCGCAACTAAGCGACGACGACACAGGACATATCGAAATGACCAAGCAAATCCAGGACGCCTACATCGTTGCCGCCACCCGCACTCCGGTCGGCAAGGCACCGCGCGGCGTTTTCCGCAACACCCGTCCCGATGAAATGCTCGCCCACGTGCTGCGCTCCGTCGTCGCGCAGGCGCCGGGCATCGACCTGGGCCGCATCGATGACGCGATCATCGGCTGCGCCATGCCCGAGGGCGAGCAAGGCATGAACGTGGCGCGCATCGGCGCGCTGCTGGCCGGACTGCCCAACACCATCGCCGCCCAGACCATCAACCGCTTCTGCTCGTCCGGCCTGCAGGCCGTGGCGATGGCGGCCGACCAGATCCGCCTGGGCAACTCCGACCTGATGCTCGCCGGCGGCACCGAGTCGATGTCGATGGTGCCGATGATGGGCAACAAGGTCGCCCTCAGCCCGCAGGTGTTCGCCAAGGACGAGAACGTGGCCATCGCCTACGGCATGGGCATCACCGCCGAGAAGGTCGCCGAGGAATGGAAGGTCTCGCGCGAGGACCAGGACGCGTTCGCGCTGGCGTCGCACCAGAAGGCCATCGCCGCGATCCAGGCCGGCGAGTTCAAGTCCGAGATCAGCCCTTATGAAGTGATCTCGCGCATCCCCGATCTTGGCGGCAACGCCATTCGCGTCAAGAAGTCGATCGTCGAGATCGACGAGGGCCCGCGTCCGGACACCTCGATCGAAGGCCTGGGCAAGCTGCGCCCGGTGTTCCGCAACGCCCAGTTCGGCGGCAGCGTCACCGCCGGCAACAGCTCGCAGATGAGCGACGGTGCCGGTGCGGTGCTGCTGGCTTCCGAGCAGGCCATCAAGGATTACGGGCTGACTCCGCTCGCCCGTTTCGTCAGCTTCTCGGTCGCCGGCGTGCGCCCGGAAGTGATGGGCATCGGCCCGATCGCGGCGATCCCGAAGGCACTCAAGCAGGCCGGACTCACCAAGGACCAGCTGGACTGGATCGAGCTCAACGAAGCCTTCGCCGCGCAGGCGCTGGCAGTGATCCGCGATTCCGGCCTGGACCCCTCCAAGGTCAACCCGCTCGGCGGCGCCATCGCACTCGGCCACCCGCTCGGCGCCACCGGTGCGATCCGCACCGCGACCATCGTGCACGGCCTGCGTCGTCGCCAGCTCAAGTACGGCATGGTGACCATGTGCATCGGCACCGGCATGGGCGCGGCGGGTATCTTCGAAGCGCTCTGAGTCGCGATTACCTGCAGAAAGAAACGGGCAGCCCTTGGGCTGCTCGTTTTCCTTTGTGGCTGCTGGCTGGCGTCAGGCCAGGCGCGTCCCGTCCGGAACCGGTCGCTCGATCGCGGTGACCACGACGCCTTCCTCCGTGGGAAATCCGGTCAGCAGGAACTCAGACACAAAGGGGCCGACCTGCTTGGGCGGAAAGTTGATCACGCCAACAATCTGCCGCCCGACAAGATCGTCGGGACTGTAGAGGTCCTTGATTTGCGCGCTGGTCTTGCGGACGCCGTGCGGGCCGAAATCGACCCACAGTTTCCATGCCGGCTTGCGCGCTTCCGGAAACGGTTCGACGCGCTGCACCGTGCCGGCGCAGAGCATCACCTTCTCGAAGTCACCCCAGCTAATGGTGCCCTGCTCGCTCATGAGCGGCTCCGACCCCTGGCGCGCAGCAAATCAACCGAGCTCTTCGACGCCCAGCTCGGCCAATGCGTTCTGCATCAGCTGGCGTGCGGAGTCGCTGAGCTTCTCGTGATCGAGCGCGTATCGAATCGTCGCCTCGACCAGGCCAATGTGCGTGCCGCAGTCGAAGCGCGTGCCCTTGAAGCGATAGGCGTTGACCGCCTCTTCCTGCAGCAGCGATGCGATCGCGTCAGTCAGCTGGATCTCGCCACCGGCACCCGGCGTGGTCGTCTCCAGCAGCTTGAAGATGCGCGGATTGAGTACATAGCGTCCGACCACGGCCAGCGTGCTCGGCGCGACTTCAGGCTGGGGCTTCTCGACGATCGCATTGATGCGACCCTGTCGGTTCTGGAACGAATCGGTCGCGACGATGCCGTAGCTTCCGGTCTGGTCACGCGGCACGTCCTGCACGGCGATCATGCTCGCGCCGGTTGCCTCCGCGGCATCGGCCATCTGCGACAGCGCGCCAGGGCCCCGGTTCCAGATCAGGTCGTCAGGCAGCAGTACCGCGAACGGCTCATCGCCGATCACTGGCTTGGCACAAAGCACGGCATGCCCCAGGCCCAGCGCTTCGGCCTGGGTCACGAACACTGCGCGCACGCCCTTGGGCAGCACGTTGCGGATCAGTTCCAGCTGTTCGAGCTTGCCGCTCTGTTCGAGCTTCTGTTCCAGCTCGTAGGCCTTGTCGAAGTAGTCGGCAACGGCGTGCTTGTAGCGGTTGGTGACGAACACCAGCGTGTCGCAACCGGCTTCCACCGCCTCGTCAACGGCGTACTGGATCAGCGGGCGATCGATGATCGGCAGCATTTCCTTGGGAACCGTCTTGGTCGCCGGGAGAAAGCGCGTGCCGAGACCGGCTACCGGGAACACTGCCTTGCGAATCCGAACCGACATCAAATCTTCCTTGCATTACGGGCGGGGAACGCCACCACCGTCGCCGATTCCTGGTAGTCCGGATGTGCACCTACCGGCTGGAACTCGGGAACCGCACTTCGCAACAGGTGGCTGAGCGCGTCGAGATCATAACGAATCGAGGCTTCGCGCAATTGCGACACTGCATTCTCGATGTGCGTGGGCGAAACGTCGCGCGGCTCCGCCTGCAGGATCTTCGGATGCGCGGTCTGGCGATAACGCTCGTCCGCGTGGAACAGCGTTTCATGCAGTTTTTCGCCGGGGCGCAGGCCGGTATAGACCACCGCGATGTCGCGGCCGGGATGCTTGCCTGCCAGGCGGATCATCTGCTCGGCCAGCAGCCGGATCGGCACCGGCTCGCCCATGTCGAGGGTGTAGATCGCCTCGTGGGTTCCGATCGCCGACGCCTGCAGGATCAGCTGGCATGCCTCGGGGATCGTCATGAAGAATCGCGTTACTTCCGGATCGGTGACCGTGACCGGTCCACCGGCGCGGATCTGTTCGCGGAACAGCGGCACCACGCTGCCGGCCGAATCGAGCACGTTGCCGAAGCGCACCGTGACGAATCGCGTCGAACGCTGGTCGGCCAGCGCCTGGCACGACATTTCGGCCAGGCGCTTGGTCGCGCCCAGCACGTTGACCGGATCGACCGCCTTGTCGGTGGAGATCAGCACGAACGTGCCAACCCCGGCGCCGCGGCAGGCGCGCGCCACCGTCTCGGTCGACAGCACGTTGTTGCGCACCGCTTCGCGCAACTGCAACTCGAGCAGCGGCACCTGCTTGTAGGCGGCTGCATGGAACACCGCATCGGGTTCGGCACGCGACAACGCGTATGCGATCACGGCAGGGTCGCCGCAATCGCCGAGGATGGCGATGTATTCCAGATCAGGGAAATCGCGACGCAGCGCGGCTTCGGTCGTGGTCAGCGCGAGTTCGTCGATCTCGATCAGCGCGATGCGACGGGCACCGTGGCGCGCGCACTGCCGGCACAGTTCCGAACCGATCGAGCCGCCGGCACCGGTGACCAGCACCGAGCGCGACCCCAGCCAGGCGCGAATCGCCTTCCAGTCGGGCATGACCGGCTTGCGGCCGAGCAGGTCCTCGATCGCGACCTCCTTGAGCTCGCCAGGCAGCGAACGGCCTTCCAGCACGTCCTGCAGCTTGGGCACCATGCGGAACGGCAGGCCGGTGCGTTCGCACGACACCACCACACGCTGGAGCGCATTGGCATCGGCCGCCGGCATCGCGATGACCAGCAGCTTGGCCGCGGTCTCGCGGGCAATCTCTGCAACGTCCTGGACGCGGCCAAGCACCGGCACGCCCTGGACCTTGCTGCCGCGCAGGCGCGCGGCATCGTCGAGGAAGCCCACCGGCTGGTAGGTGCCCGAGCGACGCAGGTCGCGGACGAGGGCCTCGCCGGCATGGCCGGCGCCGAGGATGAGGATGCGGACCGAGTTGCTGCCGAACGCGTCGACGCGGCTGTCCTTCCAGGCCCGGTACATCAGGCGGGGCGCGCCGAGCATGCCCATCAGCACCAGCGGATAGAGCACCAGCACCGTGCGCGGCACGCTGTCGAGGCGGTTGTAGAGGAACAACCCCAGGACGATCGCGAACAAGCCCAGGATCGATGCCTTCAGGATATTCCACAGATCGGGGACGCCGGCGAACCGCCACAGGCCGCGATACAGGCCCACCTGCCAGAACACCAGGCCCTGGGCCGCCAGCACCAGCATGATCTCCGCCGACCAGAGCGGGATGGCGGGTGCATTGGCTTCAATGCCCCAGCGCAACCGATGCAGGGCCTGCCAGACGACCCACACCATTGCGAGATCGTGGGCGACCACCGCCAATCGCGGCAGGCCGCTCTTCAAACGATCACGCCATGAGCTCATTCCATGCGCCTCTTGTGGATGCAAACCTGAATCAATTTTGAGTCGGAACCCGGGAAGTCCCGGCCTTTTGCAGCCCGACCCATAAAAAAGCGCAGCAGGTATACCACGCGAGTGTGATACCGGTGATGAAGGCCACACCAGCTTGTGACGCAAGCCAGAAAGCCGCCGCCAGCGCCACCGCCGACACGGCCGCACAAGCGAGCGTGACCCGGACGTGACCGACCCGGCGAGCCCATACCTGATAGGCGTGCTGGGTATGCGGAGTCCACCAGCGCTCACCGCGCAGCAGGCGCCGCAGAAGTGTCAGGCCGGCATCGACCAGGAACACCGCCAGGGGTAGCAACACGACCCAGAAACGCGCTCCGAGCCGGGCACTTGCCACCACTGCCAGCGCCGCCAGACAGAATCCTATGGCGCCGCTGCCCACGTCACCGAGAAAAATTCTCGCGCGTGGGAAATTGAAGGGCAGGAAGCCGGCGCAGGCCGCGGCAATGGCCAGGCCCAGCAGGCCCCAGGTACCGCCGGCGATGGCCGCCAGCCCGGCGGCGGCGATCGCCGCCTGACTGCCCGCCAGTCCGTTGATGCCGTCCATGAAATTCCAGACGTTGGTCAACGTCATCGCGGCCACGAATGCAACCAGGCCCAACCAAGGCGACTGGTAGACATCGGCCACCGCGAACGCAAGCAATGCGGCCGCTACGGCATGCACCAACAGGCGCCACCACGGCGACAGCGGACGGTGGTCGTCCAGCCAGCCAACCCCGGCGACCAGCGCCAGGCCCACGGCGAAGGCGGCAAGCAATGGCGCATCCATCGGCCGGCGCAAGCCCAGTGCACAGGCCGCCACCAGGGCCGCGATCACGATCGCGATGCCACCGCCCCGCGGCGTCGCGACATCGTGGCTACGACGCTCGCCGGGCTGGTCGATCAGCGATTGCCTGATGGCGTAGTGGCGCGCCAGCCAGGTGCCGGCCGCGCCGATGCAGAAATAAATCAACAACCACTGCCACATGCGTCAGACCACCGCGTAGTTCAGCAGCGGCTTGATCGTTCCCCACTCCTTGCAGCTCGGGCATTGCCAGTGGTGGCTGCGCGCGCCGAACCCGCACCGGTTGCAGCGATAGCTGGGATTGCGGACCAGCAGCTGGTCGGTGATGTGCTTGAGGTCGTGCAGCGTCGCGGCGGGGTCGGCGCCTTCTGCCAGCGTCAGATCTATCAGCGCCGCTTCGCCGCGGACCGACGGACGATCCTTCAGCTGGCGG
>Ga0102589_1004667_pt1 | contig 12663 bp, 11 predicted proteins | sample AraplaMF_Col_mLB_FD_76858 | JGI IMG/M metagenome (GOLD analysis project Ga0102589, IMG submission 76858) | Arabidopsis root microbial communities from the University of North Carolina, USA - plate scrape MF_Col_mLB | ecosystem: Host-associated > Plants > Roots > Endosphere | place: USA... | reverse complement strand
GCTGGGTGGGGCCGCTATACTGCCGCGCTTTCCCCGAATGAATTGGTGAGTGCCATGAAGGCCGGCATCCATCCCGACTACCGCGACGTCGTTTTCCAGGACGTCACCACCGATTACCAGTTCCTGACGCGTTCGACCCTTGGCAGCAAGGAGACGATCAAGTGGGAAGACGGTAACGAGTACCCGCTGATCAAGGTCGATATCAGCTCGGCTTCGCATCCGTTCTATACGGGCAAGCACAAGATCGTCGACACCAGCGGTCGCGTCGACAAGTTCCGCAAGCGCTACGCGCAGAAGTAATCCGCGGTCCGCGCTTTCGAGCGCGACCCACGGGACTTCGCCCGACGACTCGCCGGCCTTGCGGTTGCCCGCGGCGTCCCGGATTGCGATCAGCGATGAATCAACCGACGGTTGCCGAAAGGCGACCGTCGGTTTTTCGTGTCTGCGCGTTTCTGCACACGTCGCGTTCGCTGTGATCCGGCCGGCGCCGTGATTCGGCCGGCGCTGTGATCCCGCGCGTCGATCGCATCGATCGATCTGCGCGTTGAGCCTGCGGTTCCAGATGTTGCCGGGCGCTGGCTTGCCGTGCTCCTGCGCTGGATGCCTGCCGCGCCCGCCCCATCCAATGCGCGCCACCACGACTTGACCGGGCCTCGGTTGCGGGTGCCCGCCCAGATCGGCGCGCCCATCTTTTCGCGATCTGGCCGCTTTCTGCGCCCATTCGCGCGCAACGGGCGCGAACCGGCCTGGATGCGGTCCAGTGACGCCTGCCACCAAAGTCCGAGTCGGCGCTCCAAAGGCGTTGTGCGATAATTCACGGATCGCGGCGCCGATCTGTGCCGTGACCCCCGTGCCCGCTCCGTGCCGCGCCTTCCGGCGGCATGCAGACTTGAGGAGTGTTTCGTGTCCGATTCCAAGAAATCCGGCTTCGATCAGGTGTCCCTGACCGCCGGCGACAAGACCGTGACCTTGCCGGTCCACCATCCCGTCCTCGGCCAGCCGTGCATCGACATCGCCAAGCTGCCGAAGGAAACCGGTGCCTTCACCTACGACAACGGCTTCACGGCGACCGCCAGCTGCAAGTCGGCCGTGACCTACATCGACGGCGACGCCGGCGTGCTGCTGTACCGCGGGTACCCGATCGAACAGCTCGCCGAGAAGTCGAGCTTCCTCGAAGTCGCGTACCTGCTGATGAACGGCGAACTGCCGAGCAAGGGCGAGTTCGATTCGTTCGAACACGAGGTCACGCATCACACGATGATGCATGAGGCGTTCCGCACCTTCCTGTACGGCTTCCGCCACGACGCGCATCCGATGGCGATGCTGGTCGGCATGCTCGGCTCGATGGCGAGCTTCTACCACAACGACCTGGACCTCGAAGATCCGGAACAGCGCCGCCTGGCCGCGATCCGCCTGATCGCGAAGGTGCCGACGATCGCCGCCGCCTGCCATCGTTATTCGATCGGCTGGCCGATGCGCTATCCGAAGAACAACCTCGAGTACACCACGCGCTTCCTGCACATGATGAAGGAAGTGCCGAGCGAGCCGCTCGAGCTCAACCCGGTCGCTGCCAAGGCGCTGGACCTGCTCTTCATCCTGCACGCCGACCACGAGCAGAACGCGTCGACCTCGACCGTGCGCCTGGTCGGTTCGACCGGTGCCAACCCGTACGCGTGCGTCGCCGCCGGCGTCGCCGCGCTGTGGGGCCCGGCGCACGGCGGTGCGAACGAAGCCGTGCTGAAGATGCTGGAAGAGATCGGTCGCCCGGAGAACGTCAATTCCGCCGTCGCCAAGGCGAAGGACAAGGAGTCGGGTTTCCGCCTGATGGGCTTCGGCCACCGCGTCTACAAGAACTTCGATCCGCGCGCCAAGATCATCCGCGAGATGACGCACAAGGTGCTCGGCGAGCTCGGCATCAACGATCCGCTGCTGGAAGTGGCGATGAAGCTGGAAGAGGCCGCGCTGAAGGACGAGTACTTCGTGCAGCGCAAGCTCTACCCGAACGTCGATTTCTACTCCGGCATCATCTACAAGGCGCTGGGCATCCCGGTGGAGATGTTCACCGTCATGTTCGCCATCGCGCGCACCGCCGGCTGGGTCTCGCACTGGCTGGAGCAGCAGAACGATCCGGAAAACAAGATCGGCCGTCCGCGCCAGATCTACATCGGTTCGCCGCAGCGCGATTACACCGACCTGGCCAAGCGCTGAGTCCATCGCGATAGTGGGTAGCGTCACCGCCCAACCTTCGAAGCCGCGGCCCCGCCGCGGCTTCGTCGTTTTCAAATGGATCATTTATGCGTTGCTGGCCGGCGACGTCGTCCTGTACTCGCTGTACGGACGCCTCACCGAACTGATCGACACCGCCGCGTGGCTGGTGCTGCTGATGCTGTTTGAGTGGGAAACAGGAGGCTGGCCGTTGCGCGCGCGCTGGATCCCGGTGTTGCACGGCGTGCGGCTGCTGGCGAGCCTTGCCGTCGTCGTCGCGGTGGTCGGCTATGCCCTCGAACGCGTGTGGCTGGATTTCTTCAACGAAACGACGTGGCTGGGCGTGATCGCGCTGCTGGAGCTGGAAGTACGCCTGCCGCGCGATGCGGTGCGCCTGCATCGCATCCGGCGCTGGATCGCGATCGCGCTTTACGTCGCGCTGGTGGGTTTCCTGTTGAACTGGGCCGTGATGGGCTTCGGCGACGAGAACCCGCAGGCGGCGTGGCTCGATACCTGGGACGCGCTGTTGTGGCTGGTCGCGTTCGTGGTGATCGAGATGAACGTGTTCGGCGTTCGCGATGCCGGCAAGCCGTCGCGTCGCGCGCGAGTTGCGGGCGTTTTGCGCTAGTGCGCGATCAGGCGCGCGGCGACTGCACGACGTCCACGCGCGTGGACAACGCGCTCAACGCGATGCGATGGATCATCTCGTCCACCGTCGTCGTGCAGGGCGCCAGCACTTCGATGCGGTAACGATCCGCGTCGCGCGAGATCGCGGTATGCGTCACGCAGTTCTGCGTCATCATTCCGGCGATGCGAACGCGCTCGATGCCGTGCTGCGAAAGCAGCGCCTCCAGCCCGGTTTCGTGGAACGAATCGGCATGACGCTTGACGATCACCGGCGCTTCCGGCGCCGCGGCCAATGCGCGCGGATGGATCTTCACGCCATCGGTATCCGGTTCGAAGAACGGCGCACCGGCCGGCGCGATGTGCTGCACGTGGACGACGAGTTCGCCGCGCGCGCGTGCGGCGGCCACTTCGGTCTTGACCTGGTCGAGCGTGGCGTCCGCGTTCCACAGCGGATAGCGCCCGCCGGGGAAATAATCGTTCTGCAGGTCGATCAGGAGCAGGGCGGTGTTCATGGCGGACTCCACGGGAAAGTGGGTGCAGACTAGGCCCCGGCGCCGCGGCGAACCATTGCGGATTGAAGGAATTGCGGCCCCCGCGCTTGCGGATTCAAAGGGCAGGGAAGGGACATGGACAAGATCAACCACGAGATCCTCGCGCTGTTGTCGCGTGACGCGCGCATGAGCTGGCAGGAACTGGGTCGCCGCGTGCACCTCACCGGGCAGGCGGTGGCAACGCGCGTGCAGCAGCTCGTCGACGATGGCGTGATCCGTCACTTCGGCATCGTGCGCGGCGACCTGCGCCGGCACTTCGTCACGGTGTTCCTCGACGGCCCGCGTTTCGCCGAAGTCGAGACGTTCCTGCGCCAGCATCCGCACGTCGAAAGCGCCAGCAAGATCGCGGGCGAAGGTTGCTATCACGTCGTGCTGGCCTGCGCCGACGATGCGGGGCTGGAAGCGTTCGCCGAGCAGTTGCAGCCGTACGGGCGTTATCGCGTCGCCAGCGAACTGCGACGGATACGCGACGGGCTGTAGCGCGCGTGGCGGGCTATTCGCCCGTGTAAGCCTGGATCTCTTCCTCGGTCAGCAACTGGCGAAGCTGCGCCGTGCTCGCGCGCTTCATCGGCTTTTCGTCGAGGCTCGACAGCGGCGCCTGGCGCAGTCCGTCCAGCGGAAGCACGGTGAGGTCGAAGGCGAGCTCTTCGGCGGAGAACACCCACACCGGCACGTCGGCGACGCGCTCGCGATCCAGGCGCACGCGGCGGCTGCGCGCTTCGGCGGGAATGCCGTGCTGCTCGAGGAAGCGCGGCGGAGCATCGGGATCGTCGCTGAACAGGTGCAGCGCAACCGGGCTGCGCGTGTCGGCGGTGCCGTCCAGCACGGGGCCGACCAGGCGCGGCTGGAAGTCGTGGAAGAACTCCATCGCGCGCAGCGCGGCTTCGCGCCGCTGGCGCAGCGCCGATACATTCTCGCGCTGGAACAGGCGCTGGTATTCGCGAAGCGCATCCTCGATCTCGCGATTCCGCGGCAGCGAAGCATCGTCGAAGATGCCCAGTCGTTCGGCCGCCTTGAGCTTGGCCTGGTGGTAATCGCGGATACCGCCCTCCGCCATCAGCCGCGCGGCCTCGTGCGCCAGGCGATGCCGGCGTTCGCGGGTGCGTGTGATTGCGTGCTGATGGGCGTGCTGTCGAGCGTGGGGCATGGGAACCTCCGCGGCTGGCACGACGACGGCGGACTCGCCGCGGCCGGCAGCGCCGGCAGGCAAAACCTAGCATGTTTCCTGGCGCACGCACGTTACCTTCGCTGGCGTGTCGGTTACGTCGACGTCATCTTCCCAGCATGAACGCCGGCCTTCCGTAGTCGCGTAAAAAGCAAAACGCCGGGCGAGCCCGGCGTCGTGCGTGTGGAGCGTGCGTGAGCGATCAGAAGATGTCGAACGCTTCCTCGGCCGGCGCGGTTTCCTGCGGACCGTAATCGACATAGCTCTGCATGCGGTCCAGGTCCTCGGCCTTCACCCATTCGATGACGCCGCCTTCGCCGCCCGGGATCAGCGCGCCGTTGCCGGCGACCGATACCTTCACCATGCCTTCTGGCGGCTCGTTCACGGCGAGCGGCTGGTCCTTCAGGGCCACACGCATATAGTCGATCCAGATCGGCAACGCGGCCTTGCCGCCGTACTCGCGGTAGCCCAGCGACTTGTAGTTGTCGCGGCCGACCCAGACGGTGGTGACGTACGGGCCGCCGACGCCGGAGAACCATGCGTCGCGGTGATCGTTGGTCGAACCGGTCTTGCCGCCGACGTCGTCGCGTTCGAGCACCTTCGCCGGCGTGCCCGTGCCGCGCTTGACCACGTCGCGCAGCATCGAAACGATCTGGTACGCGATGCGGCTGTCGATCGCGCGCGGCGCCAGCACCATGTTGCTGGTATCGATGGCCGGCTTCTTGGGCTCGTCCTTGGGCGCTTCCGGCTTCGCTTCCGGCGTCGCCGAACCCGCGGGGCCGAGATTGAAGCCGTCGACGACGGCGGTGGTCGGCGCGACAGCGCGGCCGATCGTGCCGGGCACGCCGCATTCGGGGCAGGCCACAGCCGGCTTTTCCTTGAAGACGACGGCGCCTTCGCGATCCTTCACTTCATCGATGAACCACGGCGTGATGCGGAAACCGCCGTTGGCGAACACCGCGAAGCCGCGCGCCACCGACAGCGGCGTCAGCGACGCGGTGCCCAGCGACATCGACAGGTTCGGCGGCAGCTCGGCTTCGTCGAAACCGAAGTGGCTGATGTACTTGCGCGCGTAGTCCACGCCGATGGCGTCGAGCAGGCGCACCGAAACGAGGTTGCGCGACTGCACCATCGCCTCGCGCAGGCGCATCGGGCCTGCGAAGTTGCCGCTGTCGTTCTGCGGACGCCAGATGTGGCCGCGACGATCCTTGAAGACGACCGGCGCGTCGAGCACGACCGAGGCCGGATTGAAGCCGCGTTCGAACGAGGCCGCATAGACGAACGGCTTGAAGCTCGAACCCGGCTGGCGTCGCGCCTGCGTGGCGCGGTTGAACTTCGCGCCGGCGAAGCTGTAGCCGCCGGACAGGGCGCGCAGCGCGCCGTTGGACGGCTCCAGCGATACGAGGGCGGCCTGCGCCTGCGGCACCTGGTCCAGGCGATAGCGCGCCGGCGGCGGGACCTCGCCCGGCTTCACGTCGGCGGTGGATTCGATGCGGCTCACGCGCACCAGGTCGCCGCGCTTGACCAGGCTCGCCGGCGCGCGATCGCCCCAGCCCTGGCCGCTGCCCAGTTCGACCTGCGTGCCGTCACCGGTCACCAGTTGGACCTGGCTGCCGCTCACGTTCGTCACGATCGCCGGCACCAGCGAGGCCTGCGTCGCGATGTTCCGAAGGCGCGCGCGGATGGCGGCGACGTCCTCGTTCGGGGCGAGGTCGAAATGCTGCTCCACGCCGTGCCAGCCGTGGCGGCGGTCGTACACGGCCAGGCCGTCGCGGATCGCCTTGTCGGCCGAGGCCTGCAGCACCGGATCGATGGTGGTGGTGACGTGGTAACCCTTGGTCAGCGCCTCGTTGCCGAAGCGGGCGACCATTTCCTGACGCACCATCTCGGCCACGTACGGCGCGTAGACCTCGACCGGGCGCTCGTGCGGCGTGGCGTGCATCGGCACGGCCTTCGCCTGCGCGGCTTCGGCGGCGCTGACGAACTTCAGCTCGACCATGCGATCGAGGATGTAGTCGCGACGCAGCTTGGCGCGCTCGGGATTGGTCAGCGGGTTGCCGCTGGAGGGGAACTTCGGAATGCCTGCCAGCGAGGCCATTTCGTCCAGCGAAAGCTCATTGAGCTTCTTGCCGTAATAGAACTCCGCCGCCGCGGCCACGCCGTAGGCGCGGTTGCCGAAGAAGCTCTTGTTCAAGTACAGCTCGAAGATCTCGTCCTTGCTCAGCTCGCGCTCCATGCGCATCGCCGTGAGCATCTCGGCGAGCTTGCGCGTGTAGCTGTATTCGTTGCTGAGGAAGAACTGGCGCGCGACCTGCTGGGTGATCGTCGAACCGCCCGGTACGCGCTTTGCATCGGTGGTGGCGATGAGCCACACCGCGCGGGCGACGCCCTTGAAGTCGACGCCGTGGTGCTTGTAGAAGCGTGCGTCCTCGATGGCGAGGAACGCCTGCTTCTGCCGCTCCGGCACATCCTGGATGGACACCGGGTAGCGGCGCGTCTCACCGAACAGCGCCATCAGGCGTCCGTCCTTCGCGTAGACGTACATCGGCTCCTGCATCTCGACCGCGCGCAGGATCTCCACGTCGGGCAGCTTGGGGGCAACGAGGTAGTACAGGGTGCCCAGGGCGATGGCGCCAAGCAGGGCCAGGCCGGCCAGCGCGAACAGCGCCCAGCGCAGCAGGCGGCGGAGACGGGGCATCAAGCAGATTCCGATTGCGGGTGTAGTGGGCGTGGAGTATAGAGGAGCAGGGGAGGGGGAATTTTGAGCGCCAGCACACCGGCGAAACGCACGGCCCGCAAGGCTGTGAGGCCGCGGGGGCCCAGGGGTGGGTCCGGCCCGTCCAGGGGCGCCGCGAGGGGTTGGAAAGTGACGCAGTAAGGCAATTCGGAAGGAAAAGGTTGCCAGCCTGTGCAAACTTGGTTATTTAAAGCGGGGTCACACAAGGCGCACGTAAGCGCCTGTGACAAGGGGAAAATATCGTGGGGATCGTCACAAAAAGCCAGCCGGCGGTCGTCGGCGTGGATATCAGTTCGACTGCCGTAAAGCTGTTGCAGCTCTCAAAGGCCGGCAACCGCTATCGCGTCGAGCATTACGCGGTCGAACCGCTGCCGCCCAACGCCGTCGTCGAGAAGAGCATCGTCGAGGTCGAGGCCGTCGGCGAGGCGATCCGTCGCGCTGTCGCGCGTTCGGGCACGCGTGCCAAGCACGCCGCCGCCGCAGTCGCCGGTTCTTCGGTCATCACCAAGGTCATCCCGATGCCGGGCGACCTGGACGAGGATGACCTGGAATCCCAGGTCGAGCTGGAGGCGGTGAACTACGTCCCGTACCCGATCGAGGAAGTCAACCACGATTTCGAAGTGCTGGGCCCGATGCCCGGCAGTCCGGACATGCTGCAGGTGCTGCTTGCGGCCTCGCGTTCGGAGAACGTCGAAGTGCGCGCCTCGGCGCTGGAGATCGGCGGCCTCACCCCGAAGGTGATGGACGTTGAAGCCTTCGCGCTCGAGAACGCCTTCGCGCTGGTCGCCGACCAGCTGGGCGGTCCGCGCGACGGCCTGATCGCACTGGTCGATTCCGGCGCGACGATGACCACGCTCAACGTGCTGCGCAATGGCCGCAGCCTGTATGCGCGCGAGCAGGTATTCGGCGGCAAGCAGCTGACCGACGAAGTGATGCGCCGCTATGGCCTCAGCTACGAGGAAGCCGGCCTGGCCAAGCGCCAGGGTGGCCTGCCGGAAAGCTACGAAGCCGAAGTGCTCGAACCGTTCAAGGAGGCGATGGTCCAGCAGATCAGCCGCCTGCTGCAGTTCTTCTACGCGGGCAGCGAGTTCAACCGCGTCGACCAGATCGTGCTGGCCGGCGGCTGCGCGTCCATCGCCGGCATCGCCGAGATGGTCGAGGAACAGCTCGGCGTGCCCACCACCATCGCCAACCCGCTGGCCCACATGACGCTCGGGCCGCGTGTGCAGGCGCATGCGCTGGCCCAGGACGCCCCGGCCCTGATGATCGCTTGCGGCCTGGCCCTGAGGAGTTTCGACTGATGGCACGCATCAACCTCCTCCCGTGGCGCGAAGAGCGCCGCAAGCAGCGGCAGAAGGAAACCGGGCTGATGCTCGGCGCGGCCGCCATCGGCGCACTGCTGCTGTCTTTCGTCATCGTCAGCTACTACAACGGCCAGATCGACGGCCAGAACGAGCGCAACACGTTCCTCCAGGGCCAGATCGCCGAGGTCAAGAAGAAGAACGAAGAGATCAAGCTGCTCGAAGCCAAGAAGGCCAAGCTGCTTGCGCGCAAGGAAGTGATCGAGAAGCTGCAGGCCAACCGCTCGCAGATGGTGCACCTGTTCGACTCGCTGGTCCGCACCATCCCCGACGGTGCCGTGCTGACCTCGATCAAGCAGGACAACGAGACGCTCACGCTGGAAGGCCGCGCGCAGTCCAACGCCCGCGTCAGTACCTACATGCGCAACCTCGAAGGCTCGGGCTGGATGACCAATCCGGACCTGTCGATCATCGAGGCCAAGGGCGGCGACAAGGGCCTGCCGTACGAGTTCAAGCTGCAGGTCAAGCTCGCCAACCCGAACGCGCCGAAGGACGAGGACGGCGATGGCGTGCCGGACGCTCCGGCCGCGCAGATCGCCCAGTCGGGTGATGCCGCGACCGCGGGCGCCGCCCCGGCCAACGGTGCCGCACCGGCTGCGACGCCTGCGGCTCCGGCTGGCGCCGCCGCACAGCCCGCCGCCGCTCCGTCCGCAACGCCTGCCACTGCGCCTCCGGCGCCGACTGCCACGCCGGCCCAGGGAGCGGCGTCATGAGCAAGAGCAAACCCATCAAGCTCAACGAGCTGGACATCAACAACATCGGCGGCTGGCCGCAGCAGGCCAAGATCGGCCTTTGCGTGATCATCGTCGTGCTGATCGTCGGCCTGGCCTGGTACCTGTTCGTCGGCGACAAGCGCGAAGAGCTGCAGCGCCTGGAAAGCACCGAATCGGGCCTGCGTACCGAGTTCGAAACCGAGCAGGGCAAGGCCGCCAACCTGGAGCCGCTCAAGCAGCAGCTCGCACAGATGGAGCAGCAGCTCCAGCAGATGCTGCGCCAGCTGCCCAGCAAGACCGAAATGCCCGACCTGATCGTCGACATCTCGCAGACCGCGCTGGCCACGGGCATCACCAACGAACTGTTCCAGCCCGGCGCGGAAGAACCGAAGGAGTTCTACGCCGAGAAGCCGATCATGCTGCGCATGGTGGGCAGCTACCACCAGTTCGGCGGATTCGTCAGCGGCGTCGCCTCGCTGCCGCGCGTGGTCATCATGACCATGCACGACATCTCGCTGAAGCCGCGCGGCAAGGAAGGCGTGATCACGCCCAACAGCCCGCTGGAACTGGCCGGCACGGTGAAGACCTACCGCTACCTGGACGAAGAGGAAGTCCAGAAGCAGGAAGCCGCCGCGGCTGCGAACGGCAAGAAGGAGGGGACCTGAGATGCGCGCACACCTGATTGAAGGCGTCGCACCGCTGCGTGCCCTCACCGCGATCGCTCTCGTGCTCGGACTGGCCGCGTGTTCGCGCGGCGTCACGAGCACGCCGGGCGATGCGCCGAACCTGGAAAAGTGGATCGCCGAAGTGAAGGCGCGTCCGGCCCCGCCGCTGGATCCGCTGCCGGTGATGCAGCAGTTCGAGACGTTCGAGTACAACGCCTACGCACTGCGCGATCCGTTCAGCACGGCCTTCACCGATGATGGCGGCGGCAACGGCCCGCGTCCGGATGCGGGCCGTCGCAAGCAGACGCTGGAGCAGTTCCCGCTGGACAGCCTCGACATGGTCGGCACGCTGGGCAAGGGAAGTGGCGTGATCGCGCTGGTGATGGCACCGGACAAGGTGACCTACCGCGTGACGCCGGGGAATTACCTGGGGCAGAGCGACGGTCGCGTGACCGGCGTGTTCGAAGACCGCATCGAGCTGGTGGAACTGGTACCGGATGGCGCGGGTGGATGGTTGGAGCGTCCGGCCACGGTCGCGTTGGAAGATCAATAGGATTCTTGGGGGAATGCACGATGACCGTCTTTGAAAGTTCCAGCAAACGCGCTGGCCGTCGCCCCCTGCTCCGCAGCGGCTCGATCGGCCTGCTGATCGGCGCGATCGCCGCCGTCAGCGCAGTCCACGCCGCGGCTCCGGCACCGGTCGCTCCGACGGTGGTAGCGCCGCCGGCGAGCCTGGATCCTGCCAAGCAGCTGCCGGGCACCGTCGAGGTGTCCAATATCGACTTCAAGCGCGGCAGCGACGGCTCCGGCCGGCTGGTCGTGAAGTTCAGCGGCGACGGCGCCGCACCGGACCTGCGCAACCAGGGCCAGAGCGTCGTCGTCAACGTCGGCAACGCCAAGCTGCCCGATTCGCTGCGCAAGCCGCTCAACGTCGTCGACTTCGCCACGCCGGTGCAGCGCATCGACGCGCGCAACAGCGGTGCGGGTACGCAGCTCGTGCTCGACATGAGCGGCAACTTCGATTCGATGGCCTACCAGACGGGCCGCGAATACATCGTCGAGATCGTGCCGCGCACTGGCGCCGCCACCGGCCGCGCCGTTGGCCAGACGACGACGGGCAAGGCCCCGGCAACCGGCGCGCGCAGCTACAGCGGCCGTCCGGTGACGTTCAACTTCCAGGACGTGCCGGTGCGCACCGTGCTGCAGCTGATCGCCGAGGAGTCCGGACTGAACGTCGTCGCCGCCGACACGGTGACGGGCAACGTCACGCTGCGCCTGACCAACGTGCCGTGGGACCAGGCGCTGGACATCGTTCTGCAGGCCAAGGGCCTGGACAAGCGTCGCAGCGGCAACGTCGTGTGGGTCGCGCCGCAGGCCGAGATCGCCAAGTACGAGCAGGACAAGGAAGACGCGCGCATCGCGCTGGACAACCGCGTCGACCTGGTCACCGAGTACGTGCAGATCAACTACCACAACGCCGCGCAGATCTTCAAAGCGCTGACCGAGGCCAAGGGCATCGGCGGTTCTGGTGGTGGGCAGGGCGGCGGTGGCAGCAACACCGACGCCGGCTTCCTCTCGCCGCGCGGTCGCCTCGTCGCCGATGAGCGCACCAACACGCTCATGATCAGCGACATCCCGAAGAAGATCGCGGAGATGAAGCAGCTGATCCACGTGATCGACCGCCCGGTCGACCAGGTGCTGATCGAAGGTCGCGTCGTCATCGCGCAGGATACGTTCGCCCGCGAACTCGGCGCGCGCTTCGGCATCGCCGGCACGAAGGACGGCAAGTACTTCTTCAACGACACGATCGAGAACAACGACGCGACTCGCGGCTCGCTGGCCGAAGCCAGTCAGTCGGGTGACATCCCGACGCTGTTCAAGGGCCCGATGAGCAACCTCGGCGTGCTGAACCCGGCCGGTTCGGTGGCGCTGCAGATCCTCAACGCCGGCTATGCGCTGGACGTCGAGCTGTCGGCCATGCAGGAAGAAGGTCGCGGTGAAGTGATCTCCAACCCGCGCATCGTGACCAGCAACCAGCGCGAAGCGGTGATCCGCCAGGGCCAGGAAGTGGGCTATGTGACGATCTCCCCGAGCTCGGGCAGCACCACGATTCCGATCCCGAACGTGCAGTTCAAGGACGTGCTGCTGGAGCTGAAGGTCACGCCGACCATCACCCATGACGGCCGCGTGTTCCTGAACATGAACGTGAAGAAGGACGAGGTCGAGGGTTTCGTCGATACCTCCATCGGCCAGGTGCCGACCATCGCCAAGCGCGAGGTCAACACCGCGGTGCTGGTCGAGGACGGCCAGACCGTCGTCATCGGTGGCGTCTACGAGTTCCGCGATCGCAGCGACATCTCGAAGGTGCCGTTCCTGGGCGACATCCCGTTCCTGGGCACCCTGTTCAAGAAGAAGGGTCGCAGCAAGGACAAGGCCGAGCTGCTGATCATGGTCACCCCGAAGGTGATGAAGGTCGATCAGAGGGGATGAGGCAGGCCGCTTACGCGGCGCTGCCGCGTGGCCTGCCGAACGCCCGTCCATTGATGGACGGGCCGGGCGATCCGAAGTCCGCACGACGCCAGGATGGAGGCACTGATACAACAGCATCTGGTGACACGCGGCACTGCCGCGTCCGCCAT
>Ga0102589_1004664_pt1 | contig 12666 bp, 9 predicted proteins | sample AraplaMF_Col_mLB_FD_76858 | JGI IMG/M metagenome (GOLD analysis project Ga0102589, IMG submission 76858) | Arabidopsis root microbial communities from the University of North Carolina, USA - plate scrape MF_Col_mLB | ecosystem: Host-associated > Plants > Roots > Endosphere | place: USA... | reverse complement strand
CTCACCGGCGATCAGGCGCGACTGTTCGACCGAGTAGGCGATGCCGTTCTTGGGCTGCTTCAGCTGCAGCTTGTCGAGCAGGCGCTTGAAGCGGTCGCGGTCCTCGGCGAGATCGATCGCGTCCGGCGTGGTGCCGAGGATCGGGATGCCGGCCTGTTCCAGCGCATGCGCCAGCTTCAGCGGCGTCTGGCCGCCGAACTGCACGATGACGCCGTGCAGCGTGCCGGCCTGCTTCTCGGTCTCGAGGATCTCGAGCACGTCCTCAGCCGTCAGGGGCTCGAAATAGAGCCGGTCCGACGTGTCGTAGTCGGTGGAGACGGTCTCGGGGTTGCAGTTGACCATGATGGTCTCGTAGCCGGCGTCGCGCAGTGCGTAGCAGGCATGGCAGCAGCAATAGTCGAACTCGATGCCCTGGCCGATGCGGTTCGGGCCGCCGCCGAGGATGACCACCTTCTTGCGGTCGGAGGGCTTGGCTTCATCGGCCGGGACGCCGGCGAACGGCATGGCGTAGGTCGAGTACATATACGCGGTCGGCGAGGCGAATTCCGCGGCGCAGGTATCGATGCGCTTGAAGACGGGGCGCACGTCGAGCGAGCGGCGCAGCGCCCTGACCTCGGCCTCGCCCTTGCCGGACACGGCGGCGAGCCGCTTGTCGGAGAAGCCCATCGCCTTGAGGCGCCGGAAGGCGATCGGCGTCGTGGGCAGGCCGTGGACGCGGATCTTCTCCTCGGTCTCGACGATGCCGCGCATCTGCTCGAGGAACCACGGATCGACCTTGCAGCTCTCGTGGATCTGCTCGTCGGTGAAGCCTGAGCGCATCGCCTGGGCGATCTGCAGGATGCGGTCCGGCGTCGGGGTCGAGAGCGCCGCCTTGATCGCGTTGCGGTCGTCGCCCTGGCCGATGCCCTCGATCTCGATCTCGTCGAGCCCGTCGAGGCCCGTCTCCAGCGAGCGCAGCGCCTTCTGCAGCGATTCCTGGAAGGTGCGGCCGATCGCCATCGCCTCGCCGACCGACTTCATCGCGGTCGTCAGCGTCGGCTCGGAGCCCGGGAACTTCTCGAAGGCGAAGCGCGGGATCTTCGTGACGATATAGTCGATCGTCGGCTCGAAGGAGGCGGGGGTTGCGCCGCCGGTGATATCGTTCTCGATCTCGTCGAGCGTGTAGCCGACCGCAAGGCGGGCCGCGACCTTGGCGATCGGGAAGCCGGTGGCCTTCGACGCCAGCGCCGACGAGCGCGAGACGCGCGGATTCATCTCGATGACGATCATCCGGCCCGTGGCTGGATCGACGGCGAACTGGACATTGCTGCCGCCGGTCTCGACGCCGATCTCGCGCAGCACCGCCAGCGAGGCGTCGCGCATGATCTGGTATTCCTTGTCGGTCAGCGTCAGCGCCGGAGCGACGGTGATCGAATCGCCGGTGTGCACGCCCATCGGGTCGAGATTCTCGATCGAGCAGACGATGATGCAGTTGTCGGCTTTGTCGCGAACAACCTCCATCTCGTATTCCTTCCAGCCGAGGACGCTTTCCTCGATCAGGATCTCGCTGGTCGGCGAGGCATCGATGCCGCGCTCGCAGATCTCGATGAACTCGCTCTTGTTGTAGGCGATGCCGCCGCCGGTGCCGCCCATGGTGAAGGACGGCCGGATGATCGTCGGCAGGCCGATATCCTCCAGCGCCTCCAGCGCGGCGCCGAGCGTCTTGACGTGGTGCGAGCGCGGGGTCGAGAGGCCGATCTTGGTCATCGCCTCGCGGAAGCGCTCGCGATCCTCGGCCTTGTCGATGGCGTCGGCGGTGGCGCCGATCATCTCGACATCGAACTTCTCCAGCACGCCCATCTTCTGCAGCGAGAGGGCGCAGTTGAGCGCGGTCTGGCCGCCCATGGTCGGCAGCAGAGCGAAACCGCCGGCCAGGACATTGCGCTCCTTCTCGATGATCTTGGCGACGACCTCGGGCGTGATCGGCTCGACATAGGTCGCGTCGGCCAGCTCCGGATCGGTCATGATCGTCGCCGGGTTCGAGTTGACCAGGACGATGCGGTAGCCCTCGGCCTTCAGCGTCTTGCAGGCCTGGGTGCCGGAATAGTCGAACTCGCAGGCCTGGCCGATGATGATGGGGCCGGCGCCGATGATCAGGATCGTCTTGATGTCTGTGCGCTTGGGCATGGCTCGACCGGTTCCGTGCGGGCGCGCACGGCCCATCCGACCGAAAGGAACGGAGGCCAGCGCGCGCTCAAGATGAATGCTAGGCGCTCGCTATAGACGGGCGAGGCGGCGGGGGGAAGCAGAAAGCGCTGCCGTCCGTCATGCGCGCACAGGCGAACGTGACTCTCCCTTTGCGCAGTTGAGCCGCGACACGCGGGGTATAGCATCGGCTTCCGCGATGGCGTCGAGCCGGTTCGCGCCTGGGTCCGGCCACGCCCTCCCCAACCAGAGGAGCTTGGCCATGCGTGAATCCGATCCGCAGAAACTGGATGCCCTTGTCGGACGTCTCGTCGGAGATGTCGGAGCCTGCGTCACCGGCTCGCTCATCGTCCTCGGCGATCAGCTCGGTCTCTACAAGGCGATGGCCGATGGCGAGCCGGTCACGGCGGCGGAACTTGCCGGCAAGACGGGCCTCAAGGAACGCTATGTCCGCGAATGGCTCTCGGGCCAGGCGGCCGCCGAATACATCGACTATGACGAGGGCAGCGATAGTTTCAGCCTGTCGCCGGAGCAGGCCATGGCCTTTGCCGAGGAGGGCAGCCCGGCCTTCTTCGCCGGTGCCTTCGAGATCGTCCAGTCGATGTGGGTGGACGAGCCCAAGGTCGAGGACGCCTTCAGGACGGGCTCGGGTCTGGGCTGGCACGAGCACAGCAACTGCCTGTTCCGCGGCACCGAGCGCTTCTTCCGGCCGGGCTACAATACCAACCTCGTCAGCAGCTGGATTCCGGCGCTGGACGGCGTCCAGGCGAAGCTCGAAGCGGGTGCGGTCGTCGCCGATGTCGGCTGCGGCCACGGCGCCTCGACCATCCTGATGGCGCAGGCCTATCCGAAATCGCGCTTCTACGCCTTCGACTATCACGGCCCCTCGATCGAGAAGGGCAGGGAGGCTGCGGACAAGGCCGGCGTCGGCGACCGCATCGTCTTCGAGCGGGCGAGCGCCAAGGATTTCCCGGCGGCGGGCTACGATCTCGTCGCGATGTTCGACTGCCTGCACGACATGGGCGATCCGGTCGGGGCCGGCCGCCATGTCAGGGAGACGCTGGCGCCGGGCGGCACCTGGATGATCGTCGAACCCTTCGCGCACGACAATCTGAAGCAGAACCTCAATCCCGTCGGCCGGATCTTCTACGGGGCCTCGACGATGATCTGCACGCCGGCCTCGATGGCGCAGGAGGTCGGATTGGGGCTGGGGGCGCAGGCTGGCGAGCTGCGCTTGCGCAAGGTCGCGCTCGACGCCGGCTTCACCCGCTTCCGGAGAGCCACCGAGACGCCGTTCAACATGGTGTTCGAGGTCAGGGCCTGAGCCGGGAACGACAAACCCGCTCGCCGCGACGGCGAGCGGGCTGAGTAGCCGATTGGCCGAGGCTGATCAGCGCGCGACAGGTGCGACCTCGCTGACGCGCGCCGCCGCCTTGCGCCGCTGCGTCGCGATCAGCAGCAGGCCGAGTGCGCCGAGCTCGCAGGCGGCGCCGACGAAGCCGAGCTCCCAGGAGGCGCCGTGACGCAGCACCTGCTGGCCGAGCGCAGCTCCGGCGGCGATGCCGACATAGAGCGCCGAGGCGTTGAGCGAGAGCGCGACCACGACGGCATCAGGTGCCATCGCGGCGAGCCGCGACATCTGCGAGGGGTGCCCGGCCCAGCCGGCACCGCTCCAGATCATCAGGACCACCGGCAGCACGAACATCGCGACGGTCGGCGGCAGCGTCACCGCGACGAGCGAGGCGGCGGCGAGCGAGGCTGCGAGCAGGCTGAGCACGAAGGTCAGCGTCGGCACGGGGCCGAAGCGGTCGCTGGCCTGGCCGCCGAGTTGGTTGCCCAGCGCCGAGCCGATGCCGGTCAGCACCAGCGTCGCGCTGAGCCAGTGACCGGAGATGCCGGCATGAGTGGACAGGAAGGGTGCGACATAGGTGTAGAGCGTGAAGGCGCCGGTGGTCCAAAGCGCGGTGGTGCCGAGTGCGAGCAGCACGTCGCCGCGGCGCGCGACCTGCAGCCGTTCGGCCAGCGTGTTGGCGCCGCGCGGCAGGCCGGACGGCATCTTGAGCAGCAGGCCGGCGAGCGCGAGCGCGCCGAACAGCGCCACGACCAGGAAGGCGAAGTGCCAGCCGAGCGTCGCGACGGCGGTGCCGAGTGGCACGCCCAGGATCAGCGAGACGGTCATGCCGCCAGTGACCAGCGCGATGGCGCGGGCCCGGCGATCGGGCGGCGCCAAAGCGACGGCGACGGCGTTCGCCGCCGGCATGAACACGCCCGAGCCGAGCGCCATGACGATGCGCGCCAGCATCAGCAGGCTGAAGTCGCTGGTGAAGGCGGCGAGGAGATTGGCCAGCGTGAAGACGGTGAGCGAGCCGACCAGCACGAGCTTGCGGTCGAGGTTGCCGAACAGGGTCGAGAGCACCGGCGAGCCGATGGCGTAGGCGATGGCGAAGATCGAGATCAGCAGGCCGGCCGTGTCGACGCTGACGCCGAAGGCGGCGGCGAGGTTCGGCAGGATGCCGGTGATGACGAGGCTGCCCGTGCCGATGGCGAAGGCGCCGCCGGCCAGCAGAAGGAGACGAATGTCCATGGCAGAACGCTCCGTGGGGAGTTGCCGACTATTTCAATGATCGTTGAATCATGGGCGTCGGCCGACCATGAGTCAATCCTAAATTCAAGGATCATTGAAACTTGTCAGGAGCGGCCGATGCAATTAAGTCGGAGGTGATGAAGCAGCTCTTCCACCCAGAGATCGAGGACGTCCTGCCGGCCGACGTGTTCGCGGCGCTGGGCGATCCGATCCGGCTCGGCATCCTGGTCTCGCTCGCCGATTGCGACGAGATCGACAAGGCGCGCTGCGGCGCCTTCACCGAGCTCGCCTCGCCCTCGCTGCTCTCCTACCATTTCGCCAAATTGCGCGAGGCGGGGATCACGCGCTCGCGGGCGGAGGGCACGGTGCGCTTCCTCAGCATCCGCCGCGAGGAGTTCAACCGGCGCTTTCCCGGCCTGCTCGACAGCGTGATCGAGACGGCGCGGCGCGACCCGTCGGTGCCGCGGATCAAGCTCGACGTCTGATCCGCGGCGGACAGGTCGGCGCTACGGGATGAGTATCGTCGAGCCGGAGGTCTTGCGGGCCTCGAGGTCGCGATGCGCCTGCGCGGCATCGGCGAGCGGGTAGGATTGCAGCGCCGCGATCTTGACCGTGCCGTCGGCGACGACGGTGAACAGCGCGTTGGCGGCGGTTTCGAGGTCCTCGCGCCTGGCCATATAGGTTGCGAGCATCGGCCGGGTCACGAACAGCGAGCCCTTGCTGGCGAGCTGGCCGACGGCGAAGGGCGGCACCGCTCCCGAGGCATTGCCGTAGCTGACCATCAGGCCGAGCGGGCTCAGGCTGTCGAGCGACGCCTCCCAGGTGTCCTTGCCGACCGAATCGAACACCACCGGAACACCGGCGCCGTCCGTGATGGCGCGCACCCGCTCGGCGATGTTCTCCTCGCGATAGAGGATCGTATGGGCGCAGCCATGGGCGCGCGCCAGCGCCGCCTTCTCCTCGCTGCCGACGGTGCCGATCACGGTGACGCCGAGCGCGCTGAGCCATTGGCAGGCGATCAGCCCGACGCCGCCGGCCGCGGCGTGCAAGAGCACGGTATCGCCGAGCTTGGCGCGATAGGTCCGATGGATCAGGTAATAAGCCGTCAGGCCCTGCAGCATCATCGCCGCGGCCTGCTCGTCCTTGATGGTATCGGGCAGCTTAACCAGCGGAGCGGCGGGCATGATGCGCGCCGCGGCATAGGCTCCGGGCGGGCCGCCGGCATAGGCGATGCGGTCGCCGGGCTGCAGATTGGCGACGCCGTTGCCGACTGCCTCGACGGTGCCCGCTCCCTCCAGGCCGATGCCGCTCGGCAACGGTAGCGGATAGAGGCCGCTGCGCTGGTAGACGTCGATGAAGTTGAGGCCGACGGCCGTCTGGCGCAGGCGAACCTGGCCGGGGCCGGGAGCGCCGAGCGCGGCGTCCTCATAGCGCAGCACGTCGGGGCCGCCATTCTCGTGGATGCGGATCTGCTTGGTCATTGCGATGTCTCGTGATGGAGGCGGCCGACCTGCCGCAGGCGTCGTGATGGGCGAGGCGCTTCAGACCTCGCCGGCGGCCTCGATGTCCTTGAGATGCTGGCGGAAGCCGTAGGCCGGGTTCTGAGCCCGCGTCGCCAGGTATTGGGCGAAGCGCGTCTGGCTGCGGTAGCTGCGACCATTGCGCATTGCTGCGAGCTGGCGCGCCTCGGTCTCGCGATAGCCGATCGCAGCCGCGACGATGTCCTCGATCCGGCTTTCGGGCAGGAACAGCACGCCATTGCTGTCGGCGGCGACGTAATCCGTCTCGGCGATGCCGTGCTGGCCGACCAGCGCCTGGCGGAACAGGTCGTGCGGCCGTGGGTGCAGGCGCTGCGGCCCGGTCGGCAGCGCGCCGAGGCTGAAGACCGGCAGGCCGAGCTCGGCGAGCTCGCGATTGTCGCGATGCAGGCCCCAGATCACGAAGCCGGCGATGCCGGCCGCCTTTGCCTCGATCGCGACGATGTCGCCGATGCAGGCCTCGTCGAGGCGCCCGCCATTGTCGATGACGATCACTTCGCCCGGCGCAGCATGCTCGAGCAGCTCGAAGAAGACATCGATGCTGCCGACATGGCGCACGGGACGGGCCCGGCCGCGCACTTCCATATCCGACGCGAGCGGTCGCAGCCCGGCAGGCGCGAAACGGATCGGTACGCCGCAGCGCAGGCAGCCATCCGCCAGATGCGGGGTGGTGAGCATGTTCAACTGCTCGATCAGATCGGACTTCATGCGCTGTCCTCCAGGGTCTGGTCCGGCCGCAAGGCCGCTGGACAGGACGCTAGCAATGCGGGATCATTCCGAATAACGAAATGATCATAAGTCTCATTTCAGGATTTCGGGTCGATGTCGGCGAATTTCGATATGGACGCGTTACGGGCGATGGTCGTGGGGGTCGAGCTCGGCAGCTTCGCCCGCGCCGCGACGCAACTCGGCCGGTCGCAATCGGCGGTCAGCATGCAGCTCAAGAAGCTGGAGGAGCAGGCGCGGCGCCCGCTGTTTCGCCGCGACGGCCGCGGGCTGGTGCCGACCGAGGCCGGCGAGGCGCTGCTGAGCTATGCCCGCCAGATCATCGCGCTGAACGACGAGGCCGCGGCGGCCGTTGGCAACAGCGCCGGGGCGGCGACGGTGCGCCTCGGCCTGCCGCAGGACTTCTTCGAGGATGTGATGCCGGAGGTGCTGGGGCTGTTCTCGCGGCAGCGCCCGAATTCCCATGTCGAGGTCCGCGCCGGCCGCAATTACGCGCTGGAGGAAGAGGTGCAGGCCGGCCGGCTCGACGTCGCGCTCGCCTTCTTCAAGGCGGGCTCATCGACGACTGGGGCGCATGTCGCGACGCTGCCGCTGGTCTGGCTGGCCGCCGAGACCATGTCCCCACCCGGCTCAGCCGAACTCCCGCTGGTACTGTTCGACCATCCCTGCCTGTTCCGGCAGACCGCGCTCCAGACCCTCGACCGGCAGCGCCTGCGCTGGCGGATGGCGCTGACCACGCCGAGCCTGCCGGGTCTATGGGCCGCTCTCGCGGCGGGGCATGGCGTCTCGGTCCGGACCCGTCACCGCCTGCCGGGCCCGGTTCGCGATGTCGCCGCCGAGCATGGCCTGCCGGAGCTGCCGCCGATCGAGGTGCGCCTGCTGACGTCGGGCACGCGAACGCCGGCGGCCGCAGATCTGCTCGACATCGCCAGCGATGTCGCCCGCAGGCTGGTGGCGGAACCGGCAGCTGCGGCCGGCTAGATCAGCCGCAGCAGGGGCAGCCCGGCCCGAAGACGGCGCGGCTGCCGAGCGCCGCCAGCTTTCCGCGCCAGCCGGGTACCTTCTCCCTGATCCCTGCCATCGTCCGCTCGCGGTCGAGGCGGGTCGAGCGACCGTCCTCCACGACGATCATGCCGTCGACGATGCTGGTCACCACGTCGCTCGCCCTCGCGTAATAGACCAGCGCGGCGTAGTCGCCGTAATAGGGCTGGAGGTGTGGGCGGTCGATGTCGACCATGATCAGGTCGGCCTTCTTGCCCGGCTCCAGCGAGCCGATCTCGTCCTCTAGGCCCATGACGCGGGCGGCGCCGATCGTGTGCAATTCCAGAGCCTGCGCGCAGGAGAGGGCAGTCGGGCTGCCGAGGCGCAGCCGCATGGCGTTGAGGGCGTTGCGCATGCCCTCGAACGGGTCGTTCAGCATCCAGTCGGTGGCGAAGCCGGTCGGAATACCGCGCGCCATGATGTCTTCGAGCGGCGGATAGCGGCCGCGGCGCGGATAGATCGTCGGGCAATGCGCATAAGCCGCGCCGCTCTCCTCGACCGCATCGAGATCGCCGGCGCCGGCGAAGACGAGATGGGCGAGCACGACATCCGGGCCGAGCATGCCGACATCTCTGAGAAACTCGACCGGGCCGCAGCCATGGTCCGCCTTGATCTGATCGACCTCGGCGACGCTCTGTGCGGCATGGATATGCATGCCGATGCCGAGTCGGTTGGCCTCGGCGCGGGCTGTCCGCAGCAGTTCGGCCGAGCAGGTGTCGGTGGCGTGCGTGCCGATGCGCGCGGTGATGCGGCCATCGGCGGCGCCGTGCCAGCGCTCGGCGAAGGCGACGCCGTCGTGGAGACGTTCCTCGCCGATAGCGGCATGGTGCGTGTAGTCGCCGCGCCAGAGTTCGTGCAGGCGGACGTCGAAGACCTTGTGGGCGATCTGGGCTCGCAAGCCGCAGGCCTCGACCGTCTCGGCGAGCCGATGCGGCGCGTACCAGATGTCGTTGATGGTGGTGATGCCGGATTGGAGCATGTCGGCGCAGCCGGCCTCGGCCAGCAGCGCCCACTCATCCTCCGTGATGTCCTTCTCCATCCGGAAGGCGACTTCGAGCAGTGCCGCCTTGGCAGCGTGGTCGTCGGTCTGGCTGCGAAAGACCAGCGAGGCGGCGTGCGAATGGCAGTTGACGAAGCCGGGCAGGACGGCGCGGCCGACGCCATGAAGCGTGCGGGCCGGTGCCCAGTGTCCCTCCGGTTGGAGCGGGCCGGCATGGAGGATGCGCCCGCCGGCGATCGCGACCTCGCCATCGGGGATCACAGGCATGCCGGGGCTGACCGGATAGAGGAATTCGGCGCGCACCAGCAGGTCGATCGCGATCATGGCGCGGGCTTCTCCATCGGTGTGAGAGGGCGAGCTTAGGGCGCGTGCTGTGGAAGGCCAGCGATGCGCCTGCACGGCAGCCTTGCGTCCACGATTTGCTCTCGCTATGAAATGTTACAACATAACAAAACATGAGATCCGAGATGGACTCCCGCCTTCCCGTCACCGTGCTTTCCGGCTTTCTCGGCGCCGGCAAGACGACGCTGCTCAACCACGTCCTCAACAACCGCGAGGGCCGCAAGGTCGCGGTCATCGTCAACGACATGAGCGAGGTGAATATCGACGCCGATCTGGTGCGCGCAGGCGGCGGCGATCTCTCGCGCACCGACGAGAAGCTGGTCGAGATGAGCAATGGCTGCATCTGCTGCACCTTGCGCGACGATCTCCTCGCCGAGGTCGGTCGGCTCGCCCGCGACGGGCGCTTCGACTACCTGCTGATCGAGGGCACCGGCATCGCCGAGCCGCTGCCGATCGCCGCGACCTTCGAGTTCCGCGACGAGGACGGCTTCTCGCTCTCCGATCTCGCCCGGCTCGACACCATGGTGACGGTGGTCGACGCGGTGAACCTGCTCAAGGATTACGGCTCGCGCGACTTCCTGCGCGAGCGCGGCGAGACGGCCGGCGAGGGCGATGAGCGCACGCTGGTCGATCTCCTGGTCGAGCAGATCGAGTTCGCCGATGTCGTCGTGCTCAACAAGGTCGCCGATGCCGGGCCGGAGGCGGTGGCGCAGGCCAAGCTGGTGATCCGGGCACTCAATCCGGATGCCCGGCTGATCGCGGCCGATTTCGGCCGCGTCCCGCTCGATCAGATTCTCGATACCGGCCTGTTCGACCATGAGAAGGCGCAGGAGCATCCGCTCTGGCACAAGGAGCTCTACGGTTTCAAAGACCATGTCCCGGAGACCGAGGAATACGGCATTTCCTCCTTCGTCTACCGGGCGCGCCGGCCGTTCCATCCGGAAAAGTTCAACACCTTCCTCGCACAGAGCTGGCCGGGTTTGATCCGGGCCAAGGGCCATTTCTGGCTGGCGACGCGGCCCGAATGGGTCGGTGAGATGTCGCTTGCCGGCGCGATCTGCCGCACCGAGGCGATGGGCTTCTGGTGGGCCGCGGTGCCGCGCCCGCGCTGGCCCGACCATCCGGAATGGAAGGCGATCCTGAACCGGCACTGGCACTCGGTCTGGGGCGACCGCCGGCAGGAACTGGTCTTCATCGGCTCCGGCATGGACGAGAGCGCCATTCGCGCCGGACTCGACGCCTGCCTGCTCGGTGAGACGCCGACCGTCACCTTCAAGCCCGAGCGCTATCGCGATTTGTCCGACCCGTTCCCGGTCTGGCGCCGGGCCGATGCCGCCTGAACCTCATTCCCTACCGCCTGCCCTGGAGATTGCCCATGCGTCCGCTTTCCCTGTTGTCCACGCTCGCCATCTCGGCCGTGCTTTCGAGCCTGCCGGCCCTTGCCCATGACCATGCCGTGCTGCGCGGCCGGCTGGTCTTCGCCGACCATGAGAAGCCGGTCGTGCGCGTGCTCGATCTCGATACCGGCGAGGTCACTCACAGCTTCGACGTGCCCAAGGCGAATCCCGGCTTCGCCACCGCGCAAGGTGGCCGCTTCGTGGTGATCAAGACCGGCGACGATGCCGGCACGATCCGCTTCCTCGACACCGGCCTGACGATCGAGTCGCATGGCGACCACAACGACATCGAGAAGGGGCCGGTGAAGCTTACCGACCTCGTGCTGACCGGCCAGAAGCCGGCCCATGTCATCTCGGGCCATGGCCAGCTCGCTTTGTTCTATGACGGCATCCGCCCCTGGGATGGCCAGAGCACGGCGAAGGCGGTGCTGGTCGCGATCAATGATCTCGCCAAGGACAAGCCGGCGTTGACGGAATGGCCGAGCCCGGGGCCGCAGCACGGCATCGTCGTGCCGATGGGCGAGGGGCGCTGGCTGATGTCGGTGCCGAACCCGGTCTATGTGAAAGGCGAGGATCGCAGCGCATCGTCGCGGCCGGATGGCTTCGAGATCCTCGACCGGACCAAGGGCGGTTGGGCCAGGCTCGCCAGCTTCAACGACCCGGCCAAGGCCGATGCTTCTTGCAAGCTCTATCACGGCCATGCCGCGGCCGATGGCCGTCATGTCTTCGGCTGCGCCGAAGGCGAGGGCGGTGGCATGCTGGTGCTGTCGCAAGCCGGCGGCAAGTTCGGCGCGCACAAACTCGCCTACCCGGACGAGCGCCGGATCAGTGCGATCAAGGCCAGGGTCGGCGCCAAGTTCATGGTCGCCAATTACGGTAAGACCTCGCCCTATGACGGCCTGATCAGGGTCGATCCGACCGCCAACTCGCTGACCTCCGCCGATGTGCTGCCGGTGCCGGACGGCCAGTCGGCCTGCCAGTTCGAGCTCTCCGCCAATGGCAGGCGGCTCGCCAATCTGACGCCGGATGGCAAGCTGCGAGTCTATGACGTCGCCGCCTGGAAGGAGCTCGCAAGCTTCGACGCCGTGCCGGCCTTCGACTGCCAGTACGGAGCGAAGACGCCGACCCCGTCGCTCGCAGTGGTCGGCGGCAGCGCCTATGTCAGCGACCCCACGAACGGCCGCATCCGCGAATACAATCTCGAGACGCTGAAGCAGGCGCTCGATCTGCCGGTCGAAGGCATGCCGGCCAATCTCGCCGGCAGCGATGCGGGCTGAGGACCTGCATCATAGAGCGCGAGTCGTCCCGGGCGACCAAAGGGAGACCCGGGACCCATGCCTGAACCTTATTCGGAAAGGCTCAGGAATGGATCCCGGATCGGCGCGGCTTCGCCGCTTGTCCGGGATGACACGAGGAGGAAATTGCGAGGCGTATAGGCTTCCGTTCAGCATCCGGGCTATAGGCATCCCGGATGCTGAACCGTCTTCCCCGCCATACGCGCCAAGTCATCGCCTATGCCTTTGCGGGCGTGATGGCGGCGGTCGCGCATTATGGATTGCTGATCGGCCTGGTCGAGCTCGGCGGGGCCGATCCGGTTGCCGCCTCGCTCGCCGGCTTCGTGCTCGGCGGCGTCGTCTCCTACGCGCTGAACCGTTGGCTCACCTTCGAGGCGACGCGCACCCATGGCGAAGCGACCTGGCGCTTTAGCCTGATCGCGTTCGGCGGCTTCCTGCTGACCGGCGTGCTGATGCACCTCTTCGTCAAGGTCGCCGGCTTGCCCTATCTGCCGATACAAGTCGTCACCACGCTGATCGTGATGATCTTCACCTTCGCCGGGCACAAGTTCTTCTCCTT
>Ga0102589_1004661_pt1 | contig 12670 bp, 15 predicted proteins | sample AraplaMF_Col_mLB_FD_76858 | JGI IMG/M metagenome (GOLD analysis project Ga0102589, IMG submission 76858) | Arabidopsis root microbial communities from the University of North Carolina, USA - plate scrape MF_Col_mLB | ecosystem: Host-associated > Plants > Roots > Endosphere | place: USA... | reverse complement strand
AAAGAACTTTTCATTTGAAGAAGAGCCTAAATGCCCTTTATGTAAAAGTAGCATGAAAAGCGGAGAACGTTTATTACCTAAATTAGGTTAATTTTTACTTAACCCCTCTTATAAAAGAGGGGTTTTTTATTATAAATTTGTATCCTCTACATCCGTTCGAACGATAGAATACAGTAGTGCATCATGTTGCTTATTTCCTTGATGAATATATCCACGTAATAATCCTTCCTTATGAAAGCCTATTTTAGATAACATTTTACAAGAAGTAATATTTTCAGGGTATGTAATAGCTCCAATTCTAAATAAGCCTAAATCTTGAAATCCATAATGAATAATTTCTTGAGCCGCTTCTGAAGCATAGCCATTTCCCCAATAACGAGGATGTAAGTCATATCCAATTTCAGATCGTTTACTCCATAATTGTAAATTATTTAATCCAATTGTACCTATTAAAGTGTTAGTTTCTTTTAATACTATCCCCCATCGTATTGCCTTTTTCTCGAAATAATTTTTTGAAAAAGATTCAATCATACGTGAAGCTTGTCCAAACTCCGTAAAAGAATTCATGCCGTAATAACATGTTACCTCATCCAATGAAAAAATTTCATATATTTTTTGACAATAAGATTGTTCTATTTCAACTAAACGCAAACGTTCTGTTTCTAATATAGGAAATGCCACAGGATCACTCCTTTCTTTCTACTCATTCATTATAGCAGAAAAAATATTTATAATTAGGAAAGTCCTCAATGTCCCATTAATCAAATATTTCTAGAGAAGCCTATCCTCTTAATTCAATACGAACTAAGAGTAACCCTTCTTACTTTTACATGATTAGAAAAATAAAGAGATGATCATAGTAGTTTGATCATCTCTTTATTTTCTATTTATATGCAACTAATGCCCAATGACATGGGGCTGTTTGTCTCCAGTTTACACTTGAAAAACCAGTTTCTCTAAGTAGTGTATCTAACTCATTCACAAAAGGATATACTTCTGCACTATCGCATTTCCTCCCAATTCGTTCTCTCGCTTCATTTCATGCAAAATGAGATACGAACATAATATCCAAGAGAAGAAATTCCCCCTCTTTCCGTACTATTCTATACACCTCTTCACAAGCTTTCTTTCTCTCTGAAGGTAACACCTCATGAAAACAAAAACTTGAAATAACTATATCAAAAGCTTCATCTTCTTGATTCGTATTCGTAAATGATCCTACCTCTAAATGATACGTTGGATATTTTTCTTTACATGTTTCTAACATCTTTTCCGATACATCCACCCCTATTACCCTCCCATTATTTTCACTCACTAATGAAGCAAATGCACCTGTTCCAATTCCAATATCAATAATTTTTCCCCTCTTATATAATTGAATCATTTCTTTCGCTTCAATTAAACTATTGTTATATCCATATAACGTACCTGTTGCTTCTTGAAATTTTCATCGTAAGTTTTTGCCCATTCGTCAAATAATTTTTGCGTTGCTTCAACAGTACGTAACAATAACATTCCCTCCTATTGTCCGGTTTTCACCTTCATTTTTAAAAATTAATTGGATTATTTTCATTTTCACCGCACCACTCAAAATAATATGTCTTATCATTTCGATTCCATGCTCACTTTTCCCTTCTAAAATAACACCCTACTCCATACATTTATGGTGAAATATAGATAATTAATTATTTTATTGTGGAGGTGTATATTTTCTATGTATATATTCATCGGCTTATCCCTCTTACTCATATTACTCATTTTTTTATTTGCAAAAAAATTCGCTCCAAACTCATTCATGATGACTAGTTTTACAGGCAATAGCTTTAAGACATTTTCAATCGGCATGTTAATTTCTGCCACTCTTTCTCTTTCATATGGAATCTATCACGCAGCAACATATCAACCTAAACATTTAGATATCACATTGCAAAATCAAAACTTTACTGTTTTCGGTAATGTTGGACAGCTTGGATATTTCTCAGAAGAATTACTAAAAAAAGATACAGAAGTTGAACTACATTTTGCCTCTTGGGAAGCAATGCAATTAAATAATCCAGAAATACTAGTAATCTATCCTTCAGGTAAACAAGAAACATGGAAACCGAACATAACATTAATTCCTACCAATAAATTAAAAGAGAAACATAATATAAAAGAGCTTTATCAACTCTCATCATATTCATTTAAAGAATCCGGAAACATAACATTAACGATTACCGAGAATAATACAACAAATAAAAAGGTCTCAATTCAAGTGAGATAAAGTTCAACTAATCAGGCTTTTACGAACGGTTGATCCCCTACCTAACTTCTTTGCTTCTGCTGTATTTTGAGATGGGGGTCTTACTGCCCGCAAATAGCGGGATAAATATAAATAAAATGTCCCTTCATTATACTGGAGGGACATTTTATTTATATATGTATTCTATATTAGTTTGACGATTCATTTAATGTTGCAATGATTTCATTTGCAGTGTTCTTTCCATTTCCAATACACGCACCAATTCCGACACCGTAATAGGAAGCACCCGCTAAATATACATTAGGATAAAGATTCGTCATTTTTTCTTGTAATGTTTGAACCGCTTGGTTATGTTCTAAATGATATTTCGGCATTAAATCTTTCCAATTTGTAACTTCAACTACTTCTGGTTTCCCTTTAATTCCGAGACTCTTTTCAATATCATATAATGCTACTCGTACTAATTCTTCTTCACTATAATTTTTAATCGTTTCATATATAGAGTTTGTACTTTTATAAAACATTCTTACTAAAAGCTTTTGTTTACCAGATGTATGTTTCCACTTTCGACTTGTCCATGTACAAGCGTCACAATGTAAATCACTATTTTCCGTTACGATAAACCCTGTACCGTCAGCTGGTAGTTGTTCGTCTAGTATATCAAAACCTAAGTAAATACTTATAAGTGATGAATTTTTAAATGTATGAAACTGCTCGTTTAACTCATTGGACTGTAATAAAGTTTGTGCGATATCATGCGGAGCTGCTAATACAACATAATCAGCTTGTATTGTTTCATGATTTGCAAAAGTAACCTCATATCGGTCGACTTGTCTACTTACACCTGTCGTTACAACACCTTTTTTTATGACGGTTTCATTCAGCATTTCTTCTAAGCGATCAATAACTGTAGATAGTCCACCTTTAAATGATACGAATTTTTTGTTTCCTGCTGATTGAAATTGTTTTTTATTCTCTTCAAAACCTTTAATAATACTTCCATATTTATTTTTATACTCCAGTAAATATGGTAATGTAGATGCCATCGTAAGCTCATTCAATTTACCAGAATATACACCTGAGAGTACAGGTGCAATTTGTCGTTCCACTAACTCTTTCCCTAAGAAGCTTTCTAAAAATACAGCAAGTGATGTATCTTTCGTAAACTCTTTATTTTTCGTTATGTAATCTTTTAAAGCAACAATTTTCCCTTTCGTTGATACTAGTGTACTGCTAAATAACGATTCAACACTCATCGGTATCCCAAATATAGTATCAGAAGGAATTGGATGTAAAGTATTATCAGAATATATATAAGAAATACCCGTTTCGTTATATACCATTTCTTCTTCTAGATTTAAATCTTTTATGAGCGGCATAACATGCTCATTACGAGCAACGATAGAATCCGCTCCTGATTCCATAATAAAATCCTTTTCTTCTACACTACGGATTTTACCACCTAAGTACTCTTCTTTTTCTACAAGAATTAAATTTAAATCAATATTATTATCCTTTGTTAATTTTTCTAAATAAAACATAGTAGAAAGTCCCGTTATACCTCCACCAATAACAACAACTGTTTTCATATATGCTGCGCTCCTAACCGGTACAATTAATAATTCCTTTATTATTATACCCAAAAGTCCTTATATTCGACTAGCAGCTTGCGCATTCTGTAAGAATTTAGACAATATATTCGAATATATTCCCGGTTGATCATTATGCACTAAATGACCGGCAAACGGAATAACGGCGATATGGATATTGTCGTTTAATTGTTTGAACGTTGTAGCAGCTATAACTTCATCTTCTGAATCTCCCCCAGCAATACAAAGTGTAGGTATTTGAAGATTCGCTACGTCACCAGTTTCATCAAATGGGTACCATTCTTTAACTTGCCACGATTCAAGCAATGCTTTCCAATCACTTTTTTCATGAATTTGATTCATATAGGTTACAACTTCTTCATTCCCCATTAATTGTCGATGACAATTTGCTTCATACTCCTGAGACTCCTCCCAATTTTCTCTCTTAAGCGGAAAGATACCTGAAAAAGTTAATGTTCTCACTTTATCTGGATATTTTTTTGCAAATAATAAAGCAACTAATCCTCCTAGCGAAACACCAGCTATATGACATCTATCAATTTGTAAATGCTCTAACGTATCATGTAAATCCCTTACAGAACGTAGGAAATATTTCTCCAATGTCCCTCCTGATCTTCCATGCCCTCTTAAATCAGGGCGAATGACTTGATAATTTAGTTCTCGAAAAAATGCTACCTGCTCTTCATATTCTACTAAACCTGTCATACCACCAGAATGTAAAAGTACGATTGGTTCCCCTTCGCCTGAAATGTGCGTATATAATTTCATATTTCCCCCTCCTTCAAAACGGAATATTCTATCAATTATTAGTATATAGAATTTACATCTGAATTTCCAAATAAAAAAGAACTATAACACTTTCACATCATGTCATAGTTCTTCCTATTTTAAAAACATAAAGTAATTAATCAATTTGTCTATTTCTTGACTTAAAGCCAATACTTTTTCATGTTGAATTCCATAATCCGATACTAAAAATAAAAGTTCTTCTTTCTTTATTTCAATTGCTTTTTCCAATTTCACTAATTCCATGTCGTTTTACTTCTCTCTCCAATACTAAAATGTATGTATTTTAGTATAGCCTATTTACATAATTAGTAAAAGTGAAATGCGTATGCAAAATCTTACATATTTTTAAAAATAATATACTATCAACAAAGAAATTTTAAATTTAGCTTCTTTATACCGATCGTTAGACTTCATTACGTTTTAATAACAAATCGAAATTTCTCTAGTGTTATATCTTTATATTCTGGAGCTCTCTTTATATGATCAAAATAACTATATGAGAATTTAAAGACATGTCCGAAATCCCAATCAAATGCACTATAGTCTTTTAGCCAAAATTGTTTTTCTGTTGGTAATACATGAGCACGATTAGTTTCGATTAAAGGTAAACAATCTATCGGTGAGTGTATAGTTATTTCAGCATTTGGCGGAAGATTTTGACTAGCACGTAACACGTATACTAGTTTTAACAGTGGACGTACCCCTCGATGGAATATATCTCTATGCCCTAAGTCATACATAATATTAATTGCATGAGAAAAAGTAAGTAAATGACCTATTAAATCATGGTGCGATTCCGCTCTATAAATAATATTAAATTGCGAGAGCTCGTTTAAAATAAATTTAGATAATTGCTTCGGATTTCTTAATTCACTTTCTATCTCATCTTTTATACTTAATTTTTTTACTTCCTTCGTCGTAAAACCAATCCACGATCTGCCAGGAATTGTTTTTTGAAACGATAATATAAGGTTAGTAATCCCTTCAATTGCTTGATTATCGCCCCATTTTTGTAACTCTTTCATAGCTAATAAACTTAATGCAGCATAAATGACATTATGTCCGACCCAATGAAGTTCATCAATTGTATGTTCCAATGATTTTAGAATCATTTTTTCAGCACTTTGAAAATCAATTTCTTTTTTATTATCGATGATTTCACCTAAGTTTTTCTTGTTCAACATCATTTTTATTTAAGAATACATACTACGAATTATTTCTTCTCCCACATTGTTATCTTTCATGAAAAAATAACTAGCAATTGCAGCTGCTCCGAAATGTGCATGCCAAATATCATTTGTTTCTTTTTTACATTGAGAAATAATTGAAAGGCCACCTTTTAAAACAGTTTTATTTTCCATGTTTTTATCCCCCGTAATAAAAATCACTTTATACTCATCCTAAAGATGGCGTCAATACAAATAAAATATGATTGGATTCATCACTTTTATTCAAAAAACGATGTTTCACATTTGGCGGAATACGTACAACATCACCTTCTTCTAAAAAATATTCTTTTCCTTCTAACTCCACATACACTTCTCCTTTCATGACAACAGCAATCTCTTCTTTATCTTCATGTGAATAGTGACTTTCCGTTGTGTTTGCCTGTTTATTTAAATCCATCATTAGCATCTCAATACGTGCTTTCATGAAATCGGGTGTTAATACATCATATACAATGTGATCATTGTTTTCCCGATATACTTTTTTTCGATCTTTTTTCTTAGAAATGAGTGAATCTGTATCAATCTCATTAATAAAAAGTGTAAATAGCGGTACATTTAATGCTTTCGCAATTAATTCCAATACGCTTAAAGAAGGATTCGCATATCCTCGTTCAATTTGACTAATTAGTGAAGTACTAATCCCTGCATAATCAGCAAATTCACGAATTGTCATATTATTTTTCTTACGATAACTTAATACAGTTTGTCCGAGTCTATCATGTATCATAGTAAAAACTTCCTTTCGTCCATCATATTGCATGTTTCATTGTCTTTGTGCTGACATAGTAAACAAAGGCAAATAATCCTTTCCTATCGTCTTAGGGACTTATATACTTACTTTTGTACATTATATCGTACTAAGTTTATTATAATAAACATTTTATCGGAGGGACAAACTGTGAAATCACCTATTCTTTCATATTGCATCTTATTTTTCGGCGTATTCGCCCTATCAACTTCAGCGATTTTTGTAAAATTAGCAGATGCTCCTGCGGCTATCGTTGCTTTTTATCGATTATTCTTTGCTGCACTGATTCTGTTACCGTTATTACTATTTAATAAAAATAATCGAAACGAGTTAAAAAACGTAACAAGAAGACAATGGGGATTCGGATTCATATCTGGGTTATTTTTGGCCGCACATTATGTACTTTGGTTTGAATCCTTACAATATACTTCTGTAGCAAGTTCTACAGTTATCGTAACGTTACAACCTTTATTTTCAATGATTGGTGGTTACTTTCTATTCAAAGAGAGATTTACGAAAGGCGCAGTTATTGGTTGCCTCATCGCCATTTCAGGAAGTATCGTCATTGGATGGCAAGATTTCCAAATTAGCGGAGAAGCTTTATACGGGGACATTTTAGCGTTTATTGCAGCTGGAATTATTACCGCATACTTTTTCATTAGCCAACATGTTCGTAAAGATTTATCACTTATACCATATTCGGTAATTAGTTATGGAAGTAGCGCCTGTTTTCTTGGTATATTTGCTTACATGCAAAACGAAGCTTTCATCCATTATTCTACACAAACTTGGGTATGCTTTATTGGCTTAGCTTTCATTGCAACGATTTTAGGGCAAACAATTTTTAATTGGCTATTAAAATGGATGAGTGCTACTGTAATATCTATGAGTATTTTAGGAGAAACGATTGGAACTTGTATACTAGCGTACTTTATATTAAATGAGACCATTTCTATACAACAAGGACTAGGCATTGCAGTTATTTTTATTGGCTTAGCATTATTTTTAGTGCAACCAAAACTGCCTAACAACAACTAACAAATAAAAAGCATGACAGTATACTGTCATGCTTTTCACTATTCATTATGTACGATTAAACCATCAGGTCTAAAACGACTCATCATTACTTCATTAATAAACTTTCCGTGAGCCTTCAAATTTCCTATCTTTACTCCCTCTTCTACAAATCCGAATTTTTCATATAGTGACTTCGCTTTAGGATTCGTTTCTAAAACGCCTAGTTCTACTCTCTCTAACATTAACCAATTATCAGCCAAATCAAGCATTTTTGTAAGAAGAGCTTTCCCAATGCCTTTATTATGATATTCACTATCTACCCCCATAAACAAATCCCCCGAATGAGATCTACGTCCTGGGCTTTGGGTTAATCCAATAAACCCAACAACTTCTCCATCATACTCTGCAACAAATTCAAATTGATTTGGTGCTAAATTACGAATTCTATTTTCCATTGCATCTACACGCATACTTGGTAAGAAAACCATATAAGGTAAAACATCATCTTGTATGCATATACGATAAATGGCTCTAGCATCTTGAAGTTCTACCGCTCTTACTTTGATCCCCATATCTTCTCTCCTCCATATCCATAATTTATTCTAGGACCCTGGTTGAAATCCCTTCTCCTCTGTATTTCTTTATGTTATTTTTACATAATTATTTCAGTATAACATCCATTTTACGAACACCTTATCTACACAAATTACAGGTTAACTTTTTACTTTATTATATAACTCAAGTAGATTTTCAATTGAAATACCATTTATTTTCATACCGGATATATCACAATTTTCTATTTCAATATTTTTCAGATTACTATTACTAATCGTACTACCTTCTAAATCACATCTATCAAATGAAATAGGATGTTTATCTTCTCCAAGACTTGTATCTGTAAATTGAACTCCACCTAAAGTCACAAAATTAAATTTACTGCCAGAAAGATTTAGATCTGCATATGAAGAATTTCTGAAATTTATATTTCTAAAATTTGATTGACTTACATTACAATTACTCATCTTCATACTCATCATATTGCTACCAACAAAGGAACTGTTTTTTACATTCACTTGATAATACTCTGTATTTGCTAGATTACAGTTTTCGTATTGGCTATTTTCCATATCTTTATTCTTTATTAGGCTCTCTTCAACCGACTCTACAGTTATTCTTTTTATATAACAATACTCATCTTCCGATTTAAAAATTATTTCATAGCCCATTTTCTTATAAAAATGATGATTATTACGTTGTCTACTGGATGTTTCGAGATCCCAAATTCTTATGTTCGGATATTCCGCTTCTATTAATTTAATAACATGTGAACCAATTCCTTTTCCTTGATAAACAGGATCTACAAAAATACGATCAATTCGGCCATATGACTTACCTGAGATCGTAACTATAATTCCCCCGATTATTTTTCCACCCATTATCACTTTGTAACAATCCAATTCTTCAATCGAATATTTCATCATTTCAACTGAAGAATACCCCGGTGGTTGGATGTTGTAGTCAATAACATCACCTTGACCGCATAGCCATCGTTTTGCTTCTTCATCAAATGTTTTTGTCATTATTTCTGTTAATTTTTCTGCATCTAGAATTGAAGCTTTTTCTATAGATATTATTGTCATTTTTGTTTTCCCCTTCATTGTTACAAAATAATAAGTTTTGTGAACGATATAGATATAAAATACAGAAAATTAAAATCAATCATTCTATTTACTATTAAACTACAAATCAACCTATATCTTCCACTATTTATTAGTATTAATGAATAAAAAGAGACCATGCTATATAAACATGTTCTCTTCTTTTTTTCATTTTCAATTGTGTATAATTAAAGATTAGATATTAATTAAGCCACTCGTTACAACTATTACTTAACTTCTGTAAATCTTCTATAAATCGACTCGCATGATATCCATCACAAACCGAATGATGTACTTGCAATGAAACTGGTAGCATAACCTTATTCTCTTCATTAAAATATTTCCCACAAGTTATAATCGGTAATAGAAAATCACCATCATTATTAATATTTAGATTAAATCCAGTAAAACTAGCCCAAGGTATGCTAGAAATCGGAAAAACATTTGGCGGCATATTCTCTTTCGTGAAGAGACCATGCACATTAGTATAGCATCTCATATCTTCTTCGTAATTTTTATAGAATATGTGGAAATCACTAGAATAATCCGTCCATATACTTGAAAAAGACTTATCATCTTTATGGAAGATTGTATAACTTGGTATCATTTCCTCCCAATAGCCTAAAACTCCTTCATCGTTCAAACATGTTCGAAATTCTTTATGATTATTTATTACTCTAGAAATTAAATAAATAAAAACGGGATAAAATTTTATTCCCTTTTGATGTAATTCCTTTAATAACCTCGTAATATCAACATTCACAGTCACACTAAACGTACATTTCAACTTTAAATAATGTTCAAAATACTGCTCTCTATTCCAATTTTCTCTGTCAATTATATGAAACCTCATTTTAATAGCCTCCTAAAATTTCATTTTATTTTAGAAGGCTAACTTTCTTGTTCTCACCACAATTTTTCACTCCTTACAATTTAAATTTATCCTCAAGTTTTTATTAAATTATATAACATCTGCAAAAATCCGTTCACATATTTCTAGAAATACATCCACATACTATAAATAAATCAAATGAAATTCGGAGGATGCCTACATGAATAACAAAAATGTAAATAAAAAAGAAACTGTTACCGAAAACGCTACACCTATTCAAAATGATAATACTGCAAATCTTAATATCGAAGAACAAGCAATGAACGGCTTATATGGAATGCCAGAAACTATTATTGAAGATGCTGATCACACTGAAACTGAAGATTTAAATTCAAAAAATTAATGGACTACATAGAAAAAAGCCAAGGAAAATATCCTTGGCTTTCTTAACTATGCATCCACCTTTCGTACTTCTTCACTCTTTCTCGAAAGCTTTCCTGGCCAAAAAGCAAAGCGTCCTAGAACAACTGTAATTGCTGGTACAAGTAACGGTCTAACAATAAACGTATCTAGTAGTACACCAATTGCAGTTACAATACCAAATTGAACAAGAACTTGAATTGGAAGTGTACCTAATACCGCAAAAGTTCCTGCTAAAATTAAACCTGCTGATGTAATGACACTACCTGTTTGTATAACCCCATTTTTTACTGCATCCAAATGATTTTGTGTCTTTCTGTTTTTCCATATTTCTGAAACCATAAAAATATTATAATCTTCACCTAAAGCAACTAAAAATACAAATGCGTATAACGGTATTGCACCTTGAATGGCTGGCGCTCCCATACCATAATGAAGTAATAACCACCCTGCTCCTAATGCCGAGAAGAACGATAATACAACAGTTACAATTAAATAAATCATCGCAACAATTGATCGCAAGTAAACAAGTAATAATAAAGCTATAATACTAATCATTACTGGAATGATAACTGATTCATCACGTTCCGTAATTTGCTTTGTATCATATAATGACGCCGTTTCTCCGCCAATCCATAGTTGATCTTCTGCATTACTAACCCCAGCATCTTTTAATACTTTTTCTACACTGTTTTTCAATTTAGGGACTTGATCTAACGCTTCAATTGAGTATGGATTTTCAACTAAAGAAACCTCATACATTTGTATTTGCTTATTTTCTTTGCCCTCTTTTGGATCTTTCACAGTTTTTACGAAAGAAAACTTCTCTAGTTCTTCTTTAATAGGAAGCTCTTTCCCCTTCGAATCAACAGCAACTTTTACTGGCGCTAGTTCACCAGCTGAGAAATGATCACTAATTAACGTAAACCCTTCGCGTGAAGGCATATCTTTTGGAAACGATTCTAATAAGTCATATGTGTATTGAATACGTGGTACAAATGATGCCAATCCACCTAATACAAATACAGTAAGCATAATTATTGTCCACGGTCTTCGTACTACAACATCTCCAAGTTTTTTACTAAAGGCACCTTTTGATTTTTTAACTTTTACGACTTTCTTTTTCTTTCTTGCAAATTCTTCATTCATTGAAGCTGTTCTCGGTATAAATGGGAAGAATGCAGCTCTACCAAAAATTAATAATAACGCTGGTAAAATTGTTAAAGCAGCAATGCCCATTATGAATACAGCAACACTAAATGGTACTGCAAATCGATGAAAGGCACCATAATGAGCAAGTAATAATGTTCCTAATCCAAGTACAACAGTTAACGCACTCATTATAATTGCTCCACCAGAAGCTTTCATTGCAAGTTGCAGCGCCTTATATTTACTTTCTTCTTCTAGCAAGTACTCTCGATATCTTGAAATTAAAAATAAACAATAGTCCGTTCCAGCACCAAACAATAATACTGTCATGATTGATATCGCCTGAGCATCTACTTTAATCCATCCGTGATCAGCTAAAAAACCAAGCGTAGGACTAATAATACCGTATGCAAAGCCAACAACAAGTAAAGGTAAAATTGCTAAAATCGGTGAACGGTACAGTAAAATTAATAAAACTAATACGAGTAATACAGTAGCAATTAATAATTTCACATCTGCTTGACTAAATAAGCTAACTGCATCCGTTTGAATACCTACAGGTCCAGATAATCGTACGTGTAAGCCAGCGTCACTTAGTTTTCGTTTGAATGGATCTTCATCGATCTTACTATTCACTATGTTTTTTAAATCATCAAGATTTCCTTTTAATATATCTGTTCCAGCTTCCTTGTTAAAGAATACCGGTGTAACAAATGATGTACCATCTTTTGATGCACTTTTTGATAATACTTGTTCTGGTAATGTATCAAATGGCGGTAACGTTGATTGCTCCTTTAAAGGACTAGCTTTTAACTCTTTATAAACGTCTTGTATGAGTTTATAATCCTGTGACTGTAATCCACCATCCTTATACCATACTACTAATAAAGGATTCCCTGCATTATTCGGAAACTCTTTTTTCATAATTGCTTCCGCTTGCTGCGACATAGCTGTTTCAGGTAAATTTTTCGGATTC
>Ga0102589_1004659_pt1 | contig 12672 bp, 11 predicted proteins | sample AraplaMF_Col_mLB_FD_76858 | JGI IMG/M metagenome (GOLD analysis project Ga0102589, IMG submission 76858) | Arabidopsis root microbial communities from the University of North Carolina, USA - plate scrape MF_Col_mLB | ecosystem: Host-associated > Plants > Roots > Endosphere | place: USA... | reverse complement strand
AAGAATTATGTCAGGGCATTTGTTCTGTCTCATACTTAAGTAAAATCGAAAATGGAAAGATCGAAGCATCAGAAGAAATTCTACAATTGCTCTGCACAAGGTTAGAAATTGCCGTGACGGATTTGAGAGATGTAGAAGAGGATGTGAAGGGGAAGCTGGATGAATGGTTAAATGCATTGGTTCATTTGGACAAGCCACAAGTAGAGCGCATATATGAAGAATTACAAGGTGAAATGAAGCATGTTTTGGATTTTGAAATTATAAATTATTATAAACTGCTTTATACGCGTTATTTAATTATGAAACGAGATTTTCCTGCTGTTGAAGAAGAATTAGAGAGATTAAAAAAAATGTACAAAAAGTATTCGCCATTTCAGAAATTATTATATACGTATAGTAAAGGCCTATATTATTTTTTACAGCATAAATATAAAACGGCCTTAGACTATTTAGTTCAAACTGAAGTGATGGCGAAAGAACAAGGTTATTATGAAACTGGAATCTATTATAATTTAGCGCTCGTTTATAATGAATTAGAAATAGAACATATGGCTTTACATTTTGCTCATTTAGCTATGGAAGGCTTTAAGAATGAATATAAATTTCGTCATGTGATTAATTGCCAGTTATTGATAGGGTTAAGTTATATACAGAAGAAACAATATAACGAAGCTTTAGGGATCTATAGACATATTTTAAGAGAGGCTAATTCTTTTGCGGATAAAGATAACATAACAGCGATTGCTCTAAATAACATGGGGTATTTACATTACCATTTAAAGGATTATGCAAAAGCGAAAGAGTATTATTTACAATGTTTACAATACAAGAAGGAAGAAGATTTAGATTACATTGATGCTGTATATGAGATTGCATTGCAATGTATTGAATTGAAGGAATTTGAAGAAGTAAAAGAGTGGATTAATAAAGGGATAGAAGTTGCGAAAAGAGATGAGAAGTATAAAAGTATGTTATATACACTTTTAATACTTCAATATAAATATTTTGAAGAGAAGGGGGTGTATAAAAAGTTTTTAGAAACAGAAGCTTTAACATTTTTTAAGCAAGAGGAAAATAAAAAAGATTTAAAAAAGGTATATTTAGAATTAGCAAAATATCATGAGGAAGTATTAGAATTCCAAGAAAGTAATCGATATTATAGACTAACTATTAATTTATTAGAAGAAAAGGGAGGAAGATGAATATGAAAAAAATGATTTTTGGTGCATTAGCATTAGTGGCTATATTAGTAGTGTTAGAACCTCAATATGCTTGGACTGGAGATATGTATGGTCAAGCTAAAGAAGTAATAGAAGTAATTAATTCTTAATAAAAAACCCCTTTCCAATCGGAAAGGGGTTTTTCAATATTTGTTCCCCAAAATTCTACAATACTTGAGAAAATAATTATTTGAATTTTTAGTATATTAATAGTGAAAACATAATGCTAATATGAAACTACTCTTTTTCAAAAAAATTTTTATTAGGGGGAAGGTTCATGAAAAAGAAAAGTTTAGCGTTAGTGTTAGCGACAGGCATGGCAGTTACAACATTTGGAGGGACAGGCTCTGCATTTGCGGATTCTAAAAATGTGCTCTCTACGAAGAAGTACAATGAAACGGTGCAGTCACCGGAGTTTATTTCTGGTGATTTAACTGGAGCAACTGGTAAGAAAGCAGAATCTGTTGTGTTTGATTACTTAAACGCAGCAAAAGGTGATTACAAGCTAGGGGAAAAGAGTGCGCAAGATTCTTTCAAAGTAAAACAAGTGAAGAAGGATGCTGTAACTGATTCAACAGTATTACGTTTACAACAAGTGTATGAAGGAGTACCTGTATGGGGTTCTACGCAAGTAGCTCACGTAAGTAAAGATGGTTCTTTAAAAGTATTGTCTGGAACAGTTGCGCCTGATTTAGACAAAAAGGACAAGTTGAAAAATAAAAATAAGATCGAAGGCGCAAAAGCAATTGAAATTGCGCAAAAAGATTTAGGGGTTACACCTAAATATGAGGTAGAACCAAAAGCGGACTTATATGTATATCAAAACGGTGAGGAAACAACATATGCATACGTTGTAAATTTAAACTTCTTAGAGCCAAGCCCAGGAAACTACTACTATTTCATTGAAGCAGATAGCGGTAAAGTGTTAAATAAATATAATAAACTTGATCATGTAGCAAATGAAGATAAGTCACCAGTTAAGCAAGAGGCACCTAAACAGGAGGCAAAGCCAGCTGTAACAGGGACGAATAAAGTAGGAACTGGTAAAGGTGTATTAGGAGATACAAAGTCGCTTAATACAACGTTATCTGGATCATCTTACTACTTGCAAGATAATACGCGCGGAGCAACGATTTTTACATATGATGCGAAAAATCGTACTACGTTGCCAGGAACGTTATGGGTAGATGCAGATAATGTTTTCAATGCAGCGTATGATGCAGCAGCAGTTGATGCTCACTACTATGCAGGTAAAACATATGACTATTATAAAGCTACATTTAATAGAAACTCTATTAATGATGCAGGAGCACCATTAAAATCAACAGTTCATTACGGAAGTAAGTATAATAATGCGTTCTGGAATGGCTCACAAATGGTTTACGGAGATGGTGATGGTGTAACATTCACTTCATTATCTGGTGGTATCGATGTAATTGGTCACGAATTAACGCATGCTGTTACGGAATATAGTTCAGATTTAATTTATCAAAATGAATCAGGAGCATTAAATGAAGCGATTTCAGATGTTTTTGGTACATTAGTAGAGTATTATGATAATCGTAACCCAGATTGGGAAATTGGTGAAGATATTTACACGCCTGGTAAAGCAGGAGATGCGCTTCGTTCTATGAGTGATCCAACGAAGTATGGTGATCCAGACCATTATTCTAAGCGCTACACTGGTTCTGGTGATAACGGCGGCGTTCATACGAATAGCGGTATTATTAACAAAGCAGCTTATTTATTAGCTAATGGAGGTACACATTACGGTGTTACTGTAAGTGGTATTGGTAAAGATAAGGTAGGAGCGATTTATTACCGTGCAAACACGCAATATTTCACTCAATCTACTACGTTTAGTCAAGCTCGTGCTGGTTTAGTACAAGCTGCAGCTGATTTATATGGTGCTAATTCTGCAGAAGTAGCAGCAGTGAAGCAATCATATAGTGCTGTTGGTGTAAACTAAAGATTTAAGAGACTAATATTAATAAAATACTTCAAAAATAAAGAAGGAGCATAGGCTCCTTCTTTATTTTTTTCTCCATCTTTTCCACAAATAAAACAATCCAACAAACCCTGCGATTGTTACAATCCACTTCGCTTCATTCGTTCCATTCATGACATGGTAAGCCGAATATACTTCGATTAGCAAAGCCGGTATTTTACCTATTGTACTGGCAATACTGAAGGATAGTAATGACATTTTGCCTAGAGCCGCAAATAAAGTCACGATACTGGACGGAATGAAAGGAATGAGGCGGAACGATAGGACGAGTAGAAAGGCCTCCCTGCCTTGTACATAAAGAAGACGCTCTACCTTTGGGTACTTATTTACTTTATCGTGAGTGAACTTTTGAAGGCCTATACGATAAATATAAAACGAGATAATAGCACCTAAGGCTTCACCTATGATCGAAATGATTGTGCCGTTTACTACGCCAAAGAGCTGTATGTTAATAGCGGTTAAAAAAATACTAGGGATAACACCTAAAAGACTGATGACGATGTTAATTAAGATACTCAGTGGAATTGCAATTGAATAATAGTCTGTTAAGAAGTTTTGAATTGTTTCAGCCATTGTTTAAAATCCTTTATCTTTTTTTGCATTACACCATATTTCCATTGTATAGGCAAGTGCAAATTTACATAATGTAGAAAACGTCGATAAAACACCATTTATATACCTTATAAGGGTATTAGGTATATAAAATAGGGGGTATATTTTAATTTTTAATAAACCACCGAATAAACCCTTTAAATATAGGGTTTATTCGGTGGTTTTAGGGATGAATTAACTCGGGAAATAATTAGAAAAATATAGGGGTATATTTATAGAGAGGTCAAAAATAGTGGTTTCATGAAAAGTGGTGAGGAATTTAAAAAATGTGTATATTTTTTCGGTGTGAAATTGACTTTTAGTGGAGTTACGATAATAATCATGAAAGAGGTGATATGATGAAACGAATAAGTAGTCTTTTCTTGAGTAGTTTATTGGCACTAATGCTGATCTTAAGTGGATGTGCAGGAAAAGAACAAAAAACAGAGAAACAGACAGGGAATCAATCGACATCAGTAGAAAAAATTAGTGATAATATTTTAGATGAAATGGAAGGGCCACCTAAAAATGGTCATACGATTGAAAGACATGTAGGCAAATCAGAAGAGGATTTGAAGAATCGCTTGAAGACAGATAAAGTATCAGCGGCAAGTACATACTATGATAAGGAAACAGCAACGAAAGCTGTAAAAGATAGTTTGAAGCAGCATGATAAGGAAATTCAAGATTGGTTAAAAAATTCTAAAGAGGCTCGTCTCGTATTAAATACAACGCATTCATTCCCGGTTGGAAAAACGGTAATAAAGAAAAATATGAATGTAAAAGACAAGCTAGTAAAAACTGTTACGGTTTTAGCGAGAGATAAGTCAGGAGATTTAGGATATAAGATTATTACTTCTTATCCATCTGACAAATAAGAAGGGGGAGTACATATGTATACGACATTACAATACTTTCTTAAATCGTACTGTACGTTAAGTGTTCATGAGGATGAAATAGTAGGCGTGATGGAAGAGTTTATAGAGCAAGAAGACGAAGAAATTGTTTTGAAATTACGCGATGAATTATTATATATGAAGAAAAAGGATGCTTGGGAAGAAGCGTGCGTATTAGCTGCGAAGCAAGGGAATCGTATGTGGTCGTTAGAAGAAACGAAAGACCATCTTGCAACCTTTTTATTATTATTGCAAAAGAAAAAGGCGTGAGTAAATCACGCCTTTTTTATTTTTTGAAACTTATCCGTTCGCTAGTGTCTTATTGTTTTGGAGCGCTTTTATATACGCTTTTTGAAATTTGTCCATTAGATATTACTTCACCGTTTTGTGTTACTTTTTTATACGTAACTGCTGTTATTTTATCGTTAGTTCTACTAATTACTTGAGAAGAAACTTCAACATTTTTACCAGTATTTGTACCGAAAATGCGTGTAGTAATACTACCTCCGTTTGAAAAAGCTTGAATATAAATATGATTGCCTGTATTGTTTTTAAATTTCAAATCTGGACCATAATCTGCTACTGCTGCATCTTGCCCAAGTGGTAAATAATTTACGGGCATAGAATGATTGCTTCGAGAAACAATTCCTAAATCTGCTCTTAAAGCTGCGCTATATAAAGTACTACTAACTTGGCAAACGCCTCCCCCTGCACTTTGTATCACTTTACCTTGTGAAAATACTGCTGCGGATTTATAGCCATGTGCAGCATCCGTTACGCCAACGCGGCCATTAAAACTAAACGTTTCATCAGGTGCGACAATAACGCCACTTAAAGTATTAGCTGACTTATTTACGTTAAAGGATTGATTCCCATTACGGCCAGCCATTGGAGTCGAATATTCAGCGATTACTTCTTTAATTCCCATTTTTTGTATATCTTCTGTAGAACGTTCAGGTTTTAATAGTGTAACTGGTAATGTAATGTCAGATGTGCTAGAAGTAATGGCTTGCCTCGTTAAATCAGTTAACTTTCCTTTATCGATTTTTTCTCCATTTTGACTTTGGCTAATATTTACTGTAGAGCCTTCAATACTTAATTCTGCATTAACAGGATTTTTTAATGTTTCATTATATTTATCCTTCATAAAGCTTTCATAAGCAGTTGTATTTAATTGAGGTGTTAATTTATAGTCACGTTTTAATTCACCGTTTTCCGCTTGCTTCCGCATTTTGTAACGATTCATTGCGTTTCCTTCTTGTTCTTTAAAGATTTTGTCGATAAGGTCTTTTTCTTTATAATTTACACCTAAATCTTTCCATGTGTACGTTTGTTTATCATTTTGTGATATGTAGGTAAGTGATTTTTGATCTAATTCGGTTACCTTTTGATTAATAATGGCTTGAATATCTTGTTTATTTTTTCCGTCGAGAGAAATACCTTCAAATGTAGTATTTGGTAGTGCAGTAGTATCTAATTGATTATTTAGTTTGGATACATATTGATATCCACCAACACCGCCTACACAAAGTAATATGCCTCCAGCAATTGCAGAACCGATCAGTATTTTACTTAGCTTCATTTATTTCCCCCCAGAAATTTTTGTATAAATATATGTATTACATTTTTTGTATAAAAATGATGAAAATAACATTATGTACGTACTAGTATACTATTCTTTCCACTGTGTGTGTAATGTTTTTATAAAAAATGTTACACTGTTGTAATAATTGTCTCTTTTTGTCACAATATGTACGAGAAATATGTTGAAAAATATAATAAAAAGGCTGTCTAGAAAGATCTAGCAGCCTTTTTATTATAATTTTTTATGTTCATTTTTATTCGTAACACCGAGATGCTCTTGTAGTGTTGTCGAAATATTATTGACGCTTTTTTCGTTTGGAACGTAATAATAAATACCACCTATATATTTATCAGTACCTTCTACTTGCAATTTGTCCATTTTTAAGTTTGAACCCATTGAATTTTTCGCAATTGTCATCATATCATCAAAAGTTAAATTTGTTTTTAAGTCTTTATCAACTGCGTCTAATAGGCCACCGATTTTATTAATGGAATTAAGAGATAGTGCTTTTTCAGCAATAGCTTCTAAAACAAGTTGTTGTCTTTGCCCGCGCATATAATCACTATCGATATGACGAGTTCTAGCTAATGCCAATGCCTCTTCTCCGTTTAAATGTTGACGTCCTTTTTTCAGGTGAATTGCATCTGCTTCGTCTTTACTATTTTGTTCTGTAAACTCTACTGGAACGTCGACAGTAATACCACCAAGGGAATCAACAATTTTGATAAATGATTTGAAGTTGAATTTTACATAGTAGTCAACTGGAACATCTAAAAAGTTCTCTACCGTATCAATTGTGCTATCTACCCCACCGAATACGTGCGCATGTGTAATTTTATCGTATTTCTCACGTGATTTAATGTAGACACGTGAGTCACGTGGAATACTGACAAGCTTAACAGATTTATCGTTTTTATTAATCGTGGCAAGTAATAGTGCATCTGTACGAGTTGCTTTTCCGTAATTTTTGTCCCTGATTTCACTTTCATCGACACCCATAATGAGTACAGAAATGTTATCAGTCATAGGTTTAACGGCTTTTTCACGTTTGCTGGATTTATCCCCGCGGCTCAGTTCGGAATAGGCATTACTTAACACAGACTTCGCTTTACTGTATATATGGAAGGAGTAGCCTCCTGTTCCTAGTGCTATAATCAGTAATGGAATAAGAAGGAACCAAAGGAGGCGTTTTTTCTTTGAGTGTCCTTTTTTGGCTCGGGTATCTTTGTTCATATCGGATTTCATCATTTTTTCTCCTTTAAAACTATCAAAGTGTATACATCTAGAAGCATATTCAAACACATAAAAAATATTGTACGCTAAATAAAAGCGATTGTACATGTATAAAAAATAGATGTCTTGATTATTTATTAAGACATCTATTCGTTATTGTATACAAAAGATAGGGATAAGAAAATGATAAAATTTTACCTAATTACAACATAATGCTTACGATAATTGCAGATAAAATGCTAACGAGAGTAGCTCCGTATAGTAATTTAAGGCCAAATCTGGCAACGACGTTTCCTTGTTCTTCGTTTAATCCTTTTACCGCACCTGAAATAATGCCGATAGAAGAAAAGTTGGCAAAAGAAACGAGGAAAACAGAAATGATACCAACTGTACGAGGAGAAAGGCTATTAGAAATTTTATTAAGGTCCATCATTGCTACAAATTCATTCGTTACAAGCTTCGTTGCCATAATGCTACCAGCTGCGACAATTTCAGAACTTGGTACACCGATAAGGAATGCGACAGGCGCAAATACGTAGCCGATTAATTGCTGGAAAGTAATGCCGAATATAATAAGGAATAGGTCATTAATGCAGCTAATTAATGCGACGAATCCGATGAGCATTGCGCCGACAACGATTGCTACGCGAAAACCATCTAGAATGTATTCTCCAAGCATTTCAAAAAAGCTTTGCTTTTCGCCTTTAATTTCTAAAATATCTTCGTCATCTTTCACGTCGTAAGGGTTAATGATGAGTACGATAATAAAACCACTAAATAAATTGAGAACGAGTGCGGTTACTACATATTTAGGTTCAATCATTGTCATATAGGCACCTACGATGGACATAGATACGGTTGACATGGCAGAAGCACAAAGTGTATAAAGACGGTGTTTTGGAATTTGAGCTAATTGTTTTTTAACCGTAATAAAAACTTCTGATTGGCCGACAATGGCAGAGGCGATAGCGTTGTAAGATTCTAATTTCCCGAGACCGTTTATTTTGCTAAGGAAGTAACCGATCCAATGAATAAAAAATGGTAGTATTTTGAAATGCTGCAGTATACCAATTAAGACAGAAATAAAGACAATTGGTAATAAGACAGTAAGGAAAAAGGACATTTCACCTTTATTAGCAAGACCGCCAAATACGAAGTTTATACCATCAGCAGCATACTCGAGTAGCTTTGTGAACAGGCTGGAAATGACCTGAATAAGTATGAGACCGACTTCTGTATTTAATAATAAATAAGTTAAAATTAACTGTATAATAAGCATGATGAAAATTGGTTTAAATTTAATATGTTTCTTATTGTTGCTAGCAATATAAGCAAGGAAGAAAACAACGATAAGTCCCACGAAAAAAGTAATAAATTTCATAGTAAGCCCCCTAAAAGAGATATTCTGCTATATATGTTTTTCATTTCAAGGGAGAATATGCATCTTTGGTAAAGAAAGGAATAGAGAGAACATGAATATATGTGGAGTGCATCACGTTGCAATTATTTGTTCGAATTATGAACTGTCAAAGAATTTTTATACTCGAATATTAGGTTTTAAAGCGATAAATGAAGTATATAGAAAAGAACGAGATTCTTATAAGTTAGATTTATGTGTAGGGAGAGAGTATCAAATTGAATTATTTTCATTTCCAAGTCCGCCTAATCGCCCAAGCTTCCCAGAAGCGGTTGGTCTTAGACATTTAGCATTTGCTGTTACAAATATTGAAGAGGCTGTGAAACATTTAAAGCAATTTGGTGTTGAGACTGAGTTGATACGTATCGATGAAATAACCGGAAAAAAATTCGTCTTTTTCCAAGACCCTGACGGTTTACCGTTAGAATTGTATGAGGTTTGAAATTGGTGAATTTTATATAGGGTTGCTTTTGCGTAAATGAAGAAACTAAAGTGAAACTTCTTTTTAAAGGAGGTGTAACTTTAGCTAAGAAAGCTAAAGGGTATATGTGGATATTATAAAATTATTGATGGTGGCCATCCTTATTGCATTAACAGGTTTTTTTGTAGCTGTTGAGTTTGCAATTATTAAGGTGCGTAGCAGTCGTATTGACCAACTCGTTAGTGAAAAACGACGTGGAGCATTGGCAGCTAAAAAAGTAACTTCAAATTTAGATGAGTATTTATCAGCATGTCAGTTAGGTATTACAATTACTGCTTTAGGGCTTGGGTGGTTAGGCGAACCGACTATAAAACATTTACTCGAGCCGTTGTTTTTAAAACTACACTTTTCTCCTGCAATTGCAAGTACCGTTTCATTTATTATTGCCTTTGCAGTGATTACGTTTTTACATGTTGTCATTGGTGAGCTTGCTCCGAAGACGCTTGCTATACAAAGGGCAGAGCAAGTTAGCTTATTATTATCGAAGCCAATTATTTATTTTTACCGAGTAATGTATCCGTTTATTTGGGCTTTAAATGGTTCAGCAAGGCTTGTAACAGGTTTATTCGGATTACATCCGGCTTCTGAACATGAAGTAGCTCATTCGGAGGAAGAATTACGATTAATCTTATCTGAGAGTTATGAGAGCGGAGAGATTAATCAAAGGGAATTTAAATATGTAAATAACATCTTTGAATTTGATAATAGAGTCGCAAAGGAAATAATGGTACCCCGTACGGAAGTTGTAGGTTTATATGAGGACGAACTATTTGAAACACATATTAAAATAATCGCACAAGAAAAATATACGAGGTATCCCGTATTTGGTGAAGATAAAGATGAAATTATTGGGATGGTTAATGTAAAGGATTTATTTATTCGTTATATGGATGGTAATCGAGATGAGGAGTGCTCGATTACGCCATATACAAGGCCAGTTATTGAAGTACTAGAAAATATTCCTATACATGATTTGCTCCTACAAATGCAAAGAAGACGAATCCCATTAGCTGTATTATATGATGAATATGGTGGTACAGCGGGGATTGTTACATTAGAAGATATTTTAGAAGAAATTGTTGGAGAAATCCGAGATGAATACGATGAAGACGAGCACCCGCCTATAGAGCATATAAGTGAGGGGTGTAAAATCGTAGAGGGAAAAGTGCTTATTAGTGAAGTAAATGATTTATTTGGCATACACTTAATCGCTGATGATGTAGATACAATTGGTGGCTGGATTATGGTACAAAAGCAAATCGTTGCTGAAGGAGATGTTATTGAAAAACACGGCTTTTCTTTTAAAGTTCTCGAAAAGGATATGCATCAAATTAAACGAGTGGAAATAAAGAAGGTAGAAGAATGATTTTCTATAAATTTTTATCCCGTATTAACGGACAGTAAGACCCTTACCTCAAAATTCAGCGAAAGCGAAGAAGTTAGGTGGGGGATGAACAAAATCCCCACTGATTAAGGTTTCACTTTATAAAAGGTATATATAGAAAAATAAATGTTTGCGCTTTCAAAATAGGTGCTATATAGTGAAGGTGGATACTGAAAAATTCTTCTGAATGATACTCGTATTTTTAGATGGCGAATTTTTTAGATAAGGATTTAGAATGAAAAGCATAGGTGATGAAAATGATAGCAACGAAGGATATACGTATAGAAAAAGATTTTTTAGGTGAAAAGGAAGTACCGAGTGTAGCTTATTATGGTGTACAAACATTACGTGCTGTTGAAAACTTCCCGATTACAGGATATCGCATTCATCCGTCACTCATTACGGCAATGGCAATTGTGAAAAAAGCGGCGGCACTTGCAAATATGGATACTGGTTACTTAGCTAAAGACATTGGACATGAAATTGCAGAAGCAGCGCAAGAAATTGTTGATGGAAAATTCCATGATCAATTTATCGTGGATCCAATCCAAGGCGGTGCTGGAACTTCTATTAATATGAATACAAATGAAGTAATCGCTAATCGAGCGTTAGAACGTATGGGATATGAAAAAGGTGAGTATGCGAAAATTAGTCCAAACACGCATGTGAACATGGCTCAATCAACGAATGATGCGTTTCCAACAGGAATTCATATTGCAACTCTTATGATGTTAGAAGAACTTCTTATTACAATGGAAGAACTTCATGCTGCTTTCCGTGCAAAAGCAAAAGAGTTTGATCACGTCATTAAAATGGGACGTACACATTTACAAGATGCTGTTCCGATTCGTCTTGGACAAGAATTTGAAGCGTATAGCCGCGTGCTTGAGCGTGATATAAAAAGAATTATGCAGTCTCGCCAACATTTATATGAAGTGAACATGGGGGCAACAGCTGTTGGTACGGGATTAAATGCAAACCCTACGTACATTGAACAAGTGGTTAAACACTTGCGAACATTTAGCGGATTCCCACTTGTTGGTGCAGAGCATTTAGTTGATGCAACGCAAAACACAGATGCATACACAGAAGTATCTGCAGCATTAAAAGTATGTATGATGAATATGTCTAAAATTGCGAATGACCTTCGTATTATGGCATCTGGTCCACGTGTTGGATTGGCGGAAATTCAATTACCAGCTCGTCAACCAGGTTCATCTATTATGCCAGGGAAAGTAAATCCTGTTATGGCAGAAGTAATTAATCAAGTTGCTTTTCAAGTAATTGGTAATGATCATACAATTTGCTTAGCATCAGAAGCAGGACAATTAGAGTTAAACGTAATGGAGCCTGTACTCGTGTTTAACTTAATTCAATCTATTAGTATTATGAATAACGGATTCCGTGTATTCCGTGAATATTGTATTAAAGGAATTACAGCAAATGAAGAATTGCTGAAGCAATATGTGGAGAAGAGTGTTGGGATTATTACGGCAGTTAACCCTCATATTGGTTACGAAGCAGCATCTCGTATTGCACGTGAGGCAATTGAAACAGGAAAATCTGTTAGGGAGTTATGCTTAGAACATGGTGTACTGACAGAAGAAGAATTGGATATTATTTTAGATCCATTCGAAATGACGCATCCTGAAATTGCTGGAGCTTCTTTACTAAAGAATAAGAAGATGTAATGTGAAAAAACACCGATCCATTTGGATCGGTGTTTTTTGTTTAAAAGATATTAAATACAGCATTTAATTGAAGTAAGCTAATAATAGCTAAGAAGATTAAACTATATTTCATCACTGTTTTAAATAGAGCAGATTCTTTACCAACTAGTCCAACTGCCGCACAAGC
>Ga0102589_1004656_pt1 | contig 12683 bp, 13 predicted proteins | sample AraplaMF_Col_mLB_FD_76858 | JGI IMG/M metagenome (GOLD analysis project Ga0102589, IMG submission 76858) | Arabidopsis root microbial communities from the University of North Carolina, USA - plate scrape MF_Col_mLB | ecosystem: Host-associated > Plants > Roots > Endosphere | place: USA... | reverse complement strand
AATAAATAAGCCGATTCGAATGTTAGAGATCACCAATGACATCACCCTCCATTCAAAAACTACTCACGATATCATTACATGCACAAGCAGCTCTCTTTATGACAAAAGACGTGGACAAGCTTCTAAACTTAGCAATATCGCATATACATTAGAAGGTACCACGTCTTTTATCCTGAATCTACATTGTATATGTAGACAAGCATGCGTTTCAAATTTTCATGTTAAAAATAAAGTGAAACTTTAATCAGTGGTGGGGGTCTTACTGCCCATTAAAGCGGGAGAAATATGTTTCGGAATTTCCCCTTCTGGTACTTCTCCGTCCATACTTAAGTAATAATGACGAATTGGACGTAAATTATCGTCTAATTCATACACGAGTGGTATACTCGTTGGAATATTTAATGAAACAACACCATCACTTGAAAGGTTATCTAAGTATTTCACTAGCGAACGTATTGTATTACCGTGCGATGAAATTATCACCTTTTCACCACTTTTTAATGAAGGCGCAATTTCTGAATGCCAATATTCAAGTACTCTTTTCTCCGTATCCACTAAACATTCAGTCAATGGAAACTCAGCTTTTTTAAGTGTTTTATATCTTGGATTATTCATTTCATATCTAGGATCATCCTCAGTAAGAGCAGGTGGTCTTACATCAATACTTCTTCTCCAAATATGAACTTGCTCCTCACCATATTTTTTCGCAGTTTCATCTTTATTCAACCCTTGCAATGCACCATAATGTCTTTCATTTAGCTTCCAATATTTATGTACTGGCACCCAAGCAAGATCCATCTCATGAAGTACAATCCATAACGTCCGTATTGCTCGTTTTAATACAGACGTATAAGCAACATCAAAAGTATATCCATTTTTCTTTAATATCGCTCCTGCTTCTCTCGCTTCACTTAATCCACTCTCTGATAAATCTACATCTGTCCATCCTGTAAAGCGATTTTCAAGATTCCATAAACTTTGTCCGTGACGAATAAGTACAAGTTTTATCATAATAATTCCCCTCTCGGAAATGTGAATTGTATTGTTCCATTGCGTACACGTATAAAGTATCTAGTAATGTATCTTTTTATCCATTCACTCTATGACCAATCCATAGTTGCCAAATGTACGGATAAAATTTGTTGTTTTTCAAACTATAAAACAGATGTATTTCTTATCATTTTTGATCGATTGCAACTTCCAGTTTCGAAATCCAAGCATCAAAACCTGATCGGCTATTTGCCATTTCATGCATAACTTGATGCCAATTTTCTTCACACGATTCACCAAATTTTGAAAAAATAGCACTCATTTGTTGTCTTTGTACATCGCTTAATTTTTTCTCTAAATCGGTACCTTCCTCTGTTAATGATAACTGTTTCACACGGCGGTCATGTGTCGCTTCATTACTCTCAATTAATCCCTTTTCCACAAGTTGTCGTAGTGGTCCGTGAAGAGCTTGTTTGCTTATTTCTAGCAGTGATAATAACTCATTTACACTTATCCCTGGAAAGCGTGCGATAAAAAATAAAATTCGGTGATGTACGCGTTGTATGCCATACTCTTTTATAATTTCATCTGGCTTTTCAGTAAATGTTTTATATGCAAAGTAAAATAATGCTAACGCTTCATTCATCTGTTCTTCTTTATGTTGTGTCATCTACTTTCCCCCTGTATGTAAATTATACCACAATCCAGTAATCAATATTTTAATGAACGCATTTGAACTTCTTTCGTCTATTGAAATATTCATTGCACAATTAGGAGATGATTCATTTGAAAACGCAATATACTGTAAGTACATATTTATTAGACCGACTAAGCGAATTAGGAATCGAGCATATTTTTGGTGTCCCTGGTGATTATAATTTGGCTTTTTTAGACGATGTAGTAGCACATGAAAAGTTAGAGTGGGTTGGCAATTGTAATGAATTGAATGCGGCATATGCTGCTGATGGATACGCTCGTATAAAAGGAATCGCTGCTCTTATTACCACTTTCGGTGTCGGAGAATTAAGCGCCATTAACGGTGTTGCTGGCTCATACGCAGAAAACGTACCTGTTATAAAAATCACAGGGACACCACCAACGACAGTAATGGAAAATGGGGCACTCGTTCACCATACATTAGGTGATGGAAAGTTCGATCATTTTTCCAATATGTATAGAGAAATCACAGTGGCACAATCAAAATTAACACCTGAGCATGCCGCTGAAGAAATTGACCGTGTGTTACGTGCATGTTGGAGTGAGAAACGCCCTGTTCATATTCAATTACCGATTGATGTGTATAATAAACCAATAAATAAACCTACGGAACCAATTTTACATAAACCAATCGTAAGTAATAAAGATGCGATGGATAAAATGCTTCTACATGCCACTTCAAAAATAAACAGTGCTAAAAAACCAGTTATTTTAGCGGATTTTGAAGTGGCTCGTTTTCATGCTGAAGAATATTTGTATCAATTTGTAGAAAAAACTGGGTTTCCTATCGCAACGCTAAGTATGGGGAAAGGAATATTCCCTGAAAAACACCCTCAATTTATAGGAATTTATACTGGTGACGTTAGTCCCCCATACTTACGAAAAAGAATTGATGAATCTGACTGTATTATTAGTATTGGCATAAAATTAACTGATACCATTACAGGCGGCTTTACACAAGGTTTTACGAAAGAGCAAGTAATAGAAATCCATCCCTATACTGTGAAAATTATAGATAAAAAATATGGACCCGTTGTAATGAAAGATGTTTTAGAACAGTTAAGTGATTTAATTGAACATCGCAGTGAGGAAACACTTGAAATTAAGTCATTTATTTCAGAATCACTATCGATTACTGAAGAGTTTAATCCAAAAGCACAAATGGTTACACAAAAACGTTTTTGGCAACAAATATACCATTTCTTACAAGAAAACGATGTTTTAATTGCAGAGCAGGGAACACCTTTCTTCGGTAGTACTACTACCCCTTTACCAAGCAACACTACATATGTAACGCAACCTTTATGGGGATCAATTGGTTATACATTACCTGCTCTACTCGGTACACAGCTCGCTAATTTATCGCGGCGTAACATTTTAATTATTGGTGATGGTTCTTTCCAATTAACTGTTCAAGAGCTATCGACTATACTTCGTCAAAATTTAAAACCAATTATATTTTTAATTAATAACAATGGATACACTGTTGAACGTGCAATTCACGGACAAAACGAACCGTATAATGACATACAAATGTGGGATTACACGAAACTTGCAAACATATTCGGATCAGAAGAAAAAAGTCTAACATGGAAAGTGGAAAATGAAATAGAGTTAGCAGAAGTCTTAACGAATATAACTTTAAATAAGAATCGACTTATTTTTATTGAAATTGTAATGAGCCAAGGGGATCAGCCTGAATTGTTAGCTAAACTTGGTGAAAGATTCGGCAAGCAAAATTCTTAATAAGAAAAGCGTAGCTATAAATAGGCTACGCTTCTCTTATTAAATTTTTATTCGGCAAGCGTTAACTGCCAAGACACACCATACTTATCATTTAACCAACCAAATTTTTTACTAAATGGATAAGAACCTAAAGGCATTAGTACAGATCCACCCTGCGCTAGCTTATGAAAGACCGTTTCAATTTCTTCTTCTGTCTCACAAGTTACATAAAGAGACATAGATGGTGTAAATGTAAAACCATGCTTTACATAACTATCAATGCACATGAATTCTTGACCATTTAACGTAAACGTTGCATGAATAACAGAACCCTCTTTACCAGGTCCATTTTCATCGTAACGAGAGATACTTACAATTTCTGATTGATCGAATAGCGATGTGTAAAAATTCATCGCCTCTTCAGCTTTACCTTCGAACATTAAAAACGTAGTGATTTTTTGATTTGTTTTATTCATATAGAGACCGCCCCTTGTTATGTATTTATGTAAAATATACATCGGCCAGCCAGAACCGAACGTACATTCTTATAAATGTATTGTCTATAAAAAAGATGAGTTTGTCAATTAAATCCCTGTTTATTTCTTCTTAAATAATGCTGTCCAAAGAAATGATTCTCCAAACATAGTATTTGGTTGGTCAATTTGCTTCATCTTTCTAATTTCAATCACTTCAAATTCTTTAAATATCTCTCTTAATTTTTCTTCAGAATATGCAAGTCCACCTTGTAAACTCCACCCTCTATATACGTCCCAATCCGTTATTTCTGATCCATTTCGCTCATCTAAATCACCTGCTGCAAAACATGTTAATCCGAAATAACCACCAGATTTCAATGAGTTTTTAATTAAATCCACATAATTTATTCTTCTATGTGGTGGAATGTGATGCAAACATCCAGAGTCGTATACAAAATCAAATTCCTTTTGAGCCTCTAAATTAAAAATCGAATCACAAATAAATTGAATTCCAATTCCTTTTTCATTTGCTCTATCTTTCGCCCAATTAATGCCCTCTATAGATAAATCCACTGCTGTTACTCCAAATCCTTCAGTCGCTAAATATATAGCATTTCTTCCTGGACCACATCCAAGTTCCAGCACTTTCCCTCTGGAAATCCATCCTGTTTCTATATATGAAACTAGATTTTCATCTGGAATATTTGCAAAAAATGGAACATCTTTTTCTCTATTCGCATAAAATTCATTCCAAAATGGTTCTGCCGGTCTTAATAATGAATCAAGCATTTTAATAATATCTTCTTGCTTGTGCAACGTTTCATTTTTCATTTGTATTCCTCCAAATTTTAATAGTCAGAAAATTATTATATATCTTCTAGAACTTTCAGACAAAGAAAAAGCTCCTACTTTTCTTTGTCTGAAACATGCGAGATATCATCAAGTAAACTATAGAACATCATAAGATTAGAAGTTGATACATATGTGGGAAAGATTTAAAAACTATAAATATTCATCAAAAGAATTAAAGTTCATGCTTTGATTCTTTGGTAGTACTTGTTTTGTACTCTCGGTCGCTTTCTTTGGCGGACTATTTTCTTCTGAATTACTTTGGTTTAAAGGTCTTTGCGCTATTGCAGCACTATTAGATTTTATGGATGTTAAGCGGAAAACCAATAAGTATAAGGTAGTATTGTGAAAAGTAGCCAATACAGCTGCTTTTTTCTGTTCAAAATAAAAAAGCAGCTGTTAGGCTACTTAAAGTTTGTCTTATCACCAAATAAAATGATATATATATTCTCCCGTCACACTTTCATCAACTCCAGCAACCCTAGCAAATCTCATCACGTCAGCACCCTGAAGGAAATACATCGTTAGCATAATTGGAACCCGTGACCACATAAACCGATAAAGCTCATTCACTCTTTGCTTAGTCGTAACAATTAAATCATTCGCAGGTCCATTAATCCACGCAGAGGTTCTAACTGAAGTAAACGGAAGATTTTTCCCATTAACCACTATTCTCGCTATAATATGTGTTATATCCACATCGATACCCTCATTCCAAAAATCAAATCTGTTTCCCATATTTACATAAGTATTCGATGCTATAAGAAATGTTTAAAATGCTTTTTTATTTTTTCCAATCTTCAAGATCTTTATATTGCCTTGTATATTCGTTTTCAAACACATTTTCATGCCATGCATCATCTGCGTCTGGCCTTGACTGCTTGTTATTGTATTCATATCCCCTTTTCAAATCAACTTAGATTTATTATACAAAATAAAAATATCTATTTTTGAAAAGTTTCACATTTTATTTAAAATTATATGCAATAAAATACAAATCTCATACATCGCTGTTTTTTCGTTCTTTGTGTTCGTTTGTTTTGTTTAAATAGGTTAATCTATTAATTCTATTAAATCCATCAGTTCAACTATTACATATTAACGTTTTCTTCATATACTATAGTAGATTGTTAGAAAGGAGGCGTAACCATGGATAGTTGCGTTGTGTTTGTAAACGGACAACCTTTTTTAGTTCTTTCAGTAGCTGGTATCGAAATTGCTAGATTAGAGATTTCTCTTCAAGTAGCATTAGCTTTAAGAGTGCTTGGAATACCAATCTGCGATTAATTACCGTACCAATAAAAAGAGGGCATTAGCTCTCTTTTTTATTTTCTCGCTATCTTTCCTTAATAACAAAAAACGCTAACCAAGTTCATGGCAGCGCCTACGATAATTACTATTTATTTAATCCCTTCTCCATATTATCTACTACTTTTTTATTTAAATAACTATTTTGTTAAAACTTTTCACCTTTTAACTGGACAAGCATATGTTATTGTATGAAGACAATCCACTTATAGAAATCTACCTTTCTTGTTAAAGAGCATGCCTATATGCGTGCTCTTTTTTATTATGTTTTCTTTCATTTCTGATTAACATTTTTAAACCTCTTCATACTATTTTTTCAACTTTAGGTTACAAACTATTTCTGTAAGCGCAGTGTTTCCTTTGTACAACAGGCAGTTAGTTTTATCGACTAACTGCCTGTTGTATATAATATTTAAGATTATTTATAGTTTTAACCATAACAGGACCACCTCTGCACTATTCACTATAAATTTTCATATATTGTCTTATGCTTGTCCAAAACGTAAGGTTATTACTCACGCAATCTAAATGAAAGAAAGGAGTGAAAATATGCGCTCATCTAGTCATAAGCTCACAAACTTTAATTGTGGAGCACAAGCCCCTAGTACACTACCGGCTCTCGGTTTTACTTTCAATGCTACTTCACCTCAATTTGCAACACTATTCACGCCATTACTATTACCTAGTACGGGTCCAAACCCTAATATTACTGTCCCTGTAATAAATGATACAATTAGTACTGGAACTGGAATTAGAATTCAAGTAGCTGGTATTTATCAAATCAGTTATACATTAACAATCAGCCTCGATAATGTTCCAGTAGCCCCGGAAGCAGCACGCTTTTTCTTGACACTCAACACATCAACTAATATTATTGCAGGATCTGGAACCGCAGTCCGTTCTAATATTATCGGAACCGGTGAAGTCGATGTATCCAGTGGTGTCATTCTAATTAACTTAAACCCTGGTGATTTACTTCAAATTGTACCCGTTGAAGTAATTGGTACAGTAGATATTCGTTCTGCAGCGTTAACAGTTGCACAAATTCGTTAATAAAAACAATATGTTTGGCTAATCAACATTTAATATTCCTGTTACACCCCAAAATATATGTTGTTGATTTAACACACATTTATATCAAACAAGCATATTTTATTGTATGGTGACTATCTAGTCATACAAATCTAAAGCGTTCATAAGAGCACACTTATATGTGTGCTTTATTTTTTATGAAAATCAAGCTTTAATATAATTACTTTATACTCATCGCTCTACTCCCGCATTTACTATTAGTAATACGAACTTTTCAGAGGTGAATTATAATGGACGATTTTTTATCCTCCGCTGCATTAAATCCAGGTTCAATCGGACCGACACTCCCACCTATGCAACCTTTTCAATTACCTACAGGTTCGACTGGTTCAACCGGACCGACTGGAAACACTGGATCTCAAGGGATTACTGGACCCTAAGGAGAGCAAGGGATAGTTGATGTTTTTTTACAGGCAGTAATGAAAGAGTAAGTATTGAAAGCGTAAATCCCGGGGCTTCTCTAACTTTAACACTTCCGCCTATCACAGTATTGCCTGGTCAAATTGTTGGCTTAGATGCTTTCGCAACGATAGCTTTTTTACCAGAAGAAGATGCAGATATTTTTGCTGGAAGCCTTAATATTAGATTATATAGATATTTAAATTTAGTTACAGAGTCAACAGAAACTGTTTTTGGATTAACTAGAACTCTAGTTTTTAACAATCGTCTTGAGTTTAGTCCTTCCGTTACATGGATAGATTCTCCACCACCAGGCACTTACCAGTATACACTTGTAATATTTACGCAACGTACCAATATAAATGATAACATTAGTACTTTTGGACCTCGCGCTCTTAAAGCAAAAGTCCTTAATACAGCATAATGTTTACGTTTACTGTACTTGTAACAAATTCTTATGAGCTATCTTTCTTCATTATCGTGTTGTTAAGTATATTTTGGAATTTAGTAAGACTGTAACATCAGCTCAAGTCGGAAGTCCTGAATTTTCTGCTATAAAATTTCCTGGTTATCCGATCTAATTAAAAACATTAATTACCTATCTCACTTTGAAAGTATAAATGTAAAAATCTCTACGTTTAATCTACCGAGTAGCTAGCTGTTACTAGCTGCTCTTTTTCTTTGAAATATCTATTTTATATTAAATTTGCACACCCCTTAGAAGCATACATACGATATCATGTGGTATTCTTTTTCAATATTTGTTTTTATCCATGAGCGCCTTGGATGGCGCTCTTTAATTTTCAAATAACATCTTTTAGTAATTACGAGAGCGGATTTTATAATGTTGTACAAGCACTACTTCGCTATATTAAATAAACTATATAGACATCTCAAAGAAAGGAGCTTTACATTCATATGGCTGATTACTTTTATAAAGATGGTAAAAAGTATTATAAAAAACAGTCAAATTCAGGCAATCAAAAAAACAACTGCTTTATTGAGACGCATACAATTGCAGGTTCTGAAGAAAATGCAAATGGAAATATACCTGTATCTATTTTCCTTGAAACTACCACTCCACAAACTGTATTTGAGGATTTTACAAACAATCACAATAAAACATTAATCCAGTTATTTGTTGTTGGTATGAGTGCACCCGTTCAAGTAACTATTCTAACAAGAAAATCTAGTATACCAATTACTACTACATTGCAACCCGTTCAAACAAAAATATTTCAAGTTGAAGATTTTCAAAGTCTTACTCTTACAAGACAGGAAGGTCCTACTAGTATAGTTAGTTTATTTGTTCAAAAAACATTTTGTATCTGCTGTAACGATAATAACGATGCATGTGATGAATATTACCATGAGTGCAATTAATAGATTAAATCACCTGAAGAACTCTTTATATAGAGGGTTCTTTTCTTTTTTTTAATATCGTTTGAAATATACCAAGGTTTGAACCCCTAATCCTAGGGCTTCTTTATTTAAATAAGAATTTTAGTGAAAATAAATTCACTATTTATTTTTAAGTTCATATACTTATATGAACTTAAAAAATACAAAATATAGTCCTTGGTCCAAGAGCACCACACTCTTTGTTGGTGCTCTTTTCAGTTAAATAATACTTCTGCGAAAATTACGTTGTCTAATTTTTCACTTGTCCATTTCACTTTTCTCTATTTCCGCATTTATTATTAGAAATACTGATTTTTTAGAGGTGAAATTATTATGGACGATTTATTATCTTCCGCTTTAATAAATCCTGATTTACTCGGACCTACTTTACCAGCTATTCCACCATTCACACTTCCTACTGGACCTACTGGACCTACTGGATCTACTGGATCTACTGGACCTACTGGATCTACTGGATCTACTGGATCTACTGGATCTACTGGACCTACTGGATCTACTGGACCTACTGGACCTACCGGGCCTACTGGACCTACCGGGCCTACTGGACCTACTGGACCTACCGGGCCTACTGGACCACCCGATGGGCCTACTGGACCCACTGGACCCACTGGACCCACTGGACCCACTGGACCACCCGATGGGCCTACTGGACCTACCGGAAGCACTGGACCTACCGGAGGCATTGGACCTACTGGAAGCACTGGGCCTACTGGAGGCATTGGACCCACTGGAAACACTGGGACTACCGGAGGCATCGGACCTACTGGGGACACTGGGCCTACTGGATCTACTGGGCCTACTGGACCTGGATGTATAGAACCCCTACCACCTTTCACTCAAATTGTTTATGTAAACAAAGCTGGTAATGACGCTACTGCTGATGGTTCTGAATGCGCACCATTTTTAACAGTGACTGCAGCAATGGCATCAATAACAGATGCTATAGCACCATTTCCGGATCCTTTAAATATAACTAAACGTTATGCTATCTCTATTGGACCTGGCAACTATATCGAACCATTAATTCATTTAAAAGCTAACGTTCAACTAGTAGGAACTAGTACTTTATTGACTAGATTACAAATTCCTTTCGATATAAATGATCCGTCTTGGTTTGATTTGAACTTTTCCCAGGATCCTAGATCTGGGTTTGTTAATCTGACATTACTAAGTGCGCCTCTTGATTTTAACTTTCAAACGGCACAAAGTGTTTCAGGTAAATTATTCTTTGTTAGCGTTAATATAACCCCTACTCCTATATTTACAGCTTTATCGACTTCTGTGAATCAAGTGAATATCCGTGATTCAATGTTATCCGCTGGTTATACTCAAAATGGAATTAACATGGCAATGTTTGCTTCGTTTGTTTCTAGTGGCAATATTACTATTAATTCGCAAGCAACCACAGATACCCAAGTTAACTTAGTTGGTGGAGGAATAAATGGTAATGTCATTATTAATGTGCTACCTGGTCATATTCCAATTGACCCCTTAAATTTAACCAGCTTTGCTATTACAGAAAACATCTTCAATCCCAGCCCTAATTCAGGAAATTTATTTGTCAACGGCGCTAATAATGTTATTACAAGAGTCAGAGCGACAGTTGATTCATTACCTATTCGTTCCCGAATAAATCTTATAGGAACAAATACATCTTTAATTAGAGTTGATGATGCTTTCGATTTAGCTTACACACCTAATAATCCAGCAAACTGGGCTCCTCTTCCTCCTACTACAGTACAGGAAGCTTTAGATAGAATTGCCGCATTGCTTGCGGTAACTATCGGTACTCCATAAACATCTTAGAATGAACTTAAATCCTAATTTTACAAGAGCTAAATTGCTATGATTTGTAAAAGAAAAGTCTCTTCAAATCTGATTGGAGAGACTTTTTTGTTACTAAGCAAATTCGATATCTGAAACTTAATATAAATTATAAACAAATTTTATTAAACTTTATTACCATCATAATTTTTTGGCATCACCGCTATTTTAGTTTCCTCTGCTCTAAAATCAAAATAGAGTAAATCAGTAAATCAAAAGTAACAAACGAACCTAATACGGATCCTATAACGTTTCCTAACCAGAACATAACGTAACTCCTCCTATACATTAATTTAGGAATCCATAATAAAATCAATATATATATAAATACAACGTTAAAATTTGTTAAGATTGCTGTCATTCACACTTTTTGTTCTGATAACGTTATACAATCAAGATGCGACAAGCGGCAAATGTGGGAAATAATATTCGAACATTTTCTTTTCAATACTAAAGTTGTCAGTTACTACACCTTTTACATGACCGTTTGGCAAATAGATCATGAATTCCGCTTTATATGTAATTGCACCAAACCGTTTGCCATTCTTTTTGTAACCAGGTTGTAGAACAAACAATGGTTGCAATTCGATTGCCTATATTTCACCTGCACCTTGCTTTTCTTTTAACAACTCATAATATCTAGACTCGGCTTCTGAATCGAAGATACAGCCATCTAGCTCAACCTTTTTATTGCTATATTTACTCATTGTTTTTCTCTTTTGTTTTACTTATTAGCTGATTAATTTCATAGTTACCACTTATCAAACATTCCATGTCCCTCCCCCCCTTGAATATTTTTCCAAAATCAATCCATACTATTTTCAAGCCGCTTAATCCACGGCTGGTACTTCTTTTTTTGTTACTGTAGTAGAAGAGGCAGTAGGTTCTTCACTTATCTGCATTCTCTGTATATTTTTTAATATATCGAAGATAATACCAACAAGCTGTTTGAACTAGCAGCTTCACTCTTCTCGTAATGGGGATGCAATTTATCACAATTAGCTAACTCATTCGACTCACTGGCAGACAACCAAAATTGTTGTCTGCTTTTTGCATGGAATTTTTCACTTTACATATACTAGTTTTGAGCCTGTTACCAATGCAAGCCATTTTGGTGTTTTGAATTCCGACTAAGCTTTTTGTTGCATAGATTATTACATCTTTGGCAACATTGATTTAAAGCGCGTTTTCTGGTTATTCGTAGTTCTAATCCAGAATAATTTTTCTCCTATTAAAGGACGGCAGCTACGACTGCTAGTCCTTTTTCTTATACCGCATACTCCCCCTTCTCATAGCTTCGAACCATATTTCTCTTATCATCGTAATAAGCAATTTCCCAAAAATGATGACAGTTGCGCTTTCCAATTTTTCCCTATAAGTTTTAAAATTTATTTTAAATACGGTGAATGAAATTTTTGTTTTTTCTCGATATCACCCTTGTTGCATACAAGCAAAAAAAAGAGCCGCAACGATCTGCGACTCTTCTCAATAATAACTATTTAACGGCCACGTCTTTGCTGACCTTGTTTTGCACTGCTTTTCTTATTACTTGGCTTATTAAACGATCGATTGTTCTCATTTCTTGAACCATTTCTTGAGTTGTTTCTTGGGCCACCTTTTGAACCACTTCTTGAACCTTCACGGCTATCTCTTTGACGATATTGATCTGATTTCTTTGGAGCCGGCCTTGGTACCGGTTTTCCATTTTCATCTACACGTCTTATCTTCGGTTGTTCGATTATTTCTCTTTGCAATGGTGCACCAAGCGTTTTTTCAATTTCTTCTAAATGTTTTTCATCTTTCGCTGCAACGAACGTAATTGCAAGACCTGATCCACCTGCACGTCCTGTTCGGCCAATGCGGTGAATATAACTTTCTACA
>Ga0102589_1004655_pt1 | contig 12685 bp, 15 predicted proteins | sample AraplaMF_Col_mLB_FD_76858 | JGI IMG/M metagenome (GOLD analysis project Ga0102589, IMG submission 76858) | Arabidopsis root microbial communities from the University of North Carolina, USA - plate scrape MF_Col_mLB | ecosystem: Host-associated > Plants > Roots > Endosphere | place: USA... | reverse complement strand
GGCCTTTCGCATCGATGACGCGATCTCCTTCATAGCTGCCGCCAATTCCTACGATAATGCCATCTACAATCGCGACATCACCTTCCATAATTTCTAGATTGAAGACGTCAACGATCTTTCCGTTCGTAATGACAAGATCAGCAGACTTCATTCTGCCCGCTGCGGCAATTCGATTGTTCCAATGCTGCTTGCTCCAATTCATTCGAAATCACATTCCTTTTCTCGTTGTATGAATAGTGTGGGGATAAAGCACCCATATAAATACAAAAAAACTTTAGTTCTGATAACTAAAGTTTGACGGTAAGGAGCAAGAACAGCCTGTCCATGATAGATAGAAGAGTTAGCGCTCAATCCGATTCCACATAGCAAGCATTCTTTTCCTCGTAGTCAAACTGTTTACGGCAGCTCGGTAGAGACGATTGGACCATATTTCCAAAGTTATACGAAGAAGTATACGGTTGTAATTCTCTACATTGTATAGGGCGCCATTATTCCCGTCAACCCGGGAGCTTGTTCCTAGCAGATCAATTGTTTGTAATAAGAGGAAGAGAAAACACAGGAATGGGAAGCAATATAGGGTAAAGTGGAAATGAGTGATGAAACCATCATTGTAGGTCCATATGGAAAATGGGGAAGTAGTTGAACAGAGGGAGTGAGTATCCCTCTGTTCGTTTGTGAATTCACTTCTAATCCTTCAAAGCATTTAGCTGCTGTTGATTCACTGGTGACGTAATTACTGCTCCAGCATAGAAATTCAATAATGCCATCATATCTTGCGTACTTTGACTGGAATTGCTGGATAGATTGTTAACCGGCTGTTGAGCTACGGACGACTCAGCATTGCCAATGAATTCACCAAAAGTCTGTTTTGTTTCGCCTAACAATACTTTGCTGCCGTCTGGTCTGACGAGATATTGCCGAATATAGCCGTCTTCACGGGCCGTTACGAGTTTTCCTTTTTTGTTCTCTTTTTCATCTGATTCCTGCTTTTGAATTTCCTTCATTGTGTCCGCAAATAACGGCTCAGATTGTGCTTTGGATCGCTTCGCGGTAGGCGGGATTCGATAATAAGATTCAATACGCATCTATGTAACCCTCCATCATTTTGCATGTAATTAGTAATTTGCTTTCATGTTATCTATCGGAAAATAACGGCTTATTGCTTAATAATTTTGAAAAAAGAATAATGAAATTATGTCTTGAACCTGGACAGCACATGCAAAACAGGCGTATTTCACCTCTATTTCTAGCTGGTTGACCGCGTCATCTTTCATGATCATTTCATATAATTGTAATGATAGGGGGGGGTAATTTTGTGCAATCATGGGTTTGAAGATGACCACTGCAACAGCTCGATGGAAATATTGCAAAGTACTGCTGATATGGCATTCCGTGTTCCTGTATTTCTCAGCCATCCTAGCACACTAAATAATACACAGTTGAGATTTTTAAGTCGCTTAATTACAGAGATTCAGAACGCGCTTCTCTTTCCTCGTACGCTGCCCGATACAGAACAGTACCCGGAGAAAACTTTAACGAGTGTACGCCGTATGATCCTATCCAGCTACGGTTTCATCGCCACGAATTTGCAGCAGGTGTTCGCAATGTATACGCAGACCAATACTGGCTCACAACCACCAGCGCCGTCTTGGGAGGGAGCACCGTTCTTGCAAATTGAACCTTCTATGGCGTATCTATACGGATTGCCTATGCTGTTGATTAAGGAAAAGGGAGTAAACAGTATCGGAATCTGGAATCCCTTAGTTCAACCTTATTTTATTATCGAATGGGATTCGACGAAGCCGCTCAATGATTTCTTCGGAACTGTAGAATGGAAAGAGTTGTTCCAGAACTGGGTCGCTAGGGTTAGAAATGGTTATTTTATACAGACTGAGCCTTCGTTCCAATATGAATGTCGGGGAAATTTGTAGAGAATTAAGGGAAATGCTATCATTTGAATATAAATAGGATACGCCACAAAAAGTACCTCTATCCCATTTCGAAAGAGGTACCTTTGTGTGGCGTATATAATTTCAAGTCATGCAGGGAAGAAGAATCTTATTCGAAATGAATTAAGAATTGATAACCTGAATCCCTTTGATAATATTCCATACAAAGTAGTACACACTTATCACTCCGCATATACAAAATGCGATAATTGCACCGATTCCCCATGCGACGCCAATGTCGCGTACACTAACCCCAATTAAGCCAAACAACATTACCGCAATAATGACCGCGATACTTGGAATAAGGTGAGTCCATAGCGCACGTTTGGCATGGCTTCTTGTTACCGAATCTCCAACAATCCAGGCTAAAACAGGGAATAAGATAGGCGCAAAGAGAACGCTCCAGTACGATAATGCCGATATTACTTTATTTTCTTTCATTTATGTTCACCTCTAGTAGTTATTGTTCTTGTCTTGTTCTGATACATAAATCATACAATAAGAACTTGGCTCTACCTATCGATCAAGCTTTCAATATCATTACGAATTTGTAAGCCTGGGGCAAGTTTCATCATTCGAATCGCCTCGTAGTCCATCCGTTGACTGCTTACATGCATGATTCCTATAATAAGTTCAAGGGAATTCATTTCCAACGAAACTTGTCCATCGCGCTTATGAGACGCATCGCCATACGATAAAAGGTGGGGAAGAGCTTCATCTGAGAAGCATCGAGGTTAGCTTGAGGCCTGCCTGGGGATGGGTATCCGATAATCGGATATCACGAATCTAAGAAGGGGTTGTATCTTGCCGTCATGCATTCCGCCATCATATTAGCTTCGCTTATCAGCTGACTCGCTGCTAAGGAAATTATTGATAAAGTGCAATTGGAGGAATTACAAGCATGTCGATTGGCTAGATTTAATAAAGAAAGCAGATCATAAGCGATCAAGCTGACTAATGCACATGGATAGCAGCTTGATCGCTTTATGTCACGTACTACTTGAGTATCTTGTCAATAATCCCATATTCCAGCGCTTCTTCTGCAGTCATAAAGTAGTCGCGATCCATGTCTTTCTCAATTCGTTCGACGGGCTGACCAGTATGGCCAGCCATTAATTGCACAAGTCTCTCACGCATCTTGAGAATGCGTTTGGCGCTGATGGCAATGTCGCTTGCCTGTCCTTGAGCGCCTCCATGGGGTTGATGAATCATGATTTCGCTATTGGGTAGTGCAAAGCGCTTGCCCTTGGCTCCAGCTAACAGCAGAATCGAGCCATAGGAGGCGGCTAATCCTGTACAGATGGTATGAACCTGCGGCTTAATGTATTGCATTGTGTCATAGATGCCAAATCCTGCAGTGACCGAGCCTCCTGGACTATTGATGTACATATAAATGTCTTTGTCTGAATCCTCTGCTGCAAGAAGAAGGAGTTGCGCAACAACACTATTGGCCAGACTATCATTAATTTCATAACCGACAAAAACAATTCGATCCTTCAACAATCGGGAATAGATGTCGTAGGAGCGTTCGCCTCGACTCGTTTGCTCAACAACATATGGGATATAGTTGGACATGGTAATACCTCCTCTGTTTTTCCACTGTGGAATATTCAGAAAACGAATGGATCGCAGCAGAAGATACGCTTCAGAGGACAAAAGTTTTTTTCACAAGGTTGCGTAACGCAATGCATGCTTCGTTCGTTTACTGATTAGAAGATAAATAATTGCCGCCATGAACGATTCATGTTAGGGATGAAGAAGGCTGATGAAGAGAAAGCGAGAACGAGCGAATGAAGGAGTTGACTGTGAAGGATGACCAATCTAGATCAAGTGCAGAGCGTCGAACAACCTAATCTGGAGCAGTTGAACGACGTACTGAACAGATATTGCCTCTCTCTCACACATTCCAAATGGGATTCTGAGGATCTCGTACAGGATACGTGGGTCAAGATTCTAGCCCGTAACAAGGAGATAGAACACAACAATCCTGAAGCGCTGCTGCTGCGTACAGCCAAGAACGCTTGGATTGACCAAGTGCGCCGAAGACATCGATTGGATCAAATTCTGGTAAAGCAGCAGCTTCAATCTCAAGAACACAATGATCCTATACAAGAGAATAGTACAATTGACATCGAAGCCGCCTTCCAATATATGATGACACACTTGTCTCCTCTGCAAAGAACCGTCCTCCTTATGCGCAGCGTACTCGGGTATTCTGTTGCTGACACTGCAAATAAGCTGAAGACAACGGAAGGGGCGGTGAAGGCTGCATATCATCGAGCACGGAAGGTGCTGCTTGATGTGAAGGGAGATGAATACATGGAAGAAGCGGCCCTGCCAGATAATGTGGAAGCTCAAAGCCACATACGGGCACTCGCTATTGCATTTGTCAATGGAGAAGTCAATGAGGTATTGAGACTTGTGCAGGGAGAACAGGATCTCGTTCCTGTATTAAATATGTACTCTAGGTCGAATCAGATGCGTTATAAACAGAAGCAGCGGGCTTATAAGCAGATGTTCCATCATTTCGAAGCCTTACTAGCTGCATAAAATAAGCTCGTATGGAGCAATGCAGCATGCTGTTTCTGGATAATCTGTGAATCGCTTTGCCCGCCTCATGCATACACGTCGATATGGGCAAACGTCTTCAGCATGTGTCACTTGGTTGGTGCTGAAGGCGATTGTCCGTGTTCCTCTTCCATAAAATACTTCAATAATGATAACCAAACACGATAATCGGGATGGACGTTTCCCTTTGCTCATTCTTTCTAATTGCTGTTCGTACCAATTTCGAGCATGGCCGCTTTTGAATCGATCCATTTCACCCCTGTCGTAGACAATCCCAACATTAGGAAGTAGACTAACTATATAGTATTTCAGACATGTCTACATTTTTAACAATGAGAGGAAATATTGAAGATGACAGATGAACAATTACATCACATTTTACACTGTTTTCGCTTCCAAAAGCCTGAGATCATTTTCCTGAGGCATAATGAGAATCGGACATATAAAGTGAGCGACGCTGACGGCAGAACTTATGTCCTACGTGTTCATCAGCCGTTTAAAGAAAGTATGACAGGCTTGCAACATACTTATGAAGGTTTGCTAGGTGAACTGCTCATGCTGGAAGCCTTGGCGAAGGAGAGCAGCCTGCTGGTGCAATCGCCGCTGCGCAATCGAGATGGGGAATTGATTACCGTCATCGAACATGAAGGGCAGCGATTGAACTGTTCGGTTCTAACATGGCTGGAAGGCAGGGATCTTCAGAAAGAAGACGTTCAGAAGCCAGAATTGGTCAAGCTGCTCGGATCTCAAGTTGCTGAACTCCATGGATTTTACCGTCAGTATCCGCGCGATCGGGTAAAGAATCGACCAGAGCAAGGGATTGCATATAATGTTGGCTTGATTTCAACAATACATAAAGGGTTGGAACTCGGTTTATTTGTGCCTTCAGATGTCGCGATCATCGAGAAATGCATTCATCTTATCAACGATAAACTTGAGCAATTCGGAACCGAGGATAGATGGGGACTTATTCACGGTGATTTAGGTTTTGGTAATATGATTATTTCTCCTAAAGGACAATTAAGCTTCATTGACTTCGGATTCTTCGGCCCAGGATACGATTGGACAGACATCGCCATGGGGGCGATGATGGCTCCCGCAGCACACAGAGATATATTCCTAGAGGGATATTACGGAACTGCGAACAAAGCTGCGGACGAGCTTGTTCTCATCGAAGGCATGATGCTGATTTCGATTATCGGATATTACGCGTTTCAAATGGGGAACGAGTCCGTACATAATTGGATGCGGGAGAAAATGCCGAAGTTTTGTGTTGATCATTGTTTGCCATTCTTAGCAGGGGAGCGAATATTTTATCAGGTATAGGAGTAGGTTAGAAAGGCTTAAAGCAATGACAATAGCTAGATATGATAGCTAAAAGCACCTCCATCCTAAGATAAATACGTGAAGATTGAGGCGCTATTGTGTTTTGTTGCATATCTACATCCAATTAGTCAGCCTAGAGGTTTGATAAGATAGGGGAAGAACATTTATTCCGTGGACAATCGGTAGGATTAAGAGGAGGGGTTCCTATGCACGCGAAGAAAGTACCTCGTTAAGCCCGTGGCCCGCCATTCATGAACTGTATCCACTCATTGCAATTACACAGTCCAAGGGAGAGATACGCAAATGAACATGAATGGACCTGTTGAAATTTCAAGACAAGAAAGACTGGCAACCTGTTATGAGATCGCCGACCGTTTGCAGGAGGTATACGGCGAGCAAATTATTGCAATCGGGGTGTACGGCTCCGTATCCCGAGGCACGGACGGCCCTTACTCGGACATTGAGATGTTCTGTGTGCTGAAAGACGCTGACGATGAGGTAGACTTCAGTTACGAATGGTCATCGGGGCCTTGGAAGGCCGAAGTGAATGTTCGAAGTGCGAGTGTGGTTCTAAACGATGCTGCCACAGTGGAAGGGGACTGGCCATTAACACACGGGCCATTCTTCTCACCGCTAAGTCTGTACGATCCGGATGGATTTTTTTCTAAGCTGAAGGAAGCGGCACATTCACCCTCAAGTGTTGATTTCTCTAATTCAATTAATGAAGTGCTCGTGGGAGAAATGTATGAGTTCATTGGAAAGCTCCGGAATGCAAATCGAACCGGCACACAAAGCTATCTTCCTTACTTAGCTATGCAATTTGCCAAATACGGCGCCATGTTAATCGGTCTTCACAATCGGAAGCTGTACTCGACAGGAGCTAGGGTACTTCCAGAATCATTGGAGCTGCCAGAGCGCCCAGATGGCTATGACGCGGTCGCCAATATGGTCATGTCTGGTCAGTTGTCTGAACCGGATCGAATTATTGATGCGTGCGAACAGTTCTGGAATGGACTCGTCTCATGGGCTGCAGAGTATGGTTACAAGATTCATTCGGAACGTATTCCATTCTAAGAATTCCTGGTTAAATGGCGATTGCTGACCTTTCATCAAATCACAATATGGACTTTATGTACACAAGCTCTGCTCTAAGCAGGGCTTTTTTATTTTTCAACTGGTGGCGGCCAATGAACCGATGGTTCTTTCAATAGATAGAAGACGATTCTTCCTATTTTCGAGATCCATACTTGTTTTTCGAGTTTGTATCCAACTGTTCGTTTTTCCCCGAATTGAAACTTGTCTTACCATATGAGATACTGTAGTCATCTGCATAAAAGGGAGGTGAATGCATTGCTGTTGGAACTCCAGGATCTGATGTCTTCTGATTTGATTCCGTATTTGATCTCGATCGGTCTAATATGCTCACTGACGTATGCTTACGTTGCACATCTGTATGTCGCAGTCGATCGCTTCTTAGTCCCTGCATACAGAGGCCGAGTCGCGATTGTTCCTCATCAGGAACGGATCGTCGGTCGGACAGAGATACATCACTGGCTAACCAGAAGCGTGAAGCGAAAAGAAGCGCCGGATGGAGATTCTGGAGACTGCCGTTCCTTGATTGGAATCAGAACGTTACCCAATCAAGGAGGACGATTATGGAGCAGTTCAATGTATTCACCTACAAGCGAAAGTTCATTTTAATCGGGGCACTGGTGCTCCTCGTGCTATTAAGCGGATGCGGGATAAGCGGGGCTAATGCCACCGTTGATGCTAATACGCCAGGATTTTTTAACCATTATATTGTGTACCCGTTTGTGTATCTGATCCAACATTTCGCGGCATTTTTCGGAGGAAGCTATGGTCTGGCATTGATTTTGCTCACACTGCTCGTACGATTAGCGCTGATGCCGCTCATGATGAGACAGTATCGCAATCAGCAGAAGATGAAACAGAAGATGGACGTTTTGCAGCCAGAGTTGAAGCTTCTTCAAGACGCATATAAGGATAAGAAGGATGCGGAATCAAAAGCAAAGATGCAGCAAGAGATGATGCAATTGTATCAGAAGCATCAGGTGAATCCGCTGGCAATGGGCTGCTTGCCGCTGCTTATCCAGCTGCCTATCTTGTCCGGATTGTATTATGCCATTAAGTTCACACCGGAAGTAGCTGCACACTCGTTCCTATGGTTCCAGCTCGGACGACCAGACATTGTGCTCCCACTGCTCGTTGGGATCATCTACTTCTTTCAATATAAGGCTACACAAATCGGCATGGATCCGATGCAGAGCAAGCAGTTTGCATTTATGGGATACTTATCTCCCATTATGATGACCGTGTTTTCCCTGACCACTCCCGCAGTCATACCGATGTATTGGTGTGTAGGCGGCGTGTTCGTTATTCTGCAAACACTGCTTGCGAAAAAGTTGTATCAGACGAAGATAGAACCTGCCGCAACGATCAGCAACAATTAAATAGCGTAACAACAAGGCAATCAAAGCTGTCCTGAATGAATTAGTGGGGCAGCTTTTTATTTACTTGAAAATGGATAAAAAGATATTTAAACAATGGAGGGAATGGGTATGGAGTGCCAATCTAGCATATTTACGCAGGAGCAAATCGAAACTATCGTGAAGCGATTTGGAAATACATTTTATGAACAGATGCTGCTCCATCTCGATGATTATGCCGAGAAGTGGTCGTTGTCCTCATTGCAGCTGATTCCATCCTTCTCAGCAAACGTAGTGTTCACTTGCTTCTCGGAACAATTTGGGCATGCGATACTTAAAATAGGACAACCATCGGAAACGATTTGGACGGAAGTTTCGACATTGCGTCAATATAAGGGGCAGCGATTCTGCAAGGTATATGAGGCGGATATAGAGAATGGCGTTATCCTATTAGAACGTTTGCAGCCGGGGACTACCTTGCGGGATGAGAGTTCCATACAGCGACGATTGGAAGTATTCTGTTCCTTATATTCGAATTTACATATATCGGCTGTTGAGGAAGAAAAGTACCCAACCTATATCGGTTGGGTAGAACGAATATCAGTTTACATGAGTCAGCGTCACGATTGCCCTGAATTAACTAGACACATGCAACGAGCAAGAGATATATGCTTGACCATTGCTTCGTCCTATTCCCAAAATCTGCTGCTGCACGGCGATCTTCATCATGATAATATGCTGCTCAGCAGCGATGGGGAATACGTGATCATCGACCCGAAGGGTGTGATCGGTGATCCTATATTCGATATTCCTCGATTTATTTTAAATGAGTTCGACAACGAAATAACTGCAGCATCCTATGAGAAGATAGATGGTATCATGATCACGCTGGCACGCAGGCTATCGATTCCGCATCCTATGATTAGGAAGTGCTTATATGTAGAAACGACAATGGGAATGTGTTGGTGTGTAGAAGACGGTTCGACACCTGAGGAATATACTGCCCTTTTCCAAAAGGTAGCCTTTGCCGAGGCAATCATGAACGAGCAAGGTACCTGGTAAGAATGATTGACGCATCAAACCAAATGCTATATGTTGGAATGGAGTCAAATAGGCTCCCATGCTTTTACGCGACGCAGGAGGTAAGATACATGCAGTTTTTATTGTTCTATTAATACGGGCTTCTTCTTAACCAGATAGAAGCTCGTATCGTAACCATTCCTATGGCTATCGATACGAAATGATGATATTTCGGAGGTAGCAAATAGATGGAACACATTTGTTTTGAACTCGAAAACGTCGAAATGACGTATTTAGATAAAGAGATACTCAAGATTGACCGGTTAGCTGTACATCAGTTTGACCGCATTGGCATCGTTGGCAAGAACGGGGCAGGGAAGAGCACGCTTCTGAGGTTGATTGCAGGTACTGTTCAACCCACGAGCGGGAACGTGAAGCGGCATGTCGAGTATGGCTTGTTTGAGCAAATGGAGGCGCCTGCAGATGCTGAAGCAGATCCAGCGTTACTAGGCAGATTGGCGATTCCGAATCATACTGAGGGTTTAAGCGGCGGGGAGCAGACAAGGCTGAAACTGGCGCACATGCTGACTCATTATTATGAAGCGCTGCTCATCGATGAGCCAACAACCCATTTAGATCAAGCGGGCATTGCGTTCCTGCTCGATGAGCTTCGCTATTACTACGGAGCGCTTGTCCTGATCAGTCATGATCGTGAAGTACTGGATGAGCTCGTCACGACGATTTGGGAAGTGCATGAAGGCAAGGTGCGTGTGTATTCAGGGAACTACAGCGATTACGACGAGGCGAAGCGTCTGGAGCGCGAACAGCAGATGCAAGCACACGAGCAGTTTATCAAGGAGAAAACCCGCCTAGAAAAAGCTGTACAAGAGAAAATGAAGAAAGCCGAAAAGATTGCGCAAGCAGGCAGTATGTCTAAGAAAGAGTCGAAGGCATTGGCAAACCGCATGTTCGAAACCAAATCGAAAGGCACCAGTCAAAAAGCAGTCCATCGTGCCGCTCGCGCTATTGAACATCGTATGGAAAAGCTTCAAGAAGTAGAGGCCGTGCAGGAAGAGAGACAGATCGTGTTTCGCCAAGCGAAAACAGTAGAATTGCACAATAAGTTTCCCATTATGGCAGACAGACTCACGCTCCAATTGGGTGACACTGTATTACTTAAAGATGTAAATTTCCAGCTCCCTCTGGGGAAGAAAATAGCGATTACGGGTGCAAATGGAAGCGGAAAAAGCTCTCTGTTAGCACAAATAGCAAATGCGGGGGCAGGCTTAACCATTTCCCCAAAAGCGAAAATAGGCTGGTTCCGTCAAATGAGTTATCAATATACAAGCAATGAGTCCGTACTGCAATTCGTCAAAAACCGTTCCGACTATGAGGAAGGTTTTTTGGAGGTGTGCTGCATGCTATGCAGTTCGTCGGGACTGACATTCAGAAGAGTGTCCGATCCTTAAGTGGTGGGGAAGCGATTCGTCTCCAGCTGTGCCAGCTATTCCTAGGGGAATATAACATACTATTGTTGGACGAGCCGACCAACTTTTTAGATATTCTTGCTATAGAGGCATTGGAGCGGTTCATTGCCGCATATGAGGGAACGATCATCTTCGTGTCTCATGACAAGAAGTTCGTGGAGCATGCCGCAGATGTCCACTTCCATCTCTCGGATCGCAAATTGCATGTAATGTAAACGTAGTTAAGCATCCAAAATAAGCCGCCAAGTTCGACTTGGCGGCTTTCTGTTAATTGTTCAGTTGTGTTCTCAGAAGTTCTTTAGGACAAAGCTTTCAGACCCGTAACCCCAATAATAATGGCGATGAGGCTCACGATACGCGCTGGGCTTTTGCTTTCACCGAAGAATATCATATTGAGAAGAACGGCTCCAGCAGTACCAATTCCGACCCATACTGCATAGCTGACACTAACCTGAAGATATAGGAATGAAGTATAAAGTAGGGCAAAAGAAGCTCCGAATCCACCTAAGAAGATCACTCCATTTTGCAGCGTTTTATGCTGGGAATACTTTTTAAGTCCGACTACACCGACCATTTCACACATTGCCGCTAGGAAAACAAACAGCCATCCCATCGTTACGCAACTCCTTTCTGTTTATGATCCGTGGCAGCTTGATCTGCCAATTTAAGTCCAATTACGCCTGCAACAAGCACAATCATAAAACCAATTTTGCCTATGCTAAGACTTCCGCCGAAAAACAATACATCCATTAGTGCTGTACCGACTGTCCCTGCACCTGCGAAGATCGCATATACGGTACCGGTAGGAAGCTTCTCACAAGCCTTAGCCAAGAAATGAAAATCAACAGTAATGATTCCGAGAATAATGGCCCAATGCCACCACGATGAGGCCATATTAAAGCCGAATACCCACAGCAGCTCGAACAGGCAAGTGAGCATCACATACATCCATGAACGATTCATGATAACACCTCTCTTAATATGAATGACATTCAGTCATTTTGTAGACAAAAAGATAGGCCCTTGAACTACAGGACCTGAATCCCTAGTGCGTGAGTGACGAAGGCGTATACTTCCTCCGCTTGCGCTTGTATTTCTGATTCATCCGCTTGATCGAACAGATACACTTGTTCAGCTGCGGATTCAATGGCCCCAATCACAATTCGCGCCGTTCTAGCAGTGTTGAGCGATTTCCGGATTGATCCGTTAGCTTGAGCCCTATCGAGCAGTGCAGTAACCCAGTCATAATAAGGCTTATAAATGGATTCCCATTCCTTAAGATGCTCACTGGAGGCTAATCCTGCATACAGCAGCGCTAGTTGCTCTCGGCCATCATGATGAAGCTGGAATACCGTTGCAATAAAGGACTTGATCTGATCCCGAAATGGGGCGTTCTGATCTACTGAGCTCTGGAGCGCTTCTATAATCTTCTGCACCATGACTTCTGCAATAGAAGGCATGACAGCCAGCTTAGAAGGGAAGTAAAGATAAAATGTGCCCTGTGCAATCCCGGCTCCCTTCACGATATCAGATACCTTCGTCTTTTCGATGCCTTTGCTGCACAATACTTCGATAGCCGCACGAACAATACGTTCCTTTTTGTCTTCGATGAGTATGACCTCCTCTAACTCGATCACAAATGACTGACTATCATTCATTTTATAGGAGAAGACGAACTGTTGTCAAATGAACAAACATGCTTATACAATATAGGCTAGCAACAATCAATTTCATGCAAATATCGGCAAAAAGGCACAATACATTCTTTAAAATTGAAGAAACCTATTTTACGCTTACTTTTAAGCTCGATAACGTTTATAATATATCGAGTACAAAGACTATAAGAAAAGGTGTCATGAATGAGCATATTAAACGTAGAACGACTCAG
>Ga0102589_1004648_pt1 | contig 12698 bp, 10 predicted proteins | sample AraplaMF_Col_mLB_FD_76858 | JGI IMG/M metagenome (GOLD analysis project Ga0102589, IMG submission 76858) | Arabidopsis root microbial communities from the University of North Carolina, USA - plate scrape MF_Col_mLB | ecosystem: Host-associated > Plants > Roots > Endosphere | place: USA... | reverse complement strand
AAAGACAATGGCATCGGTGATATTCCATACGTGGCTGTGTCAAGCTTTGGTCAATGGATGGTACGCCAGCCTGTTTACCAATATTTCGTAGCATCTCCGAGCGTCCTTTTACTAACATCTCTGGATCAGCAAATTAATAAATCTGAAAAGAACATGCTTGTTGATCATACGCCGAAACTGGCGATGAAGTATGTGCAAGAGAAGAACAAGATGAACATGGTGCAAATGCTAGTAGGTTTATTCTTGGCATTAAGTAGTTTATGGCTATGGAAAAGAGGAATAACAGAATGAAAAAATGGATGATATGTGTGTTGCTATGTTGTGGTGTATTGGTGGGCTGTAGTGAAAAAACATATGAGCCTCGTGAAATAGTTAGTGAAACTGATGTATGTGAAATTTGTAATATGAGTATCGTTCATAATGCATATGCTGGCCAGATTGCATTGAAGAATGGCGATTATGAAATGTTTGATGACATTGGTTGTCTTATGGAATATATGAAAGCAAATGGGGAAGATGAGGTTGGAGCAGCCTATATTAAAGATGCGGCAAAAAATGAATGGATTGACGTTTTTAACGCTGTTTATGTGTACAACAAGGATTATTGGACGCCGATGAATTATGGGGTAGTTGCATTCGATTCGAAGGAAGCGGCACAGGAATGGATGACGACGGAGGGAGAAGGTCAGTTGCTTGCCTATAAGGATTTACACGATTTTAAATGGGGGATCCATAAGTGATGAATAGTATGCTTATTAAATTAGAATTAAAGCAAATGCTCAGAAGTCGGTGGATGCAACTTGTAGGCATACTTTTCACATTCGTTTTCACAGCTATTATTGTCATTCAGCAAATGGCGTTACCAGACGTTGCGGGTTTTACACGACAGACGGCCTCGTTTTTAAATGTATTGTTGTTTTTATTGCCGCTGTTTATATTAACGATCGGTAGTATGAGTGTAGCTGGTGATGTGGAATCAGGATGGTTTTCATTATTAAAGACATATCCGATGACACGTAGGCAATATATTGCAGGAAAGTATATTGCCTCTGTACTCGCTTTTTTATTGGTCGTTGCCGTTGCGTTTGGCGTAATATTAGCGCTTGGTGGATTTCTTGGTGGCGTGCGTTTACCACTTATCTTCATAGTTCTAACTTTGTTATGTATCTTCATTTTTGTGTCATTGGCCATTGCAGTGGGAGCCTTTGCGAAAACAAGATTATATGCACTGTCGTTATCACTTGTTTTTTGGTCCATTTTTTTATTGCTAATTTCTTACGCTTTAATGGCTATTGGAACTGTCGTGGCGGGGCATATTCTTCAAAAACTGACGATTATAGCGATACATATTAATCCTGTGGAGTGGCTACGCTTTGGTTACTTTATTTTTACAAATCAGGCGAGTGTTCTTGGGCCAGCATTTTATAGTGTAACGCAGTTTTATTCCTCGCCACTAGGTTATGCGGTATACGTAGCTGTGACATTGCTTTGGATAGTATGTCCGTTAGCTGTCACTAGCTTTCTTTTATCTTCTTTCAGTGAAAGAAGATAAAGCCTCCTGCGAATGTCACAGAATCGGAAAGGAGTTCTTTGAGGTTGTTAGCTTAAGATCATCGCATCCATGCGATAACGGCTAACTGACCTGCATCGGTAAAAACGCGATGTCCTGTGGTATTCCGAAATGACCGACATCGTGTCGGCCCTCGTGCAGGCTTAAGCACAAAGCCGATTATGGAAGCATTTATGCCGAGGCATAATTGATAGAAAGGGGATAGAAGATGATGCTATTAGAAACAAAGAAGTTATCGAATGTCTATGATAATAATAGAGGTCTTCATGAAGCCTCCTTTTCTTTACAGACGGGGCGTATTTTAGCGCTTGTAGGGGGAAATGGCGCTGGAAAGAGTACTTTAATTCGCCTGCTAACTGGACAGGAAAAGCAAAAATCTGGAGAAATAATATGGCATCAACCACGAGCCATTCGATACATGCCTGATGATGTGGATTTTCCGTCTATGTTAACAGCAGCGGAAATTGTGCAGCTACTTGCCTCTTTGAAGAAGATTGGTAAAAAGGAACAAGAGGAGGTACTTAGGCGCGTTGCTTTATGGGATGTTCGAAAGCAAAAAGTGAAGCATTTCTCGAAAGGGATGCGTCAACGACTTAATCTTGCACAAAGTTTACTCGGTGAGGGCTCATTGCTTATTTTAGATGAGCCGACTAATGGTCTTGATCCTTTCTGGATTGCAGAGTTGAAAAAAATGATGCTAGAGGAAAAAGAAAGGGGCTGTACGGTCATATTTTCTACGCATTTACTGTCTTTTGCGGAGGAAGTAGCGGACGATGTGCTAGTTTTACACGAAGGAAACATACTAATTTCTGGTATGTTAGAGGAAATACTTTTACAAGAAAATTCATCTTCATTAGAGAATTTATGGTTAAAAAAATTAAATCTGTAACATTCTGATAGATAATGACGTTATACTAAAAGATAGGTTTGCTTTATTGTATTCAGGCAAGCCTTCTTTTTCATGCTGAAGTATGATTACTTTTCTCGTTAAGTACTCGAACTATAGGGAGAAAGCGATAGATGAACGTCTCGTATAATTGTATTACCAAACTTATTTCGTTATTCTTAAATGAGTTATCATACAATTCGAATAATTATTGGGTGAAATAGGAGGTTTTTTAATTTATGAATTCACAAATACAAGATGTATTAGAAAATATAGAAAAAGTAATGATTGGCAAAAGAGAGGTTGCAGAGCTTAGCATAGTAGCCCTATTAGCAAAGGGACATATTTTGCTTGAGGACGTACCAGGTGTCGGTAAAACAATGATGGTGCGAGCACTGGCAAAATCCTTTGAGGCTCAATTTAAAAGGATTCAATTTACACCGGATTTATTACCGTCAGATGTTGTAGGGGTGTCGATCTATAATCCGAAAACGCTGGAATTTGAATTTCGACCTGGTCCAATCATGGGAGATGTAATTTTAGCGGATGAAATTAACCGTACATCTCCAAAAACACAATCTGCTTTACTTGAGGGGATGGAGGAAGCATCTGTCACTATTGATGGTAAAACTTTAACAATTAATCAACCATTTTTCGTTATGGCCACTCAAAATCCAATTGAGCATGAAGGAACATATCCGTTGCCAGAAGCGCAGCTGGATCGTTTCTTACTAAAAATAAAAATGGGCTATCCTTCAAGGGATCAAGAAGTGGAGATTCTTCGTCGTGCTGAGCATGGTAAACCGATTGAAAAAATTGAAGCAGTGCTAAAAGTTGAGCAATTAATTGAATTGCAGGAGCTAGTACAGGGTGTGTATGTTGCAGATTCAGTCAAAAACTATATGGTCGAATTAGCGACTCAAACAAGGGAAAGTAACTATGTACATTTAGGAGTAAGTCCTCGCGCAACGATTGCTTTAATGAAAGCTTCACAAGCTTATGCATTTATAAAAGGTCGTAGTTATGTTACTCCTGATGATGTTCAATATTTAGTACCGTTTGTCTTTAGCCATCGTTTAATATTAAAGCCAGATGCTCGCTATGATAACGTAACGGCAGAGGAAATTATTGAGCGAATTATTGCGAAAATACCTGTACCAACAAAGAGGTTTGCGGAGCAATGAAGAAATGGCAAGCATTAATAGAGAAAAGTAAACATTTCTTTTTAGTTTCTTTGCTAATGATCATAACGTTTTGTTATGCCATGTTCCAAGGTGGATTTGTCAGTTGGTTTGTATTTTTTACAGTTAGTCCTTTTTTGTTATACGCAATTATTTTCTTACTAGTGAAAGAAGATATTTTACTGGTGGAGCGCAAAATTGAGCCCTCTCGCGTTGAGAGTGGACAATCTGCTAAGGTAACAATTACGGTAGAACGAAAAACACGCTTTCCGTTTGCTTATATGATGATGGAGGAACTTGTAAACAGTGAAGTCCTTATTCAATCGAGGGTACAAGGAATGAATACCATTAAGTTCGTTGGCTTCAGGAAAAAATTTAGCTGGAATTATGTGTTGGAAAATATGTCCCGTGGCGAGCATCGTTACTTAGGTGTTAATATTGTTTTCTGTGATTTTTTTGGCTGGGCAAAAAAGCGAGTTGTGGCAGACAAGGAACAAGTCATTTTAGTATACCCGAGAGTACGCGAAATGAGGTATGCCGCGCTTCAAACAAAATTTGATGTTGGTACAATGATGTCACCTTATTCAATTGTTAAGGATACATCAATGGCTGTTGGTTTACGTGAGTATGTTCCAGGTGACCGTTTTTCGTGGATTCACTGGAAATCATTTGCGAAAACACAAACGTTGCAATCTAAGGAATTTGAAGATCGACAATCACAGGAGTTAATGTTGGTACTCCATGCTGGAAAGTCTCCCTTATTTGAAGAAAAAATTGAGCTTGTAGCATCGATGCTACAAACCATTGTCAAAGAACGTGGAGATATTTCATTTGTTTCAGCTGGTTTTAACACGAAGGTGTTTCCAATTATTCAAGGTAATAAGCAGCTAGATCAAGTAATGCATCATTTAGCGGCTATAAAACCTGCTGAAACTGTCAAATTCCAATTTCGAGATCAGCAAGTGTTTAAGCATGTTGCAACATTACTATATGTTACGAATGAAGTATCAGATGAATTACTACATTCACTTGCCAATATGGTGAAAAGTTGTATTTGTTTTGTAGTAGCGGAGCAGCCACCTATGCAAACAGATTTGGCAAAACGTTATAAGCAAATTCAAGTTGTACATGTAAATCCTACAGATTATTACCATTTGTTCACGGAGGTGATGAAGCCGTGAAAAAATCACTAGGAAATTTTATCGAATTAGCAATAGCATACGTAATTATTTTTCTAATTTTACGTGAATGGCTTATTCCTGTAATGCAGCTAACAAATACAGGCTTGTTCCATTTATTTTTAGTGTTTATCGGTTTATCATTAGTACTCAATTTATTTCAAGTGCATCCAATATTGTCAGGTTTAGTGAAATTTGGTTATATTACTTGGTTTATAGTGTTTGTTTATAGTGAAAAGGCCTTTTTTTCTGGACAGACAATACCATTTTTAATGCATGAGTTGAAATGGAATATGACTACCATTTTTTCGGGCGATTTTGGACAAGTATCGGATTCATTTAGAACGGTTCTCTTCGTTGTGCTTATTTGGATGTTAATATACCTAATACACCACTGGATAACCGTGCGGAAAAATATATTCTATTTCTTTGCGTTAACAGTATTCTTTATTGCAACACTAGATACATTTAGTGACTATGATGGAAAGGTGGCAATTGTTAAAGTACTTGTGCTTGGCTTAATAATGACAGGCTTACTTTTTGTTAAGCGTTTATGGCTTCAAGCAGATGCACCGAGCGATGTCATAGGAAAGTGGAAGCTAGTTATTCCAATGATTGTTGCGGTAATGCTTGTTAGTGGAGTGGCGTTCTTTTTACCTAAGACAGGGCCAACTTGGGCTGATCCAGTCCCTTTTATTAAGGGGGTTGCAGGGCAAGAGGGCATTGGAACAGGTGAAAAAACAGTTGGTTATAGCGAGGATGATAGCCGATTGGGGGGACCGTTCCAAGGTGATAATACACTAATTTTTACAGCATCTACCCGTGATCGTCATTATTGGCGTATCGATACAAAGGATACTTATACATCAAAGGGCTGGATTCTTTCGGAGGGGAACTTTGGAAAAAATGTCTACCAGACCGATACCCCTATCCAAACTTCATTACAAGTTGGATCTCCTGAAACTGAGAGACAGGTTCAAATGGACATTGCTGTTCCTATGCCTTTTTTAATTCAAACATATGGCATGATATCTGTTTCTACCCAGGATTCACCGCTCTTTATTCAAGATGAACACACTGAAAAAATAGCAATAGAACAACAGAATGGCGAGTCAAAATTATTATCTAACTATACGATCTCTTATAGTGAGCCAGTATATAGCATGGAACAGCTCCGAATGGCAGATCCATCCACGCTAAAAAGAGTAGATCCGTCTTTTGACCGTTTTTTACAATTGCCAGACACACTTCCACAACGTGTAGGGAACTTAGCGAAAGAAATCACACAGGATAAAGCTTCGGTCTATGATCAAATAAAAGCGGTTGAAAAATATTTTTCATCTCATGGCTTTAGATACGATAAAAAAGAAGTAGCCATACCGGCTGAGGGTCAGGACTATGTTGACCAATTTTTATTCGATACTAAAGTTGGCTACTGTGATAATTTCTCAACATCAATGGTTGTGCTCCTCCGTTCGGCGGGGATACCTGCACGTTGGGTGAAAGGCTTTGCACCTGGTAGTCCTGGTCGAATATCAGATGGTTTACAGGAGTATCAAATTACAAATGATAATGCACACTCTTGGGTGGAAGCGTATGTACCTGGGACAGGTTGGATGGAGTTTGAACCGACAATTGGATTTTCAGGGAATGTGAATATCGATTATGATATTGAGCAAGATACTCCTCAGCAGGAGCAAGTACTGGATCCAGAAACGAAGCGAGAGCAACCAAATAAGGATGAGCAAGAGCCGAAGAAAGAAACTTCTAGCTCAACATCATTTAGCTTTGATTCTGTATGGACATGGGTGAAAAAGTATACTTTTGTATGGATTGCTCTAGTCATTTTGATGATCATCGCTGGTATCACTTTGTTTATGCAACGTAAAACGTGGATACCTAAAATGCAAGTACGCGCATTTCGTAAAAAAGAAGCGGACTGGACAAATTTCGATGCTTCATACCATGTTTTAACGAAGCAATTATCTCGTATTGGATTACGCAGGAAAGATGGCGAAACATTACGGGCATTTGCTATAAGAGTAGATGCATCGCTAGAGACAGAGGAGATGCAAAAACTAACGGCTGTATATGAACAACATATTTATGGTAAGGACAAGCATGAGCTAGACTTTGTTGAGCTGAAAGAAAGTTGGGAATATTTAATCAATCGCACTATCGGTTGATTTTGATAGGTACAAAGAGTAAAATGAAAAAAATTATATATAGATGAGGATTGCTTTCATATAAGTTCGATAATAAGGTTCGGATGTTTCTACGAGATTACCGTAAATAATTTCTCTATGAAGGTGAATGTTTTGTTAGGTGAGAAGGTTAGTAAATCACTTTTCTTTGTGACGCATTCGCCTTTATACATCAAGAGCTTATGAACGCGTAGGAAGTTATTACTTTCAACGCGTTTTCTTGAATGTATGAAATGCTCCTTTAAAAATAGTAGAAGAGGTGGAAATTTTGTCAGCTAGCCCTTTATTAGAGCAAGAAAAAATCGTTGTTCTTGACTTCGGTAGCCAATTTAACCAATTGATTACGCGTCGTATCCGTGAATTTGGTGTTTTCAGTGAGTTACATCCTCATACGATTACAGCAGAAGAAATTAAAAATATGAACGCAACAGGTATCATCTTTTCAGGTGGTCCAAACTCAGTTTATGACGAAAATGCGTTCCATGTAGACCCAGCTATTTTCGAATTAGGCTTACCAATCCTTGGTATTTGCTATGGTATGCAATTAATGGCACATACGCAAGGTGGTAAAGTTGAAGGTGCTGAAACACGCGAATATGGTAAAGCAGAAATTAAAGTAACAGCTTCAAACAAATTATTCGGTAACTTACCAACTGAACAAATCGTCTGGATGAGCCACGGTGACCATGTAACAGAAGTACCAGCTGGTTTTGAAGTAATCGCAACAAGTGCTGCTTGCCCTATCTCTGCAATGGCAAATGTAGAACGTAAACTATATGCAGTACAATTCCACCCAGAAGTACGTCACTCTGTATATGGTAACGACTTATTACGTCAGTTCGTATTTGACATTTGTGGAGCAAAAGGCGATTGGACAATGGCAAACTTCATTGAACTTGAAATCGCAAAAATCCGCGAAACAGTAGGTGACAAAAAAGTATTATGTGCACTTTCTGGCGGTGTAGACTCATCGGTTGTTGCGGTTTTAATTCATAAAGCAATTGGCGACCAATTAACTTGTATGTTCGTAGACCACAACTTAAACCGTAAAGGTGAAGTTGAGCAAGTTATGAAAACATTCACAGAAGACTTTGACATGAATCTTATTAAAATTGATGCACGTCAACGTTTCATGGATAAACTTGCAGGTGTTTCTGATCCAGAGCAAAAACGTAAAATTATCGGTAACGAATTTATTTACGTTTTTGATGAAGAAGCGGCTAAACTTGAAGGTATGGACTTCTTAGCACAAGGTACTCTTTACACAGATATCATTGAATCTGGAACATCAACTGCACAAACGATTAAATCACACCATAACGTTGGTGGTCTTCCAGAAGACATGCAGTTCAAATTAATTGAGCCACTTAACACATTATTTAAAGACGAAGTGCGTGCGTTAGGATTAGAGCTTGGCCTTGACGAAAAAATCGTATGGCGTCAACCATTCCCAGGTCCTGGTCTAGGAATCCGTGTACTTGGCGAAGTAACAGAAGAAAAACTAGAAATCGTACGCGAATCTGATTTCATCTTACGTGAAGAAATCGCAAAAGCCGGTCTTGATCGCGATATCTGGCAATACTTCACGGTATTACCTGACATCCGTTCAGTTGGCGTAATGGGCGATGCACGTACGTATGACTACTCAATCGGTATCCGTGCTGTAACATCTATCGACGGTATGACTTCAGACTGGGCACGCATTCCTTGGGATGTACTAGAGAAAATCTCTGTCCGCCTAGTAAACGAAGTAAAACACGTTAACCGCGTACTGTATGATATTACATCTAAGCCACCAGCAACTATCGAGTGGGAATAGACCTTGTATTTACAAGGTAGTTGATACGCTTTAAAAGCTGATATATCAACATTGATCGTGTGTCCTTAGTTAGTGGAATCACTTCTAACGTGCAACTATTTATAGGTAAAATTAAACTCTCTTTTATTTAGTTTCGGTAACTAAATAGAAGGGAGTTTTTTATTGGTCAAAATTACGGAACTGATAGATGATTTTGAATTGAGTCAACAGATTCAGGAATGGAAGAAGCAGTATATTGCAATTTGAAGGTATCGTACATTTATTTCGTAAGACTGTCCTGAAAGGTAAAAATTGGACGTTGTTAAATGATTGTAAATAGAATATTATGAATATTGTAGAAAGGGTGTGTTTAATATGAGTAAAAAGACTGCTAAAGAAGTTATTGAAGAACTAAAGGTAACTATGTCACATATGTGTCTAGAAGAAAAAATGAATTTAGAAGTTTGGCTTAAAGAGTATTACATAGACGAAATAATAAAAAAAGAGAGTAATAGTGCACGTACATAAGTTTATATTTCGAATGTATTCTGATAGCTAGTCATCAGAAATGGGGGCACTTCTTTTTGGTGGTGTCCTTTCCAACTGAACATCATGCCCCACAAAGTTGTCACCCTATTAGTTCGTTATATGAACTAGTAGGGCAATTTTTTTGTTTTCTTGGTCTGAAAATGGTCTGTATATTGTTGGAAGGGAAAGAGGTTTTTTCTTAGAGCTTTTTATTTTGTGATACCAATTTTAATACCATAAATTTAAATAAAGGAAGTATTTGTTGTTTTGTTGAATATAAAATTAGAGCTATAGCGGACAGTTGAGTTTTCTTAATAAGTGAGGTGTAATTAAATTAATTCCAAAGTATTTTCCAAATTAGGCCATTCAAAGAAACAAATTATTTGTATGAAGAAAGAGTTATACGATGAATCGTCAGGTGTAGTAAACTAATAAATGGAAATAAGACTCTATGTCGTTGTTAAGTTTAGGGGGATTGAAATGGGGAAAAATATAGCGATGATACATACACTTGCTATTGGTATGCCAAAAGAATTGCATTATAGTAATGGGCGTTCAATGATTACAGGGATTGAAAAACGAAAAGTACAAGAGGTTTATTTGTCCGCTCGTGGATTTGAGGGGGACGATGTAGCAGATAAAAAACATCATGGAGGTCCTGACCGTGCCGTTTGTTTATATCCTGCGGAGCATTACATACAATGGGAACAGGAACTGGGTAAACCGTTGCCGACAGCAGCGTTCGGTGAAAATTTAACAGTAACGAATATGTTAGAAGCGGATATTTGTATTGGCGATATTTATAAAATAGGTGATGCAGTCATCCAAATTACCCAAGGACGTGTACCATGTAGTACGATTGATAAATATACTGAGGCGAACATATTACTTAAACGACTAATTGAAACAGGTTATACGGGCTTTCTTGCACGTGTACTGGAAGAAGGGATAATCTGTGCAGATTCAAAAATTGAATTAGTGGAAAAGCACCCTGCGCGTATTTCAGTTTTGCATTGCAACGAAGTGTATTTTAAAAACAAAGACGCTCTTGCGATGAAACGAATACAAGCGGTTGATGCATTAGCAGAAGATTGGAAACAAAAATTAGAAAAAAGGATTCAGCTTTTGCAAAGCAAAGTGATGAATTGAATATATGTTGACTAAGGGAAATCTCCTGCAGTCGCTGTATTAAAATCCTCGAGAATTCGAATGAGTTCTAGGGGGGTTTTTATTTATAACTATCGATAAAACATTAAGCCCTAACCTATTTATGCATCGATTTCTTAAAAGGGAGCACCCGCTGAAAGAAGTTAAATAAGAATTTTACACGAACTTTCTCGCGACATTTATAAAAAATGTTCGGAAATAGGGTTGAAATCTAAAAAATGAAATGATATATTACGATTGTAAATTAAATAAGTCGTCGTATAATGTCGGGGATAAGGCCCGTGAGTTTCTACCAAGTTACCGTAAATAACTTGACTACGATTTTAGTTATATATACCAATGTATAGACACTAAATTAATTTCTCACAATAACGGTGATGAAATGTATCGTAGACATGCGACTAGTAGAGTAGTCAGTGTGTCTTTTTTGTTTTCGATATTGAGGACGACCATACGGAGGATTTCTTTAAAATGAAAAAGTATTTCATGTTCGATGAATTAGGAACTACTTATCGCCGAGAAATAATTGGTGGTATTACTACATTCCTTGCTATGGCTTACATTTTAGCTGTTAACCCTGGCATCTTAGAAAATGCAGGGATGGATAAAGGTGCTGTATTCGTAGCTACAGCATTAGCAGCTGCAGTCGGTTCTCTGATTATGGGTATATTCGCTAAATTCCCAATTTCCCTTGCTCCTGGTATGGGCTTAAACGCATTCTTTGCCTTCACTGTAGTTGGAGCTTACGGTATTCCTTGGCAAACTGGTTTAACAGGTGTTTTCTTCTCAGGGATTATCTTTATCATTCTTTCGCTAACGGGTATTCGTGAAACAGTAATTAATGCAATTCCGGTCCAACTTAAATATGCGGTTTCAGCAGGAATTGGTTTGTTTATAACATTTGTAGGGTTACAAGGAGCGGGTATACTCGTAGATAGCCCAGCTACATTGGTTACATTAGGAACATTCACTGGTGCAACTTTGCTAGCTGTATTCGGGATCGTCCTTTCAATTATTCTTATTATTAAATTACGCAGTATTGGTATTTTCTTAGGGATGGTTATAACAGCAATTGTTGGAATGATTACAGGTGTGATTGATCCACCGGCAGCAGTTGTTTCAGCAATTCCGAGCGTGGATTCTACATTTATGGTAGCTTTAGATCCAATTTTCCATGACTTCGATTCATTATTAAACGTTAAATTTTTAGTAGTTGTCTTAACATTCTTGTTTGTGGATTTCTTTGATACAGCAGGTACTTTAATGGCAGTTGCAACTCAAGCAGGGTTAGTAAAAGATAATAAATTACCACGTGCAAGTCGTGCATTGATGGCAGATGCTCTTGCAACAACAATTGGTTCTTTATTTGGTACATCAACAACTACTGCATATGTAGAGTCAACTTCTGGTGTAGCAGCAGGTGCTCGTTCAGGTTTCTCTGCTGTTGTAACGGCAATACTTTTCTTGATAGCATTATTCTTCTCACCGTTACTTGCTGTGGTAACTCCAGCGGTAACAGCACCAGCTCTAGTTATTGTAGGTGTTTTGATGGTATCTTCATTACGTTTAATTGATTGGGATAAATTCGAAATTGCAGTACCTGCTTTCTTTACAGTAATAATGATGCCTCTTGGTTACTCAATTGCTACTGGTATTGCTATAGGTTTTGTATTCTATCCAGTAACAATGCTTTTAGCAGGTCGTAAAAAAGAAATTCATCCTATGATGTATGGATTGTTCTTTGTCTTCCTTGCATACTTTATCTGGGTACGCTAATTAAAAACACGATAGAAATATAAACAGCACCTACAATTGTTAGAAACGAAACTAACAATCGTAGGTGCTTTCTTATTGGAGAATTAAAAACTATAAAAATATAAAAAAAGATCTTAATGGTAAGAAGTTTTCATTCATGAACTAGAAAAGGGAAACTACTAATATGAGAAATCAGCGTTTATAGTGTCAATGTGAAGCATAGCACTTTCATTCATGTGTAGTTGAAGTTGATTCACATATTATAGAAGAAACTCCATTTTATTTAATTAGAATAGTTTTACTTTAATAATTCGCTTGCAAACTTACTATTAAGGTGATATATTTATAAACGTTGTTACGAAAGAAACAACAACAACAACAAAACATTAACATAAATAGTTGACATAAAGTTAACAACATGTTAAAGTATA
>Ga0102589_1004647_pt1 | contig 12698 bp, 14 predicted proteins | sample AraplaMF_Col_mLB_FD_76858 | JGI IMG/M metagenome (GOLD analysis project Ga0102589, IMG submission 76858) | Arabidopsis root microbial communities from the University of North Carolina, USA - plate scrape MF_Col_mLB | ecosystem: Host-associated > Plants > Roots > Endosphere | place: USA... | reverse complement strand
GCGTATTATTATCGAACATGCTGAGGATGGTTGGGAATTTGTTCAAGTCCTTACTCTAACAATCTCAGGATACACGAATTCTTTGGAGATTATCTTCAAACGAACCAAAGAACTTCTTTAAAAAACGAAAGAGGTTTGCCTTAAATAACATACAAAAAGAGCTGAAATATTTTGGGATCTAATTGTTCTCGATTTAACTTATAAGACAAATAAGCTAATATTAATCAACTTCCATATGGACAGCTTATTGTATTTTTTTTGCTTAGCGTGTTTTTCTTCAACAATGCTGGTGGTACCCAAATATTACTTAACATGATAAAATAATATTTGGATTGGCGTCCAATACATATTATTAAAATTAAAGTGGTTCAAGTCGGCGGAAGACACCTTAGGGTGTCTTTTTTATTACCTTTCGACAAGACACGACAATATGTGGATAACTAGTTTGCTACCATGAGGTGAGAAATCTTACATTTTTACTGGAATAACTAGTATATACTGGAGGTACTCAACATGAAACAAAAATTACTTACAGCATTAGCATGTAGCGCATTACTAATGGGAATGGCTGCTTGTAGTTCTAATGAGAAGACTGCGACTGAATCAAAACCTAAACAAGAAGAAAAGGTTCAGGAAAAAACGAAAGTTCAAACCATTCAAAAGCAACAAAAAGATAGTTATGTAGTAAATGAAGATGATTTATCTAAAGCGGCACAGTCGATTGGAGAAATCCAAAATGAGCAAACTATAAATGACATGTTGATACATATGTCTCTCCAAAAACTCACATTCAGTGGGCATAATCTTCATGTTCCTGGTACCCGTGAGGTAGGTCGATTTCAAATGACTAAAGCAAACATTCAATACCTAAAAAACAACTTAAATGTTATTAATGATGATGAAAGACAAAGATATGAATCTCTTCTGAACAAATGGTACGATGGAGATTTCGAATCTGCAGTTGAAGACTTTGGAGAAATTCATTATTTACGTTCTGGAAAAAAGAAAATTATGGAGGGATCTAAATTAGCTAAAAAAACTAATAGTGATGAAAAAGAATTTATTCTCCATTACTTTGGTCAAGAAGGATTAGATATTCATAATAAAGAGTGGAAACATGGAGAGTTATAGAAATAAAATTGAATTCCACTCCACTAAGAAGTAGAATGTTTTTACTCTTTAATACGGTATTTCCTTTTGGAGTATTATGATAACTTAACTTGATCGGCTTGGCATCCAATACATATTATTAATATTAAGATGGTTCAAGTCAGAGGAAGGCACCTGTGGGTGTCTTTTTTATTACCTTTCGACAGAATTTGACAAAATAGTTGTAACTATTTCTGTTATGATAATCTCGGAAATCTTACATTTTGTCACTGGAGGAACTACATAATGGGTAAAATTTTTAAATTTGGATGTTTAGGGATAATAGCAATCGTAGTAATCATCTTTATCGCTGCTGTTATTAATGGCAGTAATAATCCTAAAGAAAAGGCATCTACTAATACAAAACAAGAAACGAAAAAAGATGATCCAAAGAAAGAACAAGAAGAACCGAAAAAGAAACAAGATGAAGAGAAAAAAAAGGAAGAGATTAAACCAGCTGTAAATGACGATAAAGCTACATACGAAAAGGAAATCAAGCCTACTATCGATGCAATGATAAAGGAATATGATGAAATTTGGGAGCAGGACTGGAGACCTATTTGGGGAGAAGCGAGCAAAGACCCTGAATCTCTTGACAAGAACTCTTTAAAAGAAAAAATGGAGTCAGTTGCAAATCGATATGATGCACTGTCCAATAAAAATACAGCATTTAAAAGCGGGTCAAAACTAACTGATCCTGCATTAAAAGAAAAGATTGAGAAATTCAGAGTGGAGTTTGGACTAGCTACGAACTATAGAAGTAATGCTGGAAGAGCTGTAACTCAAGGAATAAAAGGTTTAGCACCTATGAAAGACAGAATGAATGAAGCTCAAAAATCAGTCAAGCTTTCTGATCAAAAGCTTATCAATGCTGTAGCTAGCTTAACTGAAGTTGAATCAAAACTAGGTGTTAAACGTTAAAAAGCACTCGAAAGGGTGCTTTTATTTTGCTCTCAGACATAAATAAAAGTAGGGGTGATGTATGTGAAAAAAGGATTTATAGGGATATTATTGGCTGCTTCATGTCTTATGTTCACAGGCTGTTCAGCTGATATGAAAGTAGTGGAGACAGATACTAAAGACAAACTAGAAAATAGTATGTTAGCGCCATATATTGAAAAAGTCGTTTATAAAGCTGATAAAAAGGAAGACGATACTACACCAGTAAACATTCAAATAAACGTAGATGAAAGATTCTCCGACTTATCAACTATGGAAAAATACGAAGTTATGAATAATACATTTGAAAAGATAATGGGATCTTTTAATTCTGTTTCTTGCGGTGGGAATAATTCATGCCGTTACCAGAAACTCAAAATATTCTATGACGACGATACATATGTTATGGACATTTTTGACGACATACTTATTATTAATGATTTTGAAAAATATACAAAAAGCGATTATAAGTCAGATATGAATACAGAAAGAGAAAAGAAAGAAAGAGAGTACGCTAATAAGGATAATACGCTTAATTCAAATAATACATCGCAAAATAACGGACAATATGCAAGTAACGGAATAAGCTATACGGTCATATTCGACTTTATGAAACAACAATATAACATCCTAACAAATAACGATGAAAACTACATACCTGAAGTCCATGATCCTCAGGTTGCTGAAATAGCTGCTAAACGTTTCGGAATTACAGCTAAAGAAGCTGGGTACATTTACGAGAAAGTACAGATGGATGCTTTTAATTAAAATATAGATTTGAATTATAAGTCGGAGGAAGGCACCTTAGGGTGTCTTTTTTACGAATTCACTAAGTAATTTGTCGATAAATACTTACTTTACTTTTAAATCAACGTTTATTATAATAATGTTAAATCAATGAGTTACTTACAAACCTTGATTTAACAGCGTTTATTAAGTAACTTTTTGTTTTTTACTAATTACTTAACGGAGGGGTTATCATGAACGTTTATTTAATGAAGACTTTTAGAGAATGGGCAGAACGTTTTATTAATAACGAGAAGCCATTTGTTGCATTAGATGAAAATGGAATTGACCTTGATTATGGAAAGTTAAGTGACGCTAGAAAAACGCAATTATTTAAAACATTAGATGAACAAGCAGAAAAAAAACGTCGCTGGGGATTAATACGAACATTCTTTGATCGTTTTCACCATGATGTTGCATTAAGCGATATTATAGTTGTTGGAACTGGCCAAACAACTAAATTTAATGTGTATGCGATTGTCAGAATAACTAGTGATGCGTACTATATAGATTCCCCAGATAGTTGGGATTCCCGCCATCGTCGTGATGTAGATATATTATGGAGTGGGGAACCATTTTCAGTAGAAGAATGGGGATGGGCACGAAGATTAGAAGTGTTAGACACTCCAGATCGTTTGAAAGAATTCATTGAGGTATATACAAAATTGAAATAGATATCACAGGGCACCTTTGGGTGTCTTTTTTTATACATAAAAAAAAGAGAGAAACAGTTGTGTTTCTCTCCCTTTTTTACAAATAATTATAAATTAGAATTGCAAATGATACTTAATACTTATTTACAAGGCATCATATCACCAGTATGGCCATCCGAGTACTCTCCAACGCAAATCGCTTGCTGTGTTTCAGCTTGAGAATCAAATGAATACACCCCAACTACTCCAACCACTCCTAATAACCCTGCTAGTACTAAATTGCGAATCTTTTTCATCAATAATTCCTCCTTTAAAGATATTCAATTAATAAGATTCTCCATTTTTTTACTATTACCTTCTTTTAAAACATACTTTTTCGATAAATTTAATAAGATATATTTCGACTCTTTTTTTATTTCCCCTCGACAAAATATGACAATATACAGATATTTATTTTGATAAGATTGTCCAGAAATATTACATTTTATATATCTTGGAGGAATTAAATTATGAGCAAAAAATTATTAATGGCTTTAGCATGCAGCGTGTTACTTATGGGATTGGCTGCTTGTGGTTCAAATGATAAAGCAAGTACATCAGAAGAACCAAAACAAGAAACTAAAAAAGAAGAGGAACAAAAGAAGTTAGATGAGCAAAAACAGGAAGATGAACAAAAGAAAATAGAAGAACAGAAAAAGGCTGAAGAACAACGCAAACAAGAAGAGGCTACGAAAAAGGACCAATCAACAATTACTTCTGGTAACACTATTAAAGGCTTAAAAGACGAGCTATCCATTGGTATGTCATTTAAAGATTATCTTGCTAAAAAGAAATCATTAAAAGTAGAGAATCCCTTCAGTATTTCACTCGGAAAAGGTAATATAGGTAGTGTTCTTCAAGCTCAAGATGGAGTATTAGTTGTATGTATTGATGGAGAAAAGATATTCGATTTAAAAACATTTAAAAATGTTGATGAAGCTAAAGAATACGAAAAGAGCTTAAAAGTAAAACAATAGATTCGATTCATATTTCTCAATCACCAATATAACTTAATATGGTAAAATATTATTTGGATGAGAGTCCAATACATATTATTAAAATTAAAGTGGTTCAAGTCGGAGGAAGGCACCTTAGGGTGTCTTTTCTTTATATAATTTACATAAAATTAGTTAAATCGTATAAATAGATGTAGTAAAATAGAATTGGGTGGGAACCCAGATATATTTGTGCTGTAAGAGAAGTCTTATGTATATCAAGTAGGAGAGAGGCACTTTGAGGGAAGTGCCTTTTCTTTATGAAAAAAGCCAAGTTATGATACATACTGAATTTAAACTAAGATAAATTGAAATTGGGGTGCTATGTGATGAGTTGTAATGAATGTGGATCTACTAGAATAGGGAATGCGAAGTTTTGTGGAGAATGCGGAAGTAAATTTGAATTATCGAACAAAGAAATATTAGATCTTGAACAACAGAAAATCCTTAGAATGATTGATAGCGAAAAAAATACATTAACTGATTCCATACTTAAAAAGGGTTATGATACTCAAAATCCACTTGCTAAACAATACATACAATATATAAATTCTGTAAGAGCACTATTAGATTTTAATGAGAAAAACGCTGAATTAATTATCAGCTTAATAATAGATCATCAGGATAGTGATGCATTCTACGCCCAATTGTTTGAGGAATTAGGAGAAGAAAACCCTTATTTCCAGGATGGATTAGATTTAATTACTAATGTTCATACATGGAATAAACAAAAAAATAAAGATTTTGATTTCGAAGAATATTACGAAGACCAACAAAAACATTTCAACGAGATGATAGAATTCTATAGAGAATCAGAAAGAGAACTTGATATGAATTGTACAGAAGAGATTCAAGAATATAAATTTAAATTAGAAAACCTTGAAATACTTAAAAATTTACATGAAAACCAAAAATTATTAGACTTTATAAAGTTCAGGTATAAATTTACGGAAGGTAAATATAATCTAGATTTAGAAAAAAACGTTACAAAAACACAACTAGATATTAATACAGATAACCCTAATTTTAAAAATGATGTAATAGACTTAGTTGATGCTGCGTTAGCTTTTACTTCACCTATTTCCGCGACAAGGTATGTGCTAAAGAAAATGAAATCATAAGATGTGGTTATCAAGTCGGAGAAAGGCACCTTAGGGTGTCTTTTTTTATGGAATAGCAGCCATCAAGCTAAGAGTTCACCTTAAAATAAAAATATTACTATATCTATTTATTAAATAGTTCCAAATGTAAGAATATTAATGTATACTTATTCGGGTGCAAATTATAATACATATTTCAAAAGGAGAATAACTTTGAGAAACACGATCAATGAATCTATTTCATTAGAGAATCAAGACATAGTCTGGAACATCGATGATTATTTGTTGCCACCGCTTGAGAAAGCTCAACAACAGTATGAGGAAGAAGAACGTCAAAAAGAACTAGAGGATGAAGATTGGAAGAAACGTTACGATAAGGCAAAAGCTGAATTCAACAAGAGAAGCGAAGACATGCTGGGTATGGTTAAACCTATTGCTGATACAAATAGTTTTAAATATGCTGGTACGCTATATCTTGGTATTTTCTTTTTACTGTGGTTTATCCCACCATTCAGCGACTTTGCAGAATCTCTTGGTCTTTTTATTACTGGTATAGGGGCGTTTTTTGTTTTGTGTGTGATTTATTTTCCTCTTAGTTCAAAGATTGATGCTAATACAGAACAACGTATAGAGCGAACTAGAAAAGAGATAGCAGAAATAAAAAAACGCGAATACCCTATTCTATTTGAAAGAAAGCCAAGTTTCGGCCATTGGGAAGCACAAGAAATTTACGTAAAATCCGTACATGAAAACTTAAAAAAACGCTACCCTCAATTCGGTGACATAGTAAATAAATATTGTACCGGCGGATTTTCTGAAACGATTTCCCAATTAAAAGAAGTTCGCTATTTGTTAAACAGCGGTAGAGCAGAAACTTACGCAGATGCAACAAGAATGATGCGTGATACCTTCATTGAAAAGTATGAACAACAAATTGCGGAAAGCAGAGAATACTTTGAAGAAAAAGAACGTTTGGAACGTGAAATGATAGAACACAAAGAAAAAAGAAAAAGAGAAGAAGCGGCTCAACATCAACGAGATCGTGAAGAATATGCAAGAAGAGAAGCACAGGAAACAGCTTGGTTTAAAGAACAAGACCGAAAACGTCAACAAGCATTAATAGATGAAGAACGTATGAACATTGCAGGCATGGCAACACATGCACGTCAGAATGGTAAAGACCGTGCAACAGTGCGAATGTATGACGACATGCTGGGCCGCAGCTATCATGAACGTTTGGATGAAGACCGGACATATGAATATGGAAAAGAGGATAAAGCGTCGGATATAGGGGGCGGAGGTCTCTAATAATGTTAGCATAGAGGGGAATGGATGGGAGTCCAATACATATTATTAAAATTAAAGTGGTTCAAGTCGGAGAAAGGCACCTTAGGGTGTCTTTTCTTTTGTACATTAAAAAAACTCTCCAAAAAGACCATCAGTATCCCATTCTCCACCATAGTGAGCATACTTTCCAGGTGAAACCTTTATATCAATGCTTTCTCACGCTTTACTTTGTTCAAATTGCCCTAGAATGATTCACAGACGTAAATCATGGTTGATTATAGAGGAATTAAAGGAATTACTTATAAATAAATAGAAAAAATTTATAAAGCCTATGATTGAATGGATTTTTTGTATTTATGAGGTGAGTAATAAAATCGCGTTGATAATATAGGAGATGAATAATGGATTAAAGAGTTCGATTTTATTAGAATTAATAAGTAATTGTTAAAAATATTAATAGAACGATATGGAGGAAAATAATGTCTAAATGTAAAGTGGTAATTAATACAGTTAAAGAAGATGATCGGGAGAGAATGCGTGGATTAAAGGTTTCCCTTTTTGAGAGTGAAAATTATGAGGAATGTTCTTCATATTTAGACTCCCGTTTATTTATAAGAGATATTGATAAAGGAATAAAAGTTTGGGAAATTGATAGAGTTTTTGAATATTGGGGCCTATCTGGTTGTTATGTCTACTATGACGAATATAATACTTGCCTTTATGTCGGTGAAGCGAAAAATCTTTATAATAGGTTTGAGGAACATATAAGAGGATGGACAGGGACAAATGAATTTATCGTAGAAGATCCAGTTAGTGTAAATAGTGAAGGGGATCCATTGCTGCATCTTTTTAACTTGAATGAATGTTTCCATCATATGGATATTTGGATATTAGATACAAATGATGCAGATGCTAGAAAATTACTTGAGCAATTTTTGTTCCTTACTCACAAACCTTTACATAATAATTACTCTAATGTTAAAGGTAATTTTCCCGAGTGTATTGCTCCTGCTTTAAAATATAAACAATATATATCACGAAACCCTAATTTTAAAAAATGGACGAAGAATGATAAGGATAATTTCAATAACATTATATGGAAAAAAGAGGAAGACCTTGTTCCTGAAAAACTTAAAAAGGAAGAATATGATGAGATTATTAAAAATAGAGCAATAGAACGAAAAAAGAAATTAATGGTAAAACTAGCAAAAAAATATAACGAAGAAAATAAAAGTAAGTAATAAAAGTGAAAATTATACAAAATCAGACGTAGATTGCAATACCAGGGGTCCCGCCAGCCAAATGACGTAAAACCTATGTTAGGATATTTTTGGGAAGTGGAAACCTTGATTTTCGTACGCTAAAGGTTTTCTATGCTATATAAAGACAATAAATAACCTGAAATATTTAGTAACAAAAAGTCGCTTAGTAATAAGTTTTAAACAATGCATTGTAACAAAAGCGTACGTTTATGTTACAAATATCACTGAAAAATAATTATTGGTAAAGAATGTATTACTATGACCTAGTTTTACACGTATCCCGGCTGAATCCCTTAGGGGTAATAGCAATTGTAGTCATCATTTTTATTGCTACGGTTATTGATAGCAGTAATGATTCGAAAAAAAAGCATCTACTAATCCGAAACAAGAAGGCAAAAAGGATGCTCCAAAGAAAGAAAAAGAAGAGGAACAGAAAAACTTCAACAGACACTAAAGCAGTATCAAAAGAAGGTGTATCTTCTGATGAAAAAATCGCTGTAGGATCTATGGAAACAGTAGATTCTATGGGTAATAAATATACGAAGTAACAAGCACATGGTTTCTTTAAAATTTTAGAAGTTACACTTACTAATAATCAAAAAGACGCTATCACTGTTGATGCTAATAGCTTTAAATTGGTAGATAACAAAAGTTGTGAATTCAAATATTCAACACAAGGTCAAACATCTTTTGAATTAGCTAACGGTGGTAAAACTGACTTCTTCTGAAAACAATTGAATTCAGGTCTAACACAGACAGGCAAAATTGTATTTGATATACCAAAAGATGCTGAAGGCCTTTTCTTAAAAGCTAGTAGCGGTATGGCAGGTAAAGAAATTAAGTTAAAAGTAGAATAGTAAAAAGGTACTCGAAAGAGTGCCTTTTTTCTCAATAACCGACATTACTTAACGCGGTAAAATAATATTTGGATGGGAGTCCAATACATATTATTAAAATTAAAGTGGTTCAAGTCGGAAGGCACCTTTGGGTGTCTTTTTTCTACCTAAAAATATTTAATTATTATATAATAATAACATTATACTCCAGGAGGAACATACATGAACAAGAAAATAATTATTGGAATTATCGCTGTAATAGTCGTTATCATTGCTTCCATATCTATTTTTAAGGATTCCAAACCAGAAGATATGAAACCTAAGTATTCACAAAAAGATATGGATGAAATTACCGATAAACACTTTAAAGAACAGCAAGAATTAAAAACACAAATCAAAGAGTTGAAATCTAAAGTAGACTTCTATGAAAAAGAGCAAACTAGGTCACTTCAAAAAACTACACAACCGAGTCAAGAAACAACTGAACCAGCTGAAAATGCGGATAAGGTTACATACAAAAACGAAATTAAGCCTACTATTGATGAAATGTTAAAGGACTATGATGAGATTTGGAATCAGGACTGGAAAGCTATTTGGGGAGAAGGAAGCAAGGACCCTGAATCTCTTGACAAGAACGCTTTAAAAGAAAAAATGGAGTCAGTTACAAATCGATATGATGCACTTTCCAAGAAAAATACAGAATTTAAAAGTGGCTCAAAGTTAACTGATCCGGTATTAAAAGAAAAGATTGAGAAATTCAGAGTAGAGTTTGGACTAGCAACTAACTATAGAAGTAATGCTGGAAAAGCTGTAACTCAAGGAGTAAAAGGAGTAGCTCCGTTGAATGAAAGAATGGAAGAAGCTCAAAAATCAATCAAGCTTTCCGATCAAAAACTAAAGAATGCTCTAGCTAGCTTAAATGAAATTGAATCAAAATTGGGCGTTAGTCGCAATTAAAACACATAACAAAATATAACATTAAAAAATAATATTTGGATGGGCGTCCAATACATATTATTAAAATTAAAGTGGTTCAAGTCGGAGGAAGGCACCTTAGGGTGTCTTTTTTGTAAAAAAATATAATAAGCAACTTTGTCGATTTTTTAATATATACATACCTTGCCCCCTATAGTATAATAAACGCTGTAATTATACATTTTTTTCCTTTAATTCGAAGATACTTAATATATTATTTGTATATATTAAACATAACCGAATTAATAAAAAAACTTATGCACTGGGGGATACTTATTATGAACAATAAACTACTACTAACACTCTCTTGTTCTGTTTTATTTATGGGATTAGCAGCTTGTGACTCTGAACAAAAAAAAGAAGAAGTAAAACCAGCAGCAACTAGAAATGGAGCATCGGAAGACTGGACAGACAACTCAAAAGGCAAACAAGAAACAAAAGCTCCATTCAAAAAAGTTTCGATGGATCAATATATCAAAAACTATAACAAAATCAAAGAAAAAATGAAAAAAGAAGGCAAAGAAATCTTTCCCTTCGAATATGAGAAACAAGACCACTTAGTTGGCTATACGGTGTATTCCACAAGGTCAAAAACAGAATATCAATCAAAAGGATATACCGAAGTAGAAATATATTTAAATGATGACCGTGAGGTTGTGCGCATCTCTTATAAGGGAAATGTAACAGATATGAATACCATCCAAGCAATGACAGAAGCTACTAATATCAAATGGACAAAAGAGATGGAAAACCTCGTACTCGCAAGACAAAGACATAGCGCTGTTATTAAAATGAATAATGGTGCTAGTTTTGATGCCTATGTATCAGGCAACGATGATGAAATCAGTATAGAAATTTGGACCAATCACAATGATCAATAAATAAAAAATTAGGTCTTGGTATATCTTCAAATATCCTTCAAAACTAAAAAACGATTCCTTAACGTACATGGAATCGGCTAATTTCTGTCCAAAATTAGTAAGGAAGTCAACAAGATAAAAGAAGAAAAGAAAGGGGACGATCATGAGATTACAACCTACACAACCAAAAGATCCAAGAATCCGTTCGGAGGATGAGGAATTTCTAACCATTAACTGCTGGATGTATACATCCATTTTTACGAGTTTGCAATACAGCAATCGGTTAAAAGTATTGATTGGTATTCTATTTACTGGCGTACTCTTTTCTTTAACAGATTACGTTATACCTGCTCTTGGTTATACGTCGTATGACAAAACAGATTTCAGTGTATTGATTCCGATATGCGTCGTTATATTCTATGCTTTTTGCCATATTGGGTCTGCAAGGTGGCATCAATATATCGTTCACCCTGTGTTATGCCTCATACTCGGATACAGCTATGCTTCCATTTTAAAAATGATTTTTCCTATTGATTTGGAATTTTTCCGTTTTTCGGTTTTACTTGCGGTCGGGTTTTTACTCTTTTCCTCTTTCACGAGAAAGGTATACACCTTGCCTATGTATCTATTTAATGCCAGTGTCAGTTTGATTTGCAGCTTTTATTTATCTTATATTTTGAGTTACCTGCTGACAGGTATGGAGATCATCCCGTACGAAACATCTTATAGCGGCCTTGCTATATTTGTACTTTATTTGTTCCATTTTATATGTGGGTATCGTCACCGCTTTACCATCCCAGCAGGCATCATATCGTTTTTGGTAAGCAGCGTTGCCACTTATTTGTTTTACAGCATTTGGGCAAAACAGCCATTCTCCATGGATACCGTATTACACACACTAGTGGGAGGTTTTATTTTCACGGCATGTTTTACAATATGCAGTTCGATTGCAACAACCTATTGCCGCCAACCAGAGGCACACGTCTTTCTTCCACCGCCACCACCTACAAAATATACAGCATATGATCAAGGATATGATGCTGGAAGATATCAAGGGGAACAAGATGGATATGAAGAAGGACTGCGAGATGCGGAACGACGCAATTATTAGACATTTTTCCAAATGGGATCTGTTAAATGTTAATGTTGATTAAAATTAAGATGTTTCAAGTCGGAGAAAGGCACCTTTGGGTGTCTTTTCTTTGTGGAGTACTGCCAACATTTCGAAAAAAAACACAATTATTCTTATGTTAAAATTTATATAAAAAAATTTAAGGATGTTTTTATTATGGAAACTACAAAAACGAGTTTAATTCAAATCCTTTGGGATGGACCATACAGTATCACAGACCTCGTAAAACTAAAAAATGAAGAAATCGATTATGGAATTTATCAGATTTATGGGAATCACCCTGTGTATGGTAATGACGTTCTGTTGTATATTGGATGTTTTTGCCCATCCCCAAAAAAGGGTGTCTGTTACAAATGTGGAGAAATATAGAAAATCACTGAAAATGATTGCACTTTGGGTTAACATAGTATTAAGGTAACTTTCCTAAGTAAGTATTTAAGGGGGGAATAATTTGAGTTTCACATATAAGAGACCGTTAATTTTTATAGTCGTACTGTATATTGTATTGGTAGCTTTTAACTACGCAAATCATAATCAATTTAATTGGTTTGAAAACCTTATAAAAACACTATTTATAGTAATGTTCTTTGAAATTATGATGTGGTTATTTTCTTCAAAAAAAACAACCTCTAGAAAATAAGAGGTTGTTTTTTATCAATCACCATGTTTTTCCTGTCCAGCCTTC
>Ga0102589_1004640_pt1 | contig 12708 bp, 12 predicted proteins | sample AraplaMF_Col_mLB_FD_76858 | JGI IMG/M metagenome (GOLD analysis project Ga0102589, IMG submission 76858) | Arabidopsis root microbial communities from the University of North Carolina, USA - plate scrape MF_Col_mLB | ecosystem: Host-associated > Plants > Roots > Endosphere | place: USA... | reverse complement strand
ACAACAACATAAACTTGAAACGTTCTTAATGAAAGATTTAACTGCGATGTTATCTTTAGTGGTGCAATTACCTCCGTCACAACGACCAGAAAAAGAAGAAGAGTTAAAAGTCTACTTGCAAAATTTCAAAAAAGAAATGGAAGTAGTAGAGCGTGATATTCGGGACTCCATTGATCATGATTTGAATGTGAAGATGAGAGCAGCGACTGAGAAGTTTAAGAATAAATAGAAAAAGCGCCTTAAAAGCTAAGTGTTTCTCAGCTTTAAGGCGTTTTTTTGAGATTTTATTTTGCCTTAACGGTAGTATAACTAGAAGCACCACTTTCGTTATGCAATCGATCAACTGCAGTTACCACATACGTATAAGTTTCTCCAGAAATAGCCGTTTTATCTACGTAAATTTCTCCAAGTTTTGTTTTTCTTACAGTGGTAAGTAAATGTTTTGGGTTGTGTATATCCACTTCATTTTTTCCATTCACACGGTAAATGGCGTAATAAGCAGAGTCATTATCTCTATTGTCAATTATTCCTACAGCAATACCGTCATCTCTTGGAATGGCACCTTTTAAAGTAGGTTGTTTTGGTGGATCATGATCAAGCCAAGGCATGGGCGGGATTAATGCAGGATGTATATATATGTCTTTGGAGAGTCTATCTTTTATTCCAAGTGGATTGTTATTTATATCTTTTAAACTGAAATGCATACTACCTTTTATTTGTGGATATTGATGGTTTAATGCGATTTGCTTCGGATATTCTTCTGGATTAGACCAAGCAGGGACAGAGTTGTTATTAATTTTATAAGCCGCTTGACCGATGTAAAGGTGAATCGGTTTGTTATTTGTTTCTTTTACCCACCAATCTACTAATATGTCATATGCAGCAGGTGTGAAACCGATATTCCAATATATTTGCGGTGTAATGTAATCAATGTACCCTTTTTGTATCCACTCACGTGTGTCAGCATAAAGATCATCGTAGTTTCTTTGACCTGCGGCTGTATTAGAGCCAGTTGGATCGTCAGCTATATTTCGCCATACGCCGAACGGACTAATGCCAAACTTTACGTATGATTTTTCTTGTTTTATAGCAGTATTTAAACCTTTTACGAGTCCATTTACATTATTGCGACGCCAATCTTCGATAGTTGAAAAATTCCCGTTATTATATAATTCAAATGTTTTTTGATCAGGAAATTCTTCGCCAACTACTTTATAAGGATAAAAATAATCGTCCATATGAATTGCATCAACATCATAATTTTTTACGATTTCTAAAGCGCCTTCTGTTATAAAGTTTTTCACTTCTGGAATACCAGGGTTGTAATATAGCTTCCCGCCGTAAGGTACAACCCAATCGGGATGTTGTCTTGCAGGGTGATTTTCTGATAGTCGATTTATATCAGTGTGATTCATCGTTATTCGGTATGGATTAATCCATGCGTGGAATTCTATATTTCTTTTATGTGCTTCTTCAATCATAAATGCGAGCGGGTCGTATCCAGGGTCTTTTCCTTGTGTACCTGTAATGTATTCAGACCAAGGACCGTAATTTGAAGGATAAAAAGCATCAGCGGTTGGTTTTATTTGTACAACGACTGCGTTCATACCAGTGTTTTTTACATCGTCTAATAATTTTATAAATTCTTGTTTCTGCTTTTCGATAGGTAAGCCAGTTTTTGAGGGCCAATCAATATTAAGAACAGATGCTATCCATACAGCGCGTAATTCATGCTTTTTGTAAGTAGTATTTACTTCAGCATAGGTAGAGTGAGGGGAAATGAAAGAGAAAGGAGTAAACAAGATGATGATACAACACATCATTAATAAACGTTTCATAATCATTTATACGCCTCCCTATTATACGATTATTTAAAATAATATATGATGTGAGGTTGGCCTTGCAATTGAGAAAAATAAATATTGAAACATTAATTTAATAGGAAAAATATTTTTAGTGAAATTTACTTTCAGTATAACTAAATCGTTTCATGTCTTCATATGCTTGTTAGTAAAGTGAAACTTTCTTTCATTTGAAGGAAATAATTTATAAGTATAGGAGGCTTCAATAATGAAAGTTTTATTCGTTTGTTCTGGAGGAATGTCCAGCGCAATTGTTGTAAACGCTTTAAAAAAAGAAGCGGAGAAAAAAGGTGTGAGCATGGAAGTGCATGCAATTGGAACGAATGAGGTAGAGGAAGAAGTGAAGAATGGTTGGGATGTTGTAATGGTTGCACCTCAAATAAGACACCGATTTGATTCTGTAAAAAAATTTGCAGAAGAGGAATCCATTCCGTGCGGCATTATTCCACCGCAAGCATACACACCGCTTGGTGGACCGACTTTGTTGAAAACTGTAAATGAATTAATTAGTTAGGGGGAAGCGTTATGAATAAGTTTGTCACGTTTCTTGATAAAAACTTATCTGGACCGATGGCAAGGCTTTCTGAACAGAGGCATTTACAAGCAATCCGTGATGGAGTTATTTCGGCGTTACCATTTATTATTGTAGGGAGTTTCTTTTTAATAGTAGCATTTCCCCCATTACCGAAAGATAGTTTCATATCAGTATGGGCATTGAAAAATCAAACAAGTATATTAATACCATATCGGTTAACGATGTTTATTATGTCTTTATATATAGCATTTGGAATAGGATATAATTTAGCAAAAAGTTATAAGTTAGATGCTTTATCAGGAGCACAGCTTGCGGTATGTTCACTGCTATTAACGTTAACCCCTGAATTAATTGATAAAAAAGGATTTATGCTTCCGATGACAAATCTCGGAGGTCATGGATTATTTGTGACGATGATTGTTTCTATTTTATCCGTAGAGATATTAAGGTTTTGTAAGACGAAAAATGTAATGATTAAAATGCCAGAACAAGTACCGCCATCTGTATCACGTTCATTTGAAGCACTTATACCTGCTGCATTCGTTATTATTATAATGAGTCTAGTAACTGTCGTTTTTAGCATTGATTTACACCATGTTGTTGATAAATTAGCAGCACCATTAGTAAAAGCTGGTGATAGTTACTTCGGTGTAATCATTCCAGTGTTTTTAATTACATTTTTTTGGTCATTCGGAATCCATGGTGTGTCGGTTGTTGGAACTGTTGCTCGGCCATTATGGGAAGTTTACTTAGGGAAAAATGGTGAAGCGGTTGCTAGTGGAGCAGATCAGTTGCCATTCATTTCACCAGAACCATTATACCAATGGTTTATATGGATTGGTGGTTCGGGCGCAACGCTAGGACTTGTATTAGCAATGATCGTATTTGGTCGATCAAAATATTCGAAGGCATTATCGAGAACTTGTATTGTACCTGGGATTTTTAATATTAATGAACCAGTTATATTCGGTTTGCCGATTGTATTGAATCCAATTTTAATTATCCCATTTATCATTACACCACTAGTAACAGCAACTATTGCATATTCAGCAACTGCGATGGGATTTGTAACGCCAACACATATTATGCCGCCGTGGACATTACCAGCTCCAATTGGCGCGTATTTAGCAACAGGTGGGGATTGGCGAGCGATTGTACTCGTATTTATAAACATAACAATATCATTCCTTATTTATTTACCATTCTTTAAAATGTACGATAAAAACATGCTTGAAATTGAGAAAAATGGTGATGGGGAATCTATTAATCCGTAAGTTTTATATTTTATTTTTAAGTGATAGGCATTTTGTCTATCACTTCTTTCACATTAAGTCCAGAGAGGGTGAAATGGAATGAATATAAAATTTAGTTATAAAGGTGTGTTTTTATTGTTATTTGGAGTGATATGTGCGAATTTACTTTTCGTGCCTTTATTAAGAATGCTAAATCTATCACAAATGCATAGTATATGGCTCGTTACAAGCTTTGCGGCGAGTGTTTTGCTTACGATTGTTGTTTCTTTCATTGATGGATCATTTGTATCAAAAGCTCAGTTATTTTTTAGATTTATATTGTTTTCGATCGGGTGTACGTTTGTAACTTACATGATTGTTTTTTAATAAATAGGAGGTCATACATGTTATGTATATTGCAGGAATAATGTCAGGTACTTCATTAGATGGAATAGATGTAGCGCTCGTTCATATAGAAGGAAGCGGTGTAGATTCTAAAGTCGAACTTATACATTTTACTACTGTTCCATTTTGTAATGATATAAAAAATGAAATACAACAATCGTTATCATTAGAAAATTCAAATGTCCAACTCATATGCAGTTTGAATTTTAAGCTCGGTTTATGTTTTGCCAACGCTGTAAAGGAAGTTTGTAAAGAGTCAAATATTTCATTGGAAAAATTAGATTTAATAGGTTCTCACGGACAAACGATTTATCATCAACCAAAACAAGATGGTAATATGATGCCCTCAACATTACAAATTGGAGAGCCAGCAGTTATAGCATATGAAACGAACACTACGGTTATCTCTAATTTTCGAACGATGGATATGGCAGCAGGGGGACAAGGTGCACCACTTGTGCCATATTCAGAGGTCATTTTGTATCGTCATCAAACTAAAAATAGACTACTACAAAATATTGGCGGGATCGGTAATGTTACAGTGATTCCAAGTGAAGTAAGTAATAAGAGAGTTATCGCTTTTGATACTGGCCCAGGAAATATGGTAATCGATGATGTATGTCAAAGATTATTTCAGTTGCCATATGATCAAAATGGTTGGATTGCAAAACAAGGAGTAGTTGTAGATGAAATTTTGACATATTGTATGAACCATCCATTTTTGAAAATGAATCCACCGAAATCAACTGGTAGAGAACAGTTTGGAGAAGAGTTTGTAAGTGAATTATTGAAGCGGTTTGAAAAGCATGGTAAAGAAAATCTTTTGACGACTGTCACGATGTTTACAGCAAGTTCAATTGTTCATCATTATAAGAAATTTATTCTTCCATATTATGAAATCGATGAGGTAATTCTAGGTGGTGGTGGAAGTTATAATGATACACTTGTTGAAATGATTCGGAAAGGATTGAAAGAAGAAAAATGCGCAATATTTATTCAAGAAGATATAGGCTATTCTTCAGAGGCGAAAGAAGCAATCGCCTTTGCGATTTTAGCAAACGAAACGCATCATCGTAATCCGAATAATGTGCCGAGCGTAACAGGTGCAAAGAAATCTGTAGTTTTAGGGAATACAACATTCCCTCCAATAAGAAGATGAAAATGAGGCGGACATATGAAGTATATGATTGGAGTAGACGGCGGGGGAACGAAGACAGAAGCAATTGCATTTGATCAAGACGGAAACGAAGTTGTAAGAGGTATGAGTGGGTTTGGAAACATATTAATAGATTATGAAAAAGCAGTTTCGCATATTATGGAGGCGATTGATCAATGCAAGGAAGCTTTAATAGATGGGCACTGCGTTTGTATTTGTTTAGGATTAGCGGGTATAAGTGGAGCGAATACAAATGAATTAACATTACGATTAATAAAGAAATATAAAACGCAAATTGAAGTTTTTAATGACGCAATGATTGCACATGCAGCTGCTTTAAAAGGTAAGAATGGAATATTAACTATAGGTGGTACAGGTGCAATTTGTATAGGAAAGAAAGACGAAGTGTACGAGTATAGCGGTGGATGGGGACATATTTTAGGGGATGAGGGAAGCGGTTATTGGATTGCCTTGCAAGCCTTAAAGAAAATGGCATTGCAATTTGATAAAGGATTAAGCCTTTGTCCATTAAGCTTAAACATTCAAAATGAGTTTAAACTTTTGACGCCATCTCACATAAAAGGTCTAATATATACTTCCTCAAAAGATAAGGTTGCAGCAATCGCGCCATTAATTATTCGGGAGGCGAGAAATGGGAATGCTGATGCATATGAAATTATGCAGCAAGCTGGCAAGGAATTAGCGAGAATTACAGTAAATAATTATAATAAGATGCAGTTTGATGTACTAACTTCAATTGCAGTTAGTGGTAGTATATTGTGTTCAGTACCTGAAATATATGCTGAATTTAAGAAATGCTGTGAGAAAAGTATGGGAGAAGTTATATTTGTATCACCATCAGAAATGGCAGTGAAAGGAACATATCATCTAATGAAGGGTGTGTATTTTGAAAAATAGATGCATGAGAATTTTTGTATGATTTGTAAAAATATGATGTTAAAATATACAAAGGGATGTAAAGCAAGAAAAGTACAATATACATAGTCATTGAATATTGTATAAGTACTCCTATGTAGAAAGTGAATGATTACATGATTAATAGTATGCAATTTTTGTATTTGGTGGCTGCTTATTTATTTGGAAACATATTGACCGCTTATATAGTGACGAAATGGAAACATAATGTTGATATTCGGCAGGAAGGAAGCGGTAATCCTGGCGCAAGAAATATGGGGCGCGTATATGGAAAAGGGTATTTCGTCGCTACATTTTTAGGTGATGCAATCAAAGGGGCAATCGTAGTTTCTATTGCAAAATACCTTTTTGAAGATTCTACATTTGTAATGTTAGCTTTACTGGCTGTTTTACTTGGACATATTTACCCGATTTTGTTTAAAGGCAAGGGTGGAAAAGGTATTTCAACATTTATTGGAGGGTTAATCGCATTTGATTATTTGATAGCGCTTACTCTAATAGGCGTTTTTATAGTGTTTTATTTAATATTTAAAGGATTTACTAAGCCAGGATTAATTACAATCGCTTGTTTACCAATGTGCATGATTTTTTATTCTTTCTCTATTGGTACGACTATTTTAAGTGTACTTATAATTCTACTTATTTTATATGTAAATCGAGAATAAAGGAATCTTTTATAAGTGGAGGAATCTCCACTTATAATTTTATTAAAAAGCGAGCGATAAATAGAGAGATGAAGGGGATAGGACATGGGGTTAATTTATAAAGTTGCTGATCAAGCTTGGGAATTTGAAAGTATACATAAATTGAACTATAAAACATTTGTAGAAGAGATTCCGCAGCATGAAGAAACGAAAGAACGTTTTCGTATAGATCGTTTTCATGAAGAAAATACATATTTAATTTGTTTAGATGAGGATAAGTTAGTAGGTATGGTTGCGTTGCGAGGAAAACGACCATTCTCATTAGATCATAAAATTTCAAATTTAGATTTTCACTTGCAAGAACATGGAGAAAACGTATATGAAATTCGTTTACTTTCAGTAGAACGTGAATATCGAAATGGAAGAGCATTGTTAGGTCTAATTCGATTTTTACATCGTTATTTGCTTCTAAATGGATATGAATTGGCGCTCATTTCTGCTACAACACGTGAACTACCTTTATATGAGCAAATGGGATTCAAACCTTTCCATACGCTAGTTGGTACAGAAGAAGCCGCTTTTCAGCCAATGTATGTTACACCTTCTATGTTTGAAGAGTCGAGTGCTGGAGGCATTATGACGAAAGAATATACGTTTTTACCTGGACCAGTGGATATTGAAGAAAATGTTCGAAAGGCATTTTCTACTAAGCCTATTTCACATCGTTCTAAGTCATTTCAAGTGTCGATGGAAAATGTAAAAAAACGATTACTGCAAATGACAAAAGCAAAACGTGTACAAGTAATGTTAGGAACAGGGACGTTAGCGAATGATGCAATTGCTTTACAGCTACGTTCATTAAAAGGTAAAGGACTAGTTTTAGCGAACGGGGAGTTCGGTAATAGATTAATTGAGCAGTCAAGACGTGCACATTTAAATTTTGATACGTATAAAAAAGAAAGGGCAGAGCCGTTTCTTTATACAGAATTAGAAGAAATAATGGCAACTGGAAATTATGAATGGCTTTGGTTTGTTCACCATGAAACATCAACTGGAATGTTAAATAATTTAGAAGAACTAAACATTCTTTGTAAAAAGTATCAAATGAAACTATGTGTAGATTGTATAAGCTCAATTGGTGCAATACCAATAAATTTAAAGGATGTATATTTTGCAAGTGGTGTAAGCGGAAAAGCGATTAAATCATTTACAGGATTATGTTTCGTTTTTCATAATCACATGATAGAGAAAAACGAAGCGATACCTGTGTATATGGATATTGGTATGTATGAAATGAATGATAGTATTCCATACTCCCATTCATGGAATTTAATTTATGCATTGCAAGAAGCGTTGAAAAGGTTTGAAGATGAAAAGGCATTTATAAAAATAAAAGAGACATATGCTTATATTGAACAAGCTATTACTAATATGGGTTTAAATCTTGTTTCACCTAAAGAACATGCCGCGCCAATTATAGTTACCATTCAATTAAATGAAGATAAGTCTTCTAAGGCGCTAGGTGATGAGTTAGCGTTACAAGGATATATTGTTCATTATGAATCAGCATATTTACAAAAGAATAATTGGATCCAAATAGCATGTCTGAATCACTATAAAGCACGTGATATGAAGAGGATGCTAAATTGTTTGCGTATATGTACTTTAAAGAATGGCGTACATATATGAGGAATGATTTTTTAACGTAGTTGGTTGCGTATAGAGGGGTTATTATTTACGAAAACTTAGAAATGAGACAAATAGTAAATTATAAATCATTAGAAGAGGTGTTAGTATGATAACTAAAAAACTACCATTACATATAGCAGACATTAAAAAAGCTCAAAACATTCTAGACAGAAATGCGCGTAAAACTCCATTAGTAAAATCTTTTTATTTGACTAGTAAAACAGGCGGAGAAATTCACTTGAAATTAGAAAATATGCAATTAACGGGTTCTTTTAAATTTCGTGGTGCGTTTAATAAAATGTCACAGTTGACAGATCAAGAAAAAGAGCGAGGCGTAATTGCTTGTTCCGCTGGTAATCATGCGCAAGGAGTTGCTTTATCTGCTCATTTACTTGGTATTAAGAGTAAAATTGTGATGCCGATTTCTGCACCGAAGGCGAAAGTTGAGGCTACTAGAGGATATGGTTCAGAAGTTGTTTTATACGGTGAAACTTTTGATGATGCGAAGGCAAAATGTGAGGAGATTATAAGCGAAACAGGTGAAACATACTTACATCCATATGACGATGTAGAGGTAATGGCTGGTCAAGGCACAATTGGCTTAGATATCCTTGATGATATGTGGGATGTTGATACTGTCATTGTACCAATTGGCGGAGGTGGCATTATTTCTGGTATTGCTGTTGCATTGAAATCATTTAATCCATCCATTAATATAATTGGTGTCCAAGCAAACAATGTTCATGGGATGAAGGCATCTTATGACAAAGGTACAATTGTAGAACATTATGAGGCACCTACTATAGCAGATGGCTGTGCGGTTAAAATACCAGGCAATTTAACTTTTGAAGTTGTAAAAGAATTAGTAGATGATATCGTAACAGTATCAGAAGGTGAATTAGAAGTAGCGATGAAAGACTTATTACAGCGTGGAAAAGCTGTTGTAGAAGGTGCAGGTGCATTAGCGACTGCTGCACTACTTGCAGGGAAAGTGGATACGTATATTAAAGGGAAAAAGGTAGTCGCGGTTATATCTGGTGGGAACGTAGACTTGCAGCGCATTTCGAGTGTTTGTGAGCAATTTTTTGTAGCTAATGAAGTGAAATGATATTTATAATAAAGTGAAAATGTCCCACTGATTATTAATTGTATTAAGGGATAATATAGTTTTATGAAAGAAGAGCTAAGGGAAATTATCTTAGCTCTTTTTAATTATGCTTGTGCTGAAGTGAATAATGACTCCATTTTTACTTTGCTCTTCTCTCGAATTTCAGCATCTGCATGACGCATTACAAATTTATGCGCTATAGCGATTGCTAAAACATCATCTAATAAGCCGATCCCAATAATAGCAGCTATATCTGGAATGAAATCGATTGTTAATACGTAATAGGATAAAGCGGCTAATATTATGAGTTTCGCTTTAGTAGGTAACGCTTTCTTTTTCATTGTGTAGAATAAAATAATACTTTCATATACGCTGGATTTACCGAGGTTTACTGAACTTTTTTTGAATTTTTTCCAAAGTGTCTGTTTCTCCATAAAAACACTCCTTTTACAAAAAACATAGATTTTTTAAAAGGATGGACAAAGTAGAGAAAGAATAATCAATTTTATTGTTTTTTCTTATTGTATATTTCGATATGTATAAGAGAATACCTGTTCAAAATAAAACAATGCTTGTTAAGCGGATACGATTATGGAGATGGACGAAGAGAAAATCTGTTTTGGAAAGCAAATAAGTTTCTGATAGAGGTTTCAATGAATTATTTGCGTTCTGCAACGAAGGCAGAAAAAACTTTTGATTTCTTAATACTAGCTATCTTGACAATAATTATTAGATTGTTTATAGCGTATATGAATCCGAATACAACAATAATATTGAAAAGAATTAAGGATATAAATAATCAATCACTTACATTCATTTCAATTTTAGCTGGTTTTAATATAGCTAATTACCTCGTTCCTTATGATTCTAGTACTTGCTGGTTCTTTTGCTACAAGTGTTTTTGCTGATAGAACGTTTATTATTCTTAATTTACCAAAACAACCATATCGTTATGGCGTAGGTGTTTATGAGGGCGTAGTAGCTCATAGTACAGCGACTTCTGAAATATTCAAAAGTATGAATCTCGTTTCTAAAGTTAACATTCTAGGTTTCTATGATGCTCGATCTTGGCAGGATAAAGAGGTGGATGGTTTTGTAGATGTAGGTGAGGTGTTTACAATTTTTAGGAAGTCAAATATGGAAGGTTCAGTACAATTTAAGGTACACAATAGTATAGGAAAAACATATTATATTACGATCAATGAAGTTTATGTATATGTAACTGTATTACTACAGTATAGTACACTCATAGGAGGTAGTTATGTGTTTGATAAAAATGAAATACAAAAGATAAATGGGATACTTCAAGCTAATGCATTAAATCCAAATTTAATTGGCCCTACACTTCCCCCAATCCCACCATTTACTTTACCCACAGGTCCAACAGGAGTAACGGGTCCAACGGGAGTAACGGGTCCAACAGGAGTAACGGGTCCAACAGGAGTAACGGGTCCAACGGGAGTAACGGGTCCAACAGGAGAGACAGGTCCAACAGGAGTAACGGGTCCAACGGGAGTAACGGGTCCAACAGGAGAGACAGGTCCAACAGGAGGAACTGAAGGTTGTCTTTGTGATTGCTGTGTTTTACCTATGCAAAGCGTTTTACAACAACTTATTGGAGAAACTGTTATTCTTGGCACTATTGCAGACACACCCAACACGCCCCCGCTTTTCTTTCTATTTACTATCACTTCCGTGAATGATTTTTTAGTTACAGTTACAGATGGCACTACAACCTTTGTGGTCAATATATCTGATGTAACAGGGGTAGGTTTTTTACCACCAGGACCACCTATAACATTGCTTCCACCTACCGATGTAGGATGCGAGTGTGAATGTCGTGAACGACCAATTAGACAATTACTGGATGCGTTTATCGGATCTACAGTAAGTCTTTTAGCAAGTAATGGTTCTATTGCAGCAGATTTTAACGTGGAACAAACAGGACTTGGTATAGTACTAGGGACATTACCTATAAATCCAACTACAACCGTTAGGTTTGCAATTTCAACTTGTAAAATTACAGCTGTGAATATAACCCCTATTACGATGTAGTCTATTTCTTTCAGAAGTATCTGTTGCTACTCGATAAGAAAAGCACAGTTTATTTGTCCACTTTGAAAACGCATTGTTTTCAAAGTGGACAATCTACGTTTCTAGGATGCTCCATCTTAGAAGTATAAAAATGGAGCTGGTTCTGTAGATGCAGGGATTTATGATTGATGCAAAGGTGAGTGTCAATGGTTCGCCACAGTACAAAGTACGCAGCAGTAAAGGGAAAACATATTATGTTACTGCAAATGAAGCCTATTTATTCATATAACCGCACTATACATTCATGATTAATTAGCCATAACCCCTTATTCTTTCTATATCCTTCATTTGTAAATTTCTTACTACTATATTATTGGCGTACAATATATGGCTAAATGTATCTAAATGGTTTTCTAAACGCACTAAATTCCCAAATTGATATGGTAAGGCTATAAAAACTATAATGAAAAATAATAAATATCTCTAATGCACTATTAGGATTTTTCCATTTTATATTGCAAACCATCTTTCTGAAAGATAAGCTCAAATGCTAAATCAAAATGAAGGTTATATAATGCTTTCGTATTACATATTAAATGATAGAACTTAGTTCCGTGATGTACATATTGGTGTAATTTATTTTGAATTGGTGAAACAATGATTTTTAAAATTAGGTTAATATCTTCATTAAAGAAGTTATAGGAGGGAATAACTTGGGCTCATTATTTGATGTAATAGCAGATATAATTTTATTTTACCCTCGAAATGACATGAAATTAAAACATCATATCGCAAAATTAAGTGAATTAGAGTGGTTTCGAAATCTACATGAAGATTCGAAGTATACAAGTTTAATTTGGAGTAATAGAAAAATTAAAAAGTTTATTTTGTCTTCTATTAACATGGAAGCATTAATAAAATCCGAGAAAAAACAAAAAGAATTTGTTCATCTAGTACAGGATGAATATAAAAAAAGAAGGTAAGAATTTTTTTATTTTTCATATTTGGCGAAACAAATGGTACAATGAAAGCTAATGTGAAAAATAAGGAAAAGAAGTGGTCTATTTGAAAAACTTTTTAGAATTAGGAATTAGTGAAACTTTTAAT
>Ga0102589_1004638_pt1 | contig 12710 bp, 11 predicted proteins | sample AraplaMF_Col_mLB_FD_76858 | JGI IMG/M metagenome (GOLD analysis project Ga0102589, IMG submission 76858) | Arabidopsis root microbial communities from the University of North Carolina, USA - plate scrape MF_Col_mLB | ecosystem: Host-associated > Plants > Roots > Endosphere | place: USA... | reverse complement strand
CAGCGCACCTGCCGTGGTCCGTTCCACCGCTCCTGCGAACCACACGATGTTCTGCGTGTGGAACGACTCGGCGCGGTAGCCGGTGGCCAGTTGCCAGCGCGTTTGGGCGTGCGTCACCGTCGCTGCGAACAAGGCAGCGATCAATAGCAATTTCATGAGAATTTCCGTGCGTCGGTACGAACGCTCGTTCCCGCTCGGATCAGTTCTGGCGCAGGTCGCGTCCACGCGTCTCTGGAAGACAGAGCGCCACCACCACCACCATCGCGTAGGCCACCGCCGCGCAAATGCCGATGGCAGTGCCCAGTGGAAGGTGCATGCGGTCGCTCAGCACCCCGACCAGCGCCGGAAAGGTGGCGCCGATACCGCGCCCGAAGTTGTAGCAAAAACCCTGCCCCGAGCCGCGCAGTTCATTGGGAAAAAGCTCCGCGAGGAAAGCACCCGCGCCGCTGAAGATGCCCGACATGAAGAAGCCGAGCGGAAAGCCGAGCAGCAGCATCAAACCATCGGTGATGGGCAGCAGCGTGTAGGCGTAGACCAGCGATCCGGCGCCCACGGCGAAGAGCATGAACGCGCGGCGGCGGCCGAGACGGTCCGACAGGTAGGCGCCGCACAGGTAGCCGATGAAAGCCCCGGCAATGAACATGAACTGGTAGCCGCCCGAGCCCAGCACCGTGAGATGGCGTTCGTTCTTCAAAAAGGTGGGCAGCCAGACGCCGATCGCGTAGTAGCCGCCCTGCATGCCCGTGAACAGCAGGCTCGCGAGCACCGTGGTGCGCAACATGCCGGGCTTGAAGATCGCAAGAAAGTTGCCGCTGCGTTCCCCGCGCTCCACGGCAGCGCGGCTTTGCACGTAAATTTCCGGATCGCGAATGGAGCGGCGGATGAAGACGATCAGCAGCGCCGGCAGCAGGCCAAGCATGAACATCACACGCCACGAATACTCGGGCGGCAGGAAGGAGAACAGCGCCATCGACACCAGCACCGCCGCCCCCCACCCTATGGCCCAACTGCTCTGCACCAGGCCCACCGCCTTGCCCCGATAAGCTGGCCGAATCATCTCGGCGATGAGCACCGAACCCACGGCCCATTCGCCGCCGAAGCCCAGGCCCTGCAGCGTGCGGGCGACCATCAGCTGCCCCGGCGTTTGCGCCAGCCCGCAGGCAAAGGTGAAGATCGCGAACACCAGGATGGTGAGCTGCAGGATGCGCACGCGGCCGTACTTGTCGGCCAGGATGCCTGCAATCCACCCACCGAAGGCCGAAGCCACCAGCGTGGCGGTGCCGATCAGCCCCACCTCGGTCTTGCTCATGCCCCACAGCGACAGCAGGATGGGCGTGACCAGCGGCAGCGTGTAGTAGTCGAAGGCATCGACCGCGTAGCCGCTGAACGATGCGGTGAGCGTGCGCTTCTCGTTGGGGTTGAGCGTGCGCAGCCAGCTTCCTTCGGCCTGTGCGCCGTCGCCCGCCTGTGTGGCGTCGATGGTGGTCTTCATGGTTGTCTCCAGGTATTGAAATAGGGATGGAAAAACGGCGGGGCTAGAAAGCCGCGAGGCTGTGGTGCAGCAGGTCGGTCACCAGCATCGAGCCCGGCGCATGCGTGATGGCGAAGGGCAGCCTGGCGGCGGCCAGCGCGGCCTGGGGCGTCACTCCGCAGGCCCAGAACACGGGCAACTCGTCCGGCATGACTTCGACGGCATCGCCGTAGTCCGGATCCGCGATCGACTGAATGCCGATGAGCGCCGGATCGCCGATGTGCACCGGCGCGCCATGCACCGCCGGAAATCGCGAAGTGATCTGCACCGCGCGAATCGCATCGGGCGCTCGCAGCGGGCGCATCGACACCACCATCGGCCCATGGAAAGGACCGGCGGGCGTGGTGGCCACCGAGGTGCGGTACATCGCCACGTTGCGGCCCTGCTCCACGTGGCGCAGCACGATGCCCTCGGCCATCAGCGCGTGTTCGAAGGTGAACGAGCAGCCGATGACGAAGCTCACCAGCTCGTCGCTCCAGAGCGTGCGAACGTCGGTGGGTTCGTCCGCCAGCATGCCGTCACGCCACACGCGGTAGCGCGGCAGGTCGGTGCGGACGTCGATGTCGTCGCCAAGCGCCGGCAGTGCCGGGTCACCGGCCTCCGACACGCCGAGCAGCGGGCACGGCTTGGGGTTGGCCTGGCAGAAGCGAAGAAAGTCTGCGGCGTGCGCCCGCGGCAGGATCACGAGGTTGCCCTGCACATGGGCGCTCGCAAGGCCGCTGGTGTGGGCGTGGAGCGCTCCGCTGCGGCAGGCTTGGCGCACCGCCAGTGCGCTGCTGCCTGCGCCGGACTGTTCTACGAAGGATGGACGGTTCGACATTTGGCGTTTCGATGCCCGATGCATCGCTGTGGTGTGATGCGCCGGATTGTGGGAATCCGCGCTCACGAACGCCAACGCAAAGTTTCTTTCTCAGCTCATCGATTTTTTCGATGACCCTGTGCGGTGCGATGCATGCACCACGGCGGAGCCCAGCGCGGCCTCCGGCAACGGGGACGAAGGATCGTCGCGGTAGCTCGCGTAGATGGGCAATGGCTCCAGCATGTCATCGCAAGGCAGCACCCGCAGCGGCAGGCGCCGCGCCAGCGGCTCGACCACAGCGCGCGGCAGCGTGGCCACGCCGAAGCCCGCCTCCACCAACTGCGCCATCGCCGAAATCGATGAGATCGCGTGCACTCGCGGCGGCGGACTGCCGGCTTCGCGGAACAGCTCGAGCAGCGCCACGTGCGGCTGCGAGCCGCGCTGGAAGGTCAAGAGGTCGAGCGAGAGCAGGTCGGGCAGGCGGTAGCGCCGCTTCAGGTGCAGCTCGCGATGGCCGACGAAGCACATGGGCATCGGCGGCACGGGGCGCGTGCGCACGCCGTCGCCGGCGGCCGGAAGCGCGGCAAACACCAGGTCCTGCTTGCCGCGCTGGAGCTGGTCGACCAGCACGGGCGTGGTTTCGACCGTGAGCTCCAGCTCGAAGTCCGGATGCGTCGCCTGCATGTGCTTGAGCCAGCCCGTGAGCCAGCTGTGCACCACCGATTCGATGGCGCCCACGCGCAGCACGGCCTCGCGCACCGCGCCCGAACCCATTTCGGCCTTGATGTGCATCTGCATTTCGAGCAGCTTCTGCGCGAAGGCATGAAAGCGCTGCCCCGCTACCGTGAGTCGGAACTGCTTGTCGCGCCGGTCGAGCAGCAGCACGCCCAGCTCGCGCTCCAGTGCGGCAATGCGGCTGGAGAGCGCCGATTGCGTGATGTGCAGCTTCTCGGCCGCCCGCGTGACGCTCTTGAGCGCAACGGCCCAGTGAAAGGCTTCAACGAATCGCAGGTTCATCGTTCTCCGGTCGTCCGGCTCCTTGGGTGCGCATGCCGCGAGTGTCGCCTGAGCGGGCGTCCCGGCCGGCCCAGGAAACCGCGCGCCAGAGCCTTGGGGCTCTCGGCGGACGCCAATTTCGAGGCGGCCATTCGCGATTACGTCCGTGAAAATCCCGACGCCGTGAAGCTTCCGGTTACGGCATAGTCAGGCAGCTACCCGCGGAGTGCCATTTTGGGCTTCTGCTTCGCGCCTTCTTTTCTCTGGAGACAACACGATGAAATTGACCCGACTGGCCGCCGGCCTGGTTCTGGGCATGGGCATGGCCTGCGCCGCCTTCGCGCAAACCACCATGAAAATCAGCATTTCCACCGCGCAGAACTCGCACCAAGGCGTCGCGATCGACGTCTTTGCCAAGGAAGTCGAGAAGCGCACCGGGGGCCGCTACAAGGTCCAGACCTTCTACAACGGCTCGTTGGGCGGCGAGCGCGAATCGATCGAGGCCGTGCAGCTCGGCACCCAGGAGCTGGCGCTCTCCTCCACCGGCCCGGTGCCCAACTTCGTGCCGGAGACGAAGATTCTCGACGTGCCGTTCCTGTTCCGCGACAAGGCGCACGCGCGCGCCGTGCTCGACGGCCCGATCGGCCAGGACCTGTTGACAAAGTTCGACGCCAAGGGTTTCAAGGCGCTGGCCTGGGCCGAGAACGGCTTCCGCCACATGACCAACAGCAAGCGCGACGTGAAGGGCCCCGAAGACCTCAAGGGCCTGAAGATGCGCACCATGGAAAACCCGGTGCACATCGCGGCCTACAAGACCTTCGGCATCGTCACCACGCCGATGGCCTTCCCCGAAGTGTTCACCGCCTTGCAGCAAGGCACGGTCGACGGCCAGGAAAACCCGCTCTCGGTCATCATCGCGGCCAAGTTCGACCAGGTGCAAAAGCACCTGTCGCTCACCGGCCACGTCTACTCGCCCTGCATCTTCCTGATGAACAAGGCCGCGTTCGACAAGCTCAGCGCGGCCGACAAGCAGGCCTTCCTGGAAGCCGCGAAGGAAGGCACCAAGGCCAACCGCGCCCGCGTGGACGAAGACGATGCCAAGGGCGTGGCCGACCTGCGCGCCAAGGGCATGACCGTGATCGATAACGTCGACAAGTCCAAGTTCGTGGCCGCGCTGGCACCGGTGAACGCGCAGTTCGAAAAGGACTTCGGCAAGGCCAACCTCGACAAGATCCGCGACTACAAGTGAGCTGGCTGCCGTCCGTTTGACGGCACGCTCCCGCCCGCCCGGATTGGTCCGGCGGGCTTTTTTTGTTTTGAAGACAGGTGCAGATGAAAGAAAAATTTCTCGGCATCGAGCGCTGGACCACCGGCTTCTCGATGATCGCCGCCTGCGTGATGCTGGTCATCGCCTCCGGTCTGGGCGTGTTCCAGATCATTACGCGGTTCGTGCTCGAACAACCCGCCGAATGGAGCGAGATCCTGATCCGCATGAGCCTGATCTGGATGGTGTTCCTCGGTATTCCGATGGCTTTCCGGCAGGGTGCGATGGTGAGCGTGGACGTGCTCTACCGCTGGAGCCCGCCGCGGGTCAAGCGCGTGCTCGATGCCGTGGTCAGCCTTGCAGCGCTGGCGCTGATGCTGGTCATTCTTTGGTGGGGCTGGGACTACGCCATGCGCGGCCGCGTGCAGTCGATGGCCGGCCTCGAGAGCGTGTCGATGATGTGGTCGTACCTGGCGCTGCCGGTCGGCTCTATTTTCTGCCTCTTCGGCATCGTTGGTAATTTTCTCGATCCCAAGCGGCTCGAACTGGAGACCGCGCAATGACACCAGTCATGGTTGCAACGATGGTGCTGTGTTTTGCACTGTCGGTTTCAGTGGCGGTGTCCATCGGGCTCGCGTCGATCCTGGGTATCCAGGTGGCCAACGTCAACATGCTCATCTCCGTGAAGGAGATGTTCAATTCGATCAACAAGTTTCCGCTGGCGGCCATTCCGTTCTTCATCCTGGCCGGCAACCTGATGGAAACCGGCGGCATCTCGCGGCGGCTGGTCGAATTTGCCAAGAGCATCGTGGGCGGCGTGCAGGGCGGCCTGCCCATGACCTGCGTGCTCACCTGCATGATTTTTGCGGCGGTGTCGGGCTCGTCGGTGGCCACCACCTTTGCCATTGGGGCGATCCTGATCCCGGCGCTCATCAAGCACGGCTACCCCACCGCGTACGCGGCGGCGCTGCAGGCCACGAGCGCCGAGTTGGGCGTGATCATCCCGCCGTCAATCCCGATGATCCTGTACGGCGTGAGCGCCGAAGTGTCGATCGGCGAGCTCTTCATTGCGGGTTTCGGCCCCGGCATCCTCATCAGCCTGGCGCTGATGTTGTTTGTCTGGGCGTATTGCAAGTGGAAGGGTTGGGGCAAGAACGACGGCGACGGTCGCATGCCCTTCGGCAAGGCGACGTGGCGGGCCGGCTGGGCACTGCTGATGCCCGTGATCATCCTGGGCGGCATCTACGGCGGCATCTTCACGCCGACGGAAGCCTCCGCGGTCGCGGTGTTCTATGCACTGGTGGTCGGCGTGGTGATCTACCGCGAGATCAAGCCGAAAGACCTGTACCTCATCCTGCGCAAATCGGTGCTGTCGTCGGCGGTGATCATGTTCATCATCGCCAACGCGGGGCTCTTCGCCTTCCTGATCACGCGCGCGGGCGTGCCCGATGCCATCGGCCATTGGCTGCAAGAGGTGCTGAAGTCGCCGACCATGTTCCTTCTGGGCGTGAACGCGGCGCTGTTCGTCATCGGCATGTTCATCGAGACCAGCGCGGCCATCATCGTGCTCGCGCCCATCCTGGCGCCGGTGGCGGTGCACTTCGGTGTCGACCCGGTGCACTTCGGGCTCATCATGGTGGTGAACCTCGCGCTCGGCATGATCACCCCGCCCTTCGGCGTGAACCTGTTTGCGGCGTGCACGGTAGCCCGCATCTCGCTCGACCGGATCGTGAAGTACCTGATCCCCTTCGTGCTGGTGATCCTGGCCTGCCTGATGGTGATCACCTATGTGCCGTGGATATCGCTCGCACTGCGCGACCTGGTCTACGCCAAGTAGCCGGAGCGGCTTGCAATGAGACGGGCAGCCTTCGCCGGCTGCCCGTTTTTTTGCGCCCTGTAGGTGCAAAGGTTTCACAAAGATGTCACCTCTTGCAACGATGCTTCAGCCTTCGATTTCCGAGAAGCTGTTGCGCCATGTTCCCTACCAAGACCGACAAGGCCCGCGACGAACTCCAGGGCGGCCAGCGCACGCTCAGCCAGCGCGAGCGCGCGTTGCTGCTGATGGCGGACGGCCGGCGTTCGCTGACCGATTTCAGCCCGCTGTTCGCAAACCGCGGTGAAGCCGAGCAGGCATTGCAGGCATTGATGCGCCGCGGCTATCTGCACTATCCGCAGGCCACCCTCGCCCCAGCGGCCATGGACCGCGCGGCCGAACCAGCCCAGGCCGCGACCGCCGCTGACCACTTCGACGGCAAGCGCTCCCTGGCCACCACGCGCATGTTCCTGTTCGACATCTGCGAGCGAATGTTCGTCCGGCGTGACCCCAGGTTTGCACAGCAGATGCGCGACGCACTGCGCGAAGCCCGCGACCGCGAGGCCATGCTGACGATTGCCGCGCTGATGCTCACCGAAGTCGAGAAAAGCGCGGGGGCAGAGCGCGCCGAATCGTTGCGCGAGCGTATCGAGAGGTTACTTCCGCCCGCCTCCGAGACCGTGCACTGAGCCTCCGGCGGCATGGGCGGCGGGACCGGGGCGCCGCGATCCACTACACTCCCCCTGGTCAGGAGAGAGCTTCGCCATGCGAGGCCGCCGAAGGCGCAGGGGTTCCCCGAACGCTCAGGCAAAAGGACTGACACAGCGCTGGCGAATGCCGGCGTTTCCTTGCTGGAGAGAGGCTGTCGCCTGCATTAACGCGATGCGGCAGCCCACCGAAGGAGCAAACCCCGATCGTGGGGCGAATCTCTCAGGTAAAGCGGACAGCAGGGGTGGCCCATGGCTTGCGCCATGGAATTCGACTGCCCCTTTGGAGTGCCCCGTGGCCGCTTCCGCTTCATCATCCGACGCCCAATTGCTCAAGACGCCCCTGCACGACCTGCACGTGGAACTGGGCGCCCGCATGGTGCCATTTGCCGGCTATTCCATGCCGGTGCAGTACCCCGCCGGCCTCATGGCCGAGCACAAGCACACGCGCGATGCCGCCGGGCTGTTCGACATCTCGCACATGGGCCAATTGCGCCTGGTGGGCCCCGACGCCGCGGCTGCCTTCGAAACCCTCATGCCGGTCGACGTGATCGACCTTGCGCCCGGCAAGCAGCGCTACGGCCTGCTGCTGAACGACGAAGGCGGCATCCTGGACGACCTCATGTTCTTCAACGAAGGGCACGGCTCCATCTTCGTGATCGTCAACGGCGCCTGCAAGGTGGCCGACCTCGCCCACATCCAGCAGAAGATCGGCGCGCGCTGCGACGTGCAGCCCATGCCCGACCACGCGCTGCTCGCGCTGCAGGGACCGCAGGCGGCCACCGTGCTGGCGCGGCTGTCGCCCGGCATCGAGCGCTTCGTGTTCATGACTGGCGGCGCGGTGCAGATCGGCGGCATTCCCGCCTTTGCCACCCGCAGCGGCTACACGGGCGAAGACGGCTTCGAGATCTCGGTGGCGGGCAAGGACGCCGACGCCCTCGCCCGCCTGTTGCTGGCCCAGCCCGAGGTCAAGCCCGTCGGCCTGGGTGCGCGCAATTCGCTGCGCCTGGAAGCCGGGCTCTGCCTCTACGGCAACGACATCGACACCACCACCACGCCCGTCGAGGCTTCGCTCAACTGGGCCATCCAGAAGGTGCGCCGCACGGGCGGCGCGCGCGAAGGCGGATTTCCGGGCGCGGCCAAGGTGCTGGCCCAACTCGCCGCCACCACGGCTGGCGCTGCGGGCCGCACCGACCACGACACGCTGAAGCGCAAGCGGGTGGGTCTCGTGGCACTGGAGCGCATTCCGGTGCGCGACGGCACGGTGCTGCAATCCTTCGAAGGCCACGTCATAGGTTTTGTGACCAGCGGCTTGCTCGGCCCCACAGCCGACCGCCCCATCGCGATGGGCTACGTGGCCACCGCATTTTCGGAACCCGGTACGCGCGTGCAGGCCATCGTGCGCGGCAAGCCGGTTCCGATGGAAGTCTCGACCCTGCCCTTCGTGCCGACGCGCTACTACCGCGGCTAGGCTCGGCATTCCCGATTGTTTTTTCCACGAGGAGTTTTTTCATGAGCATCAAGTACACCAAGGACCACGAATGGGTCTCGGCCGAAGGCAGTGCAGCCACTGTCGGCATCACCGTGCACGCACAGGACGCGCTGGGCGACGTGGTGTTCGTCGACTTGCCCGAAGTCGGCAAGACCTTTGCCCAGGGAGAAGTGGCCGGTGTCGTCGAATCGGTCAAGGCCGCAGCCGACGTGTTCATGCCCGTGTCCGGCGAGATCACCGAAGTGAACGAAGCCCTGCGTGCCGATCCTTCGCTGGCCAACACCGACCCGCTGGCCGCCGGCTGGTTCTTCAAGGTCAAGCTGAGCGAACCCGCGCAGCTCGACGCGCTGCTGGACGCCGGCAGCTACGACAAGTTTGCCGCCGAGTCCTGATCCGCCGGACTCGCACACCGTCCTTCCTCATCCCCGATCCTTCACCGCCATGCCGATTTCCGCCTTTCCCTCCTTGCAACAACTGGAGAACGCCGAAGAGTTCCTCGCCCGCCACATCGGCATCGATGCAGCGGACGAGGCGCGCATGCTGCCGGTGATCGGATCGGAAACGCGGGCGGAGCTTATCGACGGCATCGTGCCCGCAGCCATCCGGCGCGCCAAGCCCATGCGGCTGCCGGCGCCCGTCACCGAGGCCGATGCGCTGGCCGAGCTGAAGGCCATCGCGGCCAAGAACAAGGTGTTCAAGAGCTTCATCGGACAGGGCTACTACGGCACGCACACGCCAGGCGTGATCTTGCGCAACGTGCTCGAGAACCCCGCCTGGTACACCGCCTACACGCCCTACCAGGCCGAGATTTCGCAGGGCCGCATGGAAGCCCTGCTCAACTTCCAGACCATGGTGTGCGACCTGACGGGCATGGCCATTGCGAACGCATCGATGCTCGACGAAGCCACGGCCGCGGCCGAGGCCATGACGCTCGCCAAGCGCACCGTGAAGAGCAAGAGCAACGTGTTCCTGGTGTCGGGCGACTGCCATCCGCAGACCATCGAAGTCATCAAGACGCGCGCCGCGCCGCTGGGCATCGAGGTGAAGGTGAGCACCGTGTCCGAGACGCTGCCGCACCTGATGGCCAGCTGCGAATTCTTCGGCGTGCTCGCGCAGTACCCCGCCACCACCGGCCACGTGCACGACCTGCGCCCGCTCGCGGGCCATGCGCACCAGTGCGACGCCGCCTTCTGCGTGGCCGCCGACCTGCTCGCGCTCACGCTGCTCGCGCCTCCGGGCGAATGGGACGCCGACATCGTCTGTGGCACCACGCAGCGCTTCGGCATGCCGCTGTGCAACGGCGGCCCGCACGCCGCCTACCTGGCCTGCCGCGACGAGTTCAAGCGCTCGCTGCCTGGCCGCCTGGTCGGCGTGAGCGTCGACACCCACGGCCAGCCCGCCTATCGCCTTGCGCTGCAGACGCGCGAGCAGCACATCCGCCGCGAGAAGGCCACCTCCAATATCTGCACCGCACAAGTGTTGCCGGCCGTCGTGGCCAGCATGTATGCCGTGTACCACGGGCCCGACGGCCTCACGCGCATCGCGCAGCGCGTGGCGGCGCTCACGGCCATCCTTGCGCAGGGCCTCGCGCAGATGGGGCGCGAGCCGCTCAACGCCACGGCCTTCGACTCGCTCACCATCCGCACCGGGGACGACACGCCGAAGATCATCGAACGCGCCGCGGCCGCGGGCATCAACCTGGCCCAGCGCCTGCAGCAGCACCTGGGTATTTCGCTCGACGAAACCACCACGCGCGCCGACATCGAGACGCTCTGGGCGCTGTTCGTGCCCGCCGGCACGCCCATGCCGCGCTTCGACGACCTCGCCAACACTGCGCCGCACCTGCCCGAAGACCTGCGCCGCACCAGCGCCTTTCTCACGCACCCGGTGTTCAACACCCACAAGAGCGAAACCGCCATGCTGCGCTACATCCGCAGCCTGTCGGACAAGGACCTGGCGCTGGACCGCAGCATGATCCCGCTCGGCAGCTGCACGATGAAGCTCAACGCGACCAGCGAGATGATCCCGATCACCTGGCCGGAGTTCGCGAACATCCACCCGTTTGCGCCCGCCGAGCAGCTGGTGGGCTATGCGCAGCTCGATGCGCAGCTGCGTGCCTGGCTGTGCGAAGCCACGGGCTATGCAGGCATCAGCCTGCAGCCCAATGCCGGCTCGCAGGGCGAGTACGCGGGCCTGCTGGCCATCCGCTCGTTCCATGAAGCCAATGGACAGGGCCACCGCAACATCTGCCTGATTCCTTCGTCGGCGCACGGCACCAACCCGGCCAGCGCACAGATGGTGGGCCTGCAGGTGGTGGTGACGGCCTGCGACGCGCAGGGCAACGTCGACATGGACGACCTGAAGCGCGCGTGCGAGAAGCACGGCGACAAGCTCGCAGCCGTGATGATCACCTACCCCAGCACGCATGGCGTGTTCGAGACCCGCGTGAAGGAACTCTGCGAACTGGTGCACGCACACGGCGGCCGCGTGTACGTGGACGGCGCCAACATGAACGCACTGGTCGGCGTGGCCGCACCGGGGGAATTCGGCGGCGACGTGAGCCACCTGAACCTGCACAAGACCTTCTGCATTCCGCACGGCGGCGGCGGCCCGGGCGTGGGCCCTGTGTGCGTGGTCGAAGACCTCGTGCCCTACCTGCCGGGCCATGCAACCGGCGGCATTGCATCGAACGGCGTAGGTGCCGTCTCGGCCGCGCCGCTGGGCAACGCGGCGGTGCTGCCGATCAGCTGGATGTATTGCCGCATGATGGGCGCCAAGGGTCTGCAGGCCGCGACCGAGACGGCCATCCTCAGCGCCAATTACATCAGCGCGCGCCTCAAGGACCACTATCCCACGCTCTACGCAAGCCCCAACGGGCACGTCGCGCACGAGTGCATCCTCGACCTGCGGCCGCTCAAGGACACCAGCGGCGTCACCGCCGAAGACGTGGCCAAGCGCCTGATCGACTATGGCTTCCACGCGCCGACGCTGAGCTTCCCGGTGCCCGGCACGCTGATGGTGGAGCCGACCGAGAGCGAGCCCCTGGCCGAGCTCGACCGCTTCATCGACGCGATGATCGCGATCCGCGGCGCGATCCGCCGCGTGGAAGAAGGCGTCTGGCCGAAGGACGACAACCCGCTGAAGCATGCGCCGCACACCGCGGCCAGCCTGCTCGAAACGGAATGGGCGCACCCCTACTCGCGCGAACTGGGTGCCTTCCCGCTGGCGGAACTCAAGCAAGCCAAGTACTGGCCGCCCATCGGCCGCGTCGACAACGTGTATGGCGACCGCAACCTGTTCTGCAGCTGCGTGCCCGTGGGCGACTACAAGGAAACCGAGGAGGCCTGAAGCGGCGCCGTCCTGCTAGGAGGCTTCGCGGCGGTACATTGCCCACTTCGTGGTCAGGATGTCCGCGGCGATCTTGGCTGCATTGGCGCCGGCGTAGCTTTCCGACGGGTCGAACTCGAAGGCCTCGCGGTATTTGACGACCTGCGCGTAGTCCTGGTCGAAGGTCATCGGGCCCATGAGTTCGGCAGGGTCGGTGCCCGTGGGGAGCGCGAGGAATTTCGTCGGGTCGGTGGCACTCTGGTAGAGGTCGACGCTCATCAGGTTCATACGGGTTTCCTCGAAATCTTTTGAAACGCACTGGCCGGCCCGCAGATCATCCACGGCAAGCAGGCCGCACGCAATCGGTCCGCGCCTACAAGGCGCCGAATGCAATCAGCGCTGCTGCTGCCTTTTCTTCAGCATCTCGCCGGTGGCGATCTGCTCGCGGAAGCCGCGCAGGCTCGCCTTCAGCCTGCGCTCGTTCTCCAGCCCCATGCGCACCATGATCTTCTGGCCGGACGAGAGCGCTTCCAGCTGCGGATCGGCGTATTCGTAGCGCACCCACGGCCGCTGCGAAGACACCTTGCCCTTCACCTCGACGAGGCGCACCTGCACCGGGCCGCCGGGTTCGGGTGCCTGCAGCAGGTGGTCGATCACCGCAATGAGGCGGTCGTTGAAATAGCGGCCGGGAAAGCCGAGTTCCTCATACGACTTCTGAAAGAGCGGATAGAACTGGGCGTAGGTCTTGGCCGCCTTCGCCGGATTGATCGACTCGGCAAGC
>Ga0102589_1004637_pt1 | contig 12712 bp, 14 predicted proteins | sample AraplaMF_Col_mLB_FD_76858 | JGI IMG/M metagenome (GOLD analysis project Ga0102589, IMG submission 76858) | Arabidopsis root microbial communities from the University of North Carolina, USA - plate scrape MF_Col_mLB | ecosystem: Host-associated > Plants > Roots > Endosphere | place: USA... | reverse complement strand
CTCGACTTTATTAAGCTAAAAGTACAAGAAAAAGGATATCCACCTTCCGTACGTGAAATCGGTCAAGCAGTCGGCCTCGCTTCTAGTTCTACAGTGCACGGACATTTATCACGACTAGAAGAAAAAGGATATATTCGACGCGATCCAACAAAACCACGCGCAATTGAAATTTTAGGTGACAACCGAATGGAAACAGAAACACAATCTGTTATTCAAGTTCCAATCGTCGGAAAAGTTACTGCCGGTTTACCGATTACAGCAGTCGAAAGTGTAGAAGATCACTTCCCACTTCCAGCTAGTATCGTTGCTGGAGCAGATCAAGTGTTTATGTTACGCATTTCTGGAGATAGCATGATTGACGCTGGTATTTTTGATGGAGATTTAGTTGTAGTTCGCCAACAACAGTCTGCATACAACGGTGAAATTGTAGTTGCTTTAACAGAAGATAACGAAGCAACTGTTAAACGTTTCTATAAAGAAAAAGATCATTTCCGTCTACAACCGGAAAACTCTTCACTAGAACCTATCATTTTAAAACAAGTGTCAGTTATCGGAAAAGTAATCGGCGTATATCGTGATTTACATTAAAAATATAAAAAGAAGATAATCCCCTTATTTATATAGGGGATTATCTTCTTTTTATATTTTGATAGATTTCCGTTTACTCAAAAGAATGCATTACCTTAATTATTAACGCGTTTCAATAGTAACATCTCCAGCAGCTGTTTTACCGCTAATTTTTTTACTCCCATTACCAATTGTTATATTTTGATTTTCTTCATTAAAAATTGTCACGTCTCCAGCAGCACTTTGCCCCGTTATAACTGCATCTTGTGGTTTTTCCAACAAAGTAATATCTACATCTCCAGCAGTTGAACTTGCCTCTACATCATATTTTGGATCATGATCCATAATATATACATCTCCGCTAGCCGTTTTTGCTGTTACTTTCCCTATTACTTTTTTAAAGCTCACCTCACCAGCTTTTGTAGATCCCTCCACACTCTTAGCTGTTACATGTTTCAAATCCACTTCTCCTGCGAGTGTTTCAACACTTACGCGGTCACTTTTCACATTACTTATTTCTATTTGTCCAGCGGATGAATTTACTTTTATCTCTTGATAAGAACGTTCAGGTACTAATATAGTCAATGTAGGCGTTCGAAATCCAAAATTGTAAAATGAAAAATCAAATGAAACACCTTTTTCTATTTCCCCTATGACTTTTAATGTATCACCATCTTCAGCAATACGAATTTCCTGTTTACTTACGTCCCCTGTTTGCTTTACATAAAAAGAGGAATCAGGAGATTTTTGGACAACAATATCTCCTGCATCTAACTTAACTTCTACATTTTTTAGCGTTTCGTTCTTAATTACGTCCTCTTTATCTCCTTTTTCTGCAGTTTTTACTGCTTTTTCATATGTTTGTGAAATCCCTATTACTCCAATAATGATACAAGCGATAGCTACTAATAATATCTTTTTCATCATCTACTCCCCTTTTATCATTTTGAAGTTCCATACTACATAGCGTACACATAATCTTTTAAACCACTTCGTACTATAATAAGCTACAATACATAACAACAAACCTACTCCAACAAACGTTATACTAACGAAAAGATCCAACCATATAAACGTACCCATAAATATTTTTATAATAACGAAAAATGGTGTCACTACACTAGCAATACCACCGACCCAAAATGAAAATATAAAACCGATAATTGCAACTAACGGGCCTAATACAATAATAAAATTAAACAAACTAAGTCCAATCGCTGCCATGACAGCTCTTGTTATATTCGAAGTCGATGGATCCTTTTTCATCTCATCAAAGCGATACAACGCAAGCAAGTCTTTCGCAATTACCTTTGGAGAGCCAAGTCCCTTTATTATTTCTGATTCAGTTTTCCCCTCTTCCATCCCAAACTGAAAGTGCTCTTCATAATCAAATAAAATATCTTGTCGCTCTTCTTCTGGTAACTTTCTAAGATGACTTGATAATTCTTTAAGAAACTGCTCTTTACTCATCCCATTCCACCCCTTCAATAATTTCTTGAACACCTTTAGCAAAATCACGCCACTCTGTTACTAATAACGTAAGTTGCATCTCCCCTTGCTCTGTTAGTTGATAATATTTACGGGGCGGTCCTTCCGTGGATTCTTTTAAATATGTTTGAAAATATCCCTCTTTCGTTAAACGACGTAATAGCGGATATACAGAACCTTCCGATATTAAAAATTTATTTGAAATTTGCTGAACAAGTTCATAACCATAACAATCCTTACGTTTTACAAGCGCCAATACACACAGTTCTAACACACCTTTTTTAAATTGAACGTTCAAGGACAATCCCCCTTTCTTATTTCAGTACTGTTCAATACACGGTACCTGTTTTATCCATAATATACCACTTAGTACTGTTTATTGCAAGGTACTATATTTTCAAACTTTAATTTATCACTAAACACATCCACAACATCAAACACTGAGCAAAACATACAATATTGAAGAAATACAATAGTATTTTAAATAATCTCCGTGATTTTTCCGAGCATCTCGCGGACAGCTATTCAATTTATTCCGCCAGCACCTATGTTGTCCACAAATAAAAAAAGCCCTGATACCGTAGTATCAAGGCTTTTTTACTTCTTAGTATAGAGACATATATTGATCGCGTTCCCATTGGTGAACTTGCGTGCGGAATATATCCTCTGAATTCATCCAATTTTAAATTGCGCCAAAAGCGTTGATCTATCAAGGTTTCATAAAAGTGATGTTTCATAGTGATTCATCACTTTTTTTATTTTGTGGGTGAATTGTGGGTGGGTGAACTTCCAATAAATACATCTCTTAAATAAGCTTAGAGGGTACACTACTTTTCTTTATTTCAATATTCACCTTTAAAATACACCTCATGGCAATTATAATTAAAAAAATAATTTCTTCAATTTTTTTTAATACGTCTACATTATTTCAATTTGCATTAAAAGAATTTGGTATAATTAGCTTAATTTAAGGGAGGGGGATAGCTTGAAGGTTGTTCAATCTATATTTAGAGGGTTTCGTTTATTAAGTAAAATCATAAATCCTATACTAAAGGCATTATCTAAAAGTAAATTTTAAATATCGTAGCAAAAAAGCCGACTCAAGAGAGTGGGCTTTAAATTTATTCATATGATTAAAATTATCCTCTTAAATGCCCCTTAATACAGTAATACGAATTTTCTATATTTACATTTTTTTCTTCTTGCCTCATAATTTTAATCGGGAGCGTGAGGAAGAAAATGGTTCAAATAAAAATTACACCTGAAGAATTAGAACAAGTTGCAAAACGGGCTAATGATACTAAGCATGCATTAGAATCCATACATAATAATTTATGCAATCAAATTGATTACATGTGTTTTCAATGGACAGGTGCATCGAATCAAAACTTCGTTCAAATGTTTAACAATGCCAGACCATCCGTATTCACAGCTATCAATGCACTTGTGCATGTCGAAGAAGAATTAAAGAGAATTGCTGAAAAATTCCGCGTTGCAGATAGCGAAGATGTAACGACTCCAAAAGAAACTACACCTAGTAAATCACCTGAAAAATCTTTCTTAGGAAAAGTTTGGGATGGTATAGTAGACGGTACGGGAGCTGCTGTTGGAGATACAATCGACGGTATAAAAGCATTAGGTGACTGGGAAACTTGGAAAGGCATGGGCTACACTGTCACCCATTTAGATGAAGCTTTACCTGCTATGTGGGATGCGTTATCCGACTCTTATAATAAAGATGTGATAAATGGGGATGCAGAAACACGTGCAAGATGGGGATCGTATGCTTTAACACAAATTGGATTAGGTCTTCTTGGAGATAAAGGGGTCAGTAAGGCTGCAAAGCTAGCACAAGGTGCTAAATTCTCTCAAGGCATCTCAAAAGCTGGACAATTATTTAATAAAGGCGATAATTTGGCTTTCGCAGGCGGTAATGGTGTTACATCTGCATTTGATAGTGCTACTTTTAGACAAGCCGAAGAAAAACTTTCAACCTACCAGTTTGCTCAGGGTGAAAATACTACTACTGTGAAACCTGGTGATAGTAGTTCACTTGCCCCTGGAGGGGGCCTAGCTGCACACGAGGCTAGAGGTGGACATTTAATAGAAAGACATGTAGGAAAAACAGATGAAGAACTATTGCAAAGATTAGAAAGTAATTCTACAATAACAGGTGCGTCCACCTTTGCCGATAGAGCTACGGCTGAAAAAATAGCAAATGAAGTTTTAAGCAACCCGCAAAATACGGAAAAAATAAACAGATGGTTAAATAACCCTGACAGCAAGCCAACCTTACCCTTAAGATACCAAGGTACAGATATTACTGGTAGGCATGTTCCTAGAGGATCAGAAATTATCTCAGAAGTAAAAAATGCAAGAATTGTTTTAAAAAAAGACAGAGATGGTAGTTTTATTATTACAGGATATCCAGAAAGATAGAGGAGAGTTTATATGAAAGATAAATACATACAATATGAAGAATTAGGTGATTTTTTAGCAGGAACTTTCCATCAAGATATTGAATCAATCGAATTCGCCATAAACGAATTTATCACTGAAGTTACTAATATATGTTTAGAGAATACTATTGAAGACATTACATCATTCCTACAAAGTGGTTTAACTGTTCATGAAAAAGAAGAATTCATTAAATATAATGCCGAAATTTATTTTCCTGCTTTAAACCTTACCCCTATAGAATGGCTAGAGCAAATAGTCGAACTCTTAAAAAGAGCATTAAAAAATAAATAGTAAGAACGGTTTTCGACCACCCTTTACAGGTGGTCTTTTACTTTTTTCTACTTTACATACACAAAAGCTTCATTTGTCGTAACATAGTATATTTCCCCCTTTTCTATTGTTTACTTTATAAGGTCGAAAATTTGGTATTACTGCTGGAGATGGGAGCACCGACTCAGTCATTATTGGAACGACCTACAAATCAGAATCAGATGAATTAGGTATGAAAAATGTTAACAAATCAGAATACGAAACGTCTGTAAACTTAAAATATGTTGAGGTAATTGAAGAAAAAAACCTATATAGGGGTTTACACTAACTAGCTAAAGGAAATTAAGTACAACAAATAAAAGCAGAACCTTATGAGGGTTCTGCTTTTATAATTTTCATCTCGCATACACATAGGCAGGATTAGTAGTTACATAGTATGTTTTGCCTTTACTGTTGTGTACTTTGTATTGATATGAACCATTCACAATTACTTTTGTCTCAATAACAAACCCTAAACCTATATCTACTACTTCAGCCACATCTTTATCCTGCCAAGATGGAGATTCATAGAAACGTAAATTGTCCACTTTAGAAATAACCCTTTTACCAGTTATAGTAGAAGCATCCGTCCCATTGTAACGGATGTATGAGGAGTCATAATAAATCCATTGGTTACCACCAAGATTTAACCAGTTCCCTAATTTACCCCATACTTTATAAGCCTCTCCTTTTTGTAATTTACGAATAACACTATTATCTGTTGATGGTCCAGAACGGAGATTTACATTGTACCCCTCAATATACGCAACACCATTCACCTCTACTGTACCAGGTACTTCATTTGGTTTTTGTGGTTTAGCATCCACTGTAACAGAGTTCCCGTTATAAGCCTTTAACACGTCTGCTCGGAATTTACCCTCTGATATACCATGACTACGAAGATAATCAAGTGGGTCTTCATGGTTTGTACCACCTAATTTATAAGTAATATCCTTATGTGTCCATAATCCTTTAGAAGGATGAATATTTCGTTCCCGTAAGATTTCCCCTATCAACTCTACATATCGTTCGTAAGAACGTTTGAACTTCATCGGATCACTTGTTTCACACAGTTCGACATGAACAAATCTAGCATTCGCTGCTGAGCCTGCACCCCATGCACGATATTTAGTAGATGCAATTTGAATTTTTTCATCCCAATCAACTGCGTAGTGAACAAATGCTGAACGCCATGTGCGAGACTCATATTTTTGAATATTAATAGCTGGAGCTTCTGGGGTAGCTGTAGAATGTGCTACAACACCTTCATAAGCGCCAACACCATTACGGTATGGTTGTTTTGGTAAATCAGGAATAATCAAAACCCTATCAGCAAATACGTTTGTTCCAATTGATAATACTAAAATCATAGCAACAACTATAGCTGAAATATGTTTCCACTTCTTTTTCATTTTACATCGGCATCCTTTTTTATAATTTTTGTGTGGTCAAATAATCCACTTGCTGACAGTCCAATAATGATTCCTTTAAATATATTTGTTTTGATATCTTGAGACAAAAATAAAACGCCTAGCATTATGCCTAGCGTTAAATTTAGTAACGGAACATATTTTGTTTGCATCCCAACTGTTTTTGCAATTTGTGATAGTCCTACGACAACACCAATCATTACCGTAACTTCAATCATTACATACCACCCCCTTTCAAGAAGAAGGTAAGAGCCGCTCCAATAAGTCCACCAACAATAAGGCGTAAAATCCAAGTTGTATTAGCGCTAATCTTATCTAATTGCTTATTGATATTGATAATGTCTTTCTCGTTACCTGTTGTCCGCATTTCTAAACTTTTAATCTCTAAGCGAATGTCCTTAATATCTTGCTTTATTTCTTGAACATCACTTCTCACCTCTTGCAAACCATCCATACCGTCCACCTCTTTCCAACCTCATAAATTATTTAAAATAAAAAAGCCTACTGTTCGTACGCTTTGCTTTAAATCTAGTTATTTAGTTACTCCGTGATTATCTGATGCTTCTATATGTTCCTTAATAGAATCTCCAGCACCTACTTCTGTAGAAATCTCTGCTGCCGGATCCCCCGCTTTTATAACAGAGACTGTAATCGGACTACCTCTGAATAACTCAACATTAACGTTAAAATTGCTCGCGGTAATAATTCCGGCATTTACTAAGTTATCTACAACATCATCGATTTCCATAAATTTATTATCGTTCCCTGGCATCACATCTTCATTCGGAGCCGGGTTTTGAACTAATTGCATAACTAATTTCTCTAGTATTGGCATGATTTGATTGATAATTTGGCTTTGTAATTGATTTTCCTCTGGACTTGTACTTTGGATTTGATTTGTCATTTTGTTATCTCCCCTTTTAGACAATAAAAAAAGACCAGCTTATGGCTGCTCTGGTTTCCTATTTATTAGTTGTTGTAGTAACAATTCTTCTAACTTCGCAATTCTTTCTTCTTGACTAATTAACACACCTTTTAACTCATTAAGTTCAGTCTGAATGGAAACTTCCTCAAGTTTTTCTGCCTCAATTTCAGCTTTTAGGCTAGCAATTTTCTCTTGGTCAGCTAGTTGCTCTCTGCGAATTTGCTGTACTGCTCCTACAGTTATTGTAGCTAGCTTGTAAGATGGTACAGATTTTCTGTCTCTAGATGCTAATGCTTCTGGTACATCTTCTGCGATGAATCCGTACTGCTTATCGATAGCTTTAAGAGTGATAGGGTCTGTCTCTTCACCGCTGTCTGTATAGCTCAGCTACGTCTGCTTTAAGGTAATACTCTTTAGGCGTTAGCTCCATGATAGTATCTAGAGCGTTAACTTCGATGTCTTTGATATACGCCTTGATAGTTCTACTTGATGTGTTCTCGAAGTTACTAGCACGGATTTTTCCAGCCCAAAGGTTAGCCCACTCGTTACCGTTTTGCTTCTTAATCTGTAAACCGTAGTCGTAGTAAGCTGAGTCATTAGCTGAACGAATCATAAACGAGCTACCAAGAAACACATCGGTGTCAGCATTATCACGGTTCTCAGATACACGTTTGTCGACTATTTTAAGCGTTCGGTTAGTTATTGGGAAGTACCCTCTACCGTTTTCAAACGTCCAAACTCCACCGCCTGATGCAAATGTAGTAGGACCACCAGTACCGATAATCATTTCGTCTTTACCGTTAAGGTTCATTCTGCCCTCACGAGCGATAATTTCAATATTACCTGTTTTGCCAAACTCTATCTCAGACTTAGATACGACACCTTTATTACTGTCGTCTCTGTTTTTAGCAATACCGATACGCGCTGATGCATCAGCCCATATGTTGTTCGTAGGTGCCTGATGCTCTATGAACATAGCGCCTTCTAGTGCTGCTGCGTTAGAACCGTCATAACTGTTACCTAGCACAAGAGAAGTACGGATGTATTGCTGAGTATTACCAATGTTAGGCATGAATCCAAAGTAACCACGTTGTACAGGTACTGTGTTAAGCCCTAGTCTGTGCTTAAGTGCAAAGTGTTAGGCGTTCATCTCGATAAATCCGCCTATCTGGTTCTGCTCGAGCGTACTAATCGTAGCGCCTACGAGTCGCTGTGACTGAATACTCTTAGCTGTAACAGCCCCATCAAGATTAATCTTACCTGCTTGGATCAATACACTTTGAGCTGTTTGGTTAATCGCAGAAGCTATCCCGCCTGCTTCTACTTTCGAGATAATTTGATTCTTTAGAAGAGTAATAGAGCTCTCATACGTATCTACTATGGCTTTACTTCCATATCGTCCATCTGATTCAGTTTTCTTGTACACATCAGTTGCTAAGACTCTTAGGTCAATCTTGTTGTTAGCCTGTGTAATGCTTGACTCAATAGTTGAAATCTTAGCGTTATAGTCCGTTGTAGCAACTTTCTTAGCAACTTCACTTATTAGAGCGTCATAGTTAACATAGTCCTGTGGGTGCTCCATGAAGGCGGAAGCATTAGAGCCGTACTGTAGCATTGGTTGAGCTACCCACAGAGTCCCGTTACGTCTTACCCATATATCTGCTCTTAGTACAGTAATAGCTGTAGCAGGTGCAGTAATTTTAACCTCTGCATACACCCATTTGTTATTGACTAATTTAGGTGCTAGCTCTGTTTGCATTGTAGTTGATCCCGTTGAACCATTGAAGAATTGAAGCTTTATGACAGCTCCTTGGTCTAGCAAGGCTTTATCTTGTACATAGAACCATGCACCAAACACATAATCTCCACTGCTAATACTTGCGGGTATGCTTTGAGAGATACCACAATATCTATCTGTAGTGCCTGCACCTGTAACAACGATTTTAGCGGAATTGTAGCCCTCTCGGTTTCGTGTAGCTTCTGCTGTAATAGAACCCCCTACTCCTGCAGGGATATTGCTACCCCATTTGTCAAGACTTGGCGTTCTGCTTGTTATAATCCCTGTAGTAGCGTTAATCACTTTAGTTTCAAAGGCTGTATTTCTCAATTCGTTCTCTGCACCGAGTTTACCGATATAGTCCGTCATTTCAGTAGACTTAACTCTCAGATCAATTTCGTTATTCATTTGTTTTATCGTTGAGCCCTGCTATGTAATCTGTTGTGTATGTGTCCCTACAGTAGAACTAAGAGAGGAAACTGTAGAGACAGTCCCATCAAGTGTCTGTTTTATCTCGTTAGTACGACTATTTAAGTCGTTAAATTGGTAATTACCTGAGAAGTCTACTGTAGAGCGATTCCACCCAGTAGCTACCGTTCCTAGCTCTACTTGTGGCATCCTGTAATAGATGTCCCCATTATGAAATAGTGCTAAGCGGAATCCTGCTTGTATAATACCTGCTGTAGTAGGTCTGAACGTTCTAACTATACGTGTCCAGTTCCCTGCTTGTAGGCTAGTTTGCTCTGCTGTAGTCAATGAAACATCTTGGTATTGCACCCGTGTACCTGCATTGTCAAAATACTCCATGATATAAGCATTTTTAACCTTAAATGCTGACCAATTCGCTGAAGGTACATACATCCATACACTCCATGTGTAGTCCTTATTGCGTGCTACTGGTAACTTATTAGAGTAAAGACTGACAATACTATTCGGGTCAGTATCAGCTAAGTTTGTACGGTTAAAGCGTGCTACTGCTCCTCTCGGCTCATCTGCCCACGGATTTTGGAAGATTAAAGTAGTAGTATTGAAGCCTGACCACCCAGGAAATCCATTTGTAGGACGTTGTAACATATCTGAGTTGTAAACCAAGTTAGCTCCTGCAATACCTGAAGCGTCAATACTTGTCAGTTTCATAGAGTTTTCATCTGTGGTTTGCTTGACAGTATTATTCTTCTTCAGGATTTCTACTGAAGACATTCCCCAAGGCGTTGCAAGTAATCCACGCTCTAGCTTAAGCTGTCTAATCCATAGTGACTTAGTATTCGCTTCAGCCACTCTAGGAAATCTAATACGTACCATGATTCCTTTCATATTTGCTTTTACTTTGAAAGTATGCTCTACACGTTTCCAGCCTGTATTAGTGTGCGTTTTAACCTCTGCTTCAGACCAACTAGTCCCGTCATGTTGGAATATAAGCGTTTGTCCTCCTGCTACATTCTGCATTAACTCTAATGAAAGCGTAAGTGTCTCATTCGGTAAAATACCGTGTGTAGCAGTTATCAGAGAGCCCCCGACTTGGTAAAGACATCTTATCAATACAACTATATTTATTACATCTTTTTCAAGGCGCTTCTGAATACTGGTATGCGTAAAGGTGAAGCTGCTGCTTTACAATGGAAAGACATAAATTTAAAAGAACATACTATTACTATTTCTAAAACATTGGATTTTACGGCTAAAACAAAAGAAGAATTATTCGGAGATACAAAAACATTTACTTCTAAACGTACTATCATGATTCCTAAATCATTAGTTGATGAGCTACTCGAACATAAAAAGTGGCAAAATGCTAATAAGCTTGTTTTACAAGATGCATATGAACATGAATTAGATTTGGTCTTTTCAAGAGTAGATGGAAATTTCTTGCCGAAGTCAACATTGTTCAATGCATTCTCACGCATACTTAAGAAAGCAAATTTACCTAGACTAGAAATACACTCATTACGACACACCCACGCGGTTCTTTTATTAGAGTCTGGTGCAAGTATGAAATACATTCAAGATCGACTAGGACATAAGAGTATAGAAATCACTGCTAACGTTTACTCTCATATTAGCGATAAAATTAATAAAGATTCCATTTCGGGGTTTGAAGCTTATATGAATAACGTATTGGGGTAAGTTTGATTTTTTTGTGGGTGTTTTGTGGGTGGATTACTCTTCTTTAAAATAAAAGTGTTTTACCCACAAAATAAAAAACCCTCAACACGTTGTGTGTCAAGGGTTTGAGCCTCTTAGTATAGAGACATATATTGATCGCGTTCCCATTGGTGAACTTGAGTTCTAAAGATATCCCACTCAATTTCTTTTGCTTCAATGAAGTGCTCAAGTAAATGATCACCTAATGCACCGCATACGATTTCATTAGATTGTAAAGTAACTAACGCTTGCGCTAATGTTGCTGGTAAGTCAACGATACCTGCTTCTTCGCGCTCTTCTTTTGTCATTACGTAGATGTTACGGTCTACTGCAGCTGGTGGAGTTAATTTGTTTTTAATTCCATCAAGACCTGCTGCTAATAATGTAGCCATTACTAAATATGGGTTTGCAGCTGGATCAACACTACGTACTTCTACGCGTGTACTAATACCACGAGATGCAGGGATACGTACTAATGGGCTACGGTTTTGTGCAGACCATGCTACGTAACAAGGAGCTTCGTATCCAGGCACTAAACGCTTGTAAGAGTTTACAGTTGGGTTTGCTACCGCTGTAAATGCTGGTGCGTGTTTTAAAATACCTGCGATGAAGTGACGAGCATCATCACTTAATTGTAAGTCACCGTTTTGATCGAAGAATACGTTCTCACCATTTTTGAATAGTGATAGGTTACAGTGCATACCTGAACCGTTCACACCGTATAATGGTTTTGGCATAAATGTTGCGTGTAAACCGTGTTTACGAGCAATTGTTTTTACAACAAGTTTGAATGTTTGAATATCATCACATGAGCGAATTGCACTTGCGTATTTAAAGTCAATTTCGTGTTGCCCTGGAGCAACCTCATGGTGAGACGCTTCAATTTCAAAGCCCATCTCTTCTAGTTCAAGTACGATATCACGACGACAGTTTTCCCCTAGATCCATCGGCGCAAGGTCGAAGTATCCACCGTTATCGTTTAATTCTAATGTTGGATTTCCTTTTTCATCTACTTTAAATAGGAAGAATTCTGGCTCTGGTCCAAGATTGAAATCTGAGAATCCTAAAGCTTCCATTTCTTTTAACACACGTTTTAAGTTGTTACGTGGGTCTCCATCAAATGGAGTGCCATCTGCATTGTAAATGTCACAAATTAGACGAGCAACTTTACCTTTTTCAGCAGTCCATGGGAAAATTACCCAAGTATCTAAGTCAGGATATAAATACATATCAGATTCTTCAATACGTACGAAACCTTCAATCGAAGATCCATCAAACATCATTTTGTTATCAAGAGCTTTCGTTAATTGTCTCACTGGAATCTCTACGTTTTTAATTACTCCTAAAAGGTCTGTAAATTGTAAACGGATATACTTTACATTCTCTTCTTCCGCCAAACGGAAAATATCTTCTTTTGTGTACCTAGCCATTATAAATTCCTCCTTAGTCCCTCTAAACACCTTCAGAATCAGTTATCCTTAGTGAAAAAACCTTGAAATGTCACCTTGTCGCAATGAAGTCCGATTAAATCTACCTGTATGTTGTAGTTCGTCTCGAAGTATTTTGCGAAGCTCAGTTTTTGAAATTTCTTTCGTTTCTTCTTTTACTTTCACT
>Ga0102589_1004635_pt1 | contig 12720 bp, 15 predicted proteins | sample AraplaMF_Col_mLB_FD_76858 | JGI IMG/M metagenome (GOLD analysis project Ga0102589, IMG submission 76858) | Arabidopsis root microbial communities from the University of North Carolina, USA - plate scrape MF_Col_mLB | ecosystem: Host-associated > Plants > Roots > Endosphere | place: USA... | reverse complement strand
TTAATCGTATACAATAATAATGTTATAGTAATTAAATACTTTTTATTTTTTAAGGGGTTACATAAGGGGGATCATAATGAAACGAAATCCATTAATTCCTTTTGCTTTAATTGCAGCACTAGGAATCGCAGTCATGCTAATTATCTCATTAAAAGGGGCAAAACAAGCTGATGAGATAGCTAATGGTGGTAAGAAGGAAGAGCAAACTGCTTCTACTAAACCAGATGAAATATACGCTCAAACTTGTGTCAGCTGTCATGGTGACCAATTACAAGGTGCAGTTGGACCTAACTTAACAAAAGTTGGCGCTAAATACTCTGAAGATGAGATTAAAGCAATCTTACAAAACGGTAAAGAAGGCGGCATGCCAGCAGGTTTAGTATCAGGTGCACAATTAGATGTAGTTGCAAAATGGTTATCTGAGAAAAAATAATCATATTAAATGACCTTTTCTATATGGAGAGGTCATTTTTATTTGTTCAATATTAGGATTCTTACATGAATTAGTGTAAAATATTGTCATGAAAATAATATGAAATGGTGATTTTGTTATGAACGAAGTAAATTTATCAATGAGATTAAAAAGAGTTTTTGATTATATCCCAGAAGGTACTAGATTGGCTGATATCGGTTCGGATCACGCTTACCTACCTTGTTATGCTGTTTTAAATAAAAGATGTACATCGGCGATTGTGGGTGAAATAACAGAAGGTCCATTTAATTCAGCTCGTTCAACGATTCGTCAAAGTGGTTTGGAAGGAATTGTTGAAGCTAGAATGGGAGATGGATTGGAAGTACTAACACCGAATGAAGTAGACGTTATTACGATTGCTGGAATGGGTGGGTCGCTAATTGCAAGTATCCTTGAAAAAGGGAAAGAAAAGCTTGAAGGTGTAGAAACCCTAGTATTGCAACCGAATATCGGTGCTCATCAAATCAGAAATTGGTTAGATCAAGAAGGTTATTCTCTAATTAAAGAAGACATTTTAGAAGAAGATACGAAGATATATGAAATCCTGGTAGCCTCAAAATCAAGTACATATAAACCTTATTCAGATTCAAAGGATAAAGAAATGTTTATCGGACCGCATTTGATGCATAATCAAAATGAAGCGTTTCAGAAAAGATGGAATCACGAACTTAAAAACTTTGAACGTATTCTTATACAATTACAATCAGCTAAACAAACAGAAGATTCTATTCAAAAAATAAAAGAAATAAAGCAAAAAATTGAGTGGATAAATGAGGTGCTCGCATGAAATCTGTGAATGGATATCAATTGGTTCAACAGTTTGAAGTGCTTTTTCAAAAACATCTTGCTGAAGAAGGAGACCCAAATGGTCTTCAAATTGGTACATTATCAAATCAAGTAAATAAAGCATTAATTGCGCTAGATGTTACAAAGGAAGTTGTAGAAGAAGCAATCTCGATTGGAGCGAATATGATCATCGCACACCATCCAATTATTTATCGACCATTAAAGAAAATTGTTACTGATGGTGAAGCAGGCAAGATCATCGAATTATGTATTAAGCATGATATAGCTGTTTTTGCTGCGCACACAAATGTTGATATTGCAGAAGTTGGCGTTAGTGATTTCCTAGCTGAGGCATTGCAGTTGGAAAATACTCGTGTACTTGCACCTACGTATATAGAAAAATTAGTGAAGTTTGTCGTTTTTGTACCCAAAACGCATGCGGAGGATGTTCGCAATGCAATATGTGTTGCAGGAGCAGGTCATATAGGAAATTATAGTCACTGTACATTTAATGCAGAGGGTACGGGAACATTTTTACCATTAGAAAACACAAAGCCTTTTATTGGTCAACAAGGTCAACTAGAGCAGGTAGAGGAAGTTAAAATAGAGACAATTGTACCTGAATCAAATCTGAAAAAAGTTATCAAAGCAATGTTAAATGCTCATCCTTATGAGGAAGTTGCCTACGATACAATTCCATTACTAAATGAAGGGAAAACATTTGGTATTGGAAGAATTGGTACTTTGAAGGAAGAATGTACTTTAGAAGAATTTGCTCATTATGTTAAAGAGAAATTGGATTTAAAGGGTGTTCGCGTTGTCGGTAATTTAGGTGATAAAATCAAGAAGGTTGCAATCGTTGGTGGGGACGGTAATAAATTTGCATTCCATGCCAAACGACATGGTGCAGATGTCTATGTAAGTGGAGATATTTATTATCATGTAGCCCAAGATTGGAAGATGGAAAATTTAAATATTGTAGACGCTGGACATAATATTGAGAAAGTAATGAAAGATGGCGTCAAAAAATTATTAGACAAGAAACTAATTGAAAACAATTTAAAATGTGAAATCGTCGCTTCAAAAATAAATACTGATCCATTTGTTTTCATATAAAGAAAAAACTCGCCCGTAAAAGGCGAGTTTTTATTATTCTTTAATTCTTACTTTTGGAAGAATACGATTTAACTCTACATTAGAAGTGACGTCCCAAGTGCTTTCATCTTTTGGATCATAACGTTCTAAGAAGGCAATAACTTCACGAGTAATTGGTGTTGGAGTTGATGCGCCAGAGGTAACAGCCACTGTTTCAATACCATCTAACCACTTTAATTGAAGCTCAGTTAAATCTGAAATACGATATGCTTTTGTACCTGCTATTTCATGAGAAACTTGTGCAAGTCGATTCGAGTTATTACTCATAGGGTCACCTACAACAATTGTTAAATCGGCTTCACCGGCACGGTCAGCAATTGCTTCTTGACGTACTTGCGTTGCCATGCAGATTTCTTTATGAACATGAGCGGTTGGATATTTCTTAATTGCATATTGAATTAAATCGACAACATCCCATTGACTCATAGTCGTTTGATTCGTGATGATGATTTTATCAGTAGGAATAGACAATTCGTCAATATCGGATTTGTTTTGAATTAAATGTACGATATCAGGTGCAATACCAACAGCACCCTCTGGCTCTGGATGTCCCTTTTTACCGATATAAATAAAGTGATATCCTTCAGCCATTCTATCTTTAATTAAATCATGTGTTTTTGTTACGTCAGGACATGTTGCATCAATTGTTGTAAGTCCTTTTTTTATTGCTCTGGACTTAACTTCTGGAGAAACACCGTGTGCTGTAAAAATAACAGTTCCTTTATCAATTTTATCAAGTATATCTAAACGACTTGGCCCGTCTAATGTGATGATTCCTTCTTCTTCAAATGCATCAGTAACATGTTTATTATGAACGATCATACCAAGAATATAAATTGGTCTAGGTAATGATGGATCCTTTGCAGCATTTCTAGCAATTACCATTGCATCTACAACTCCGTAGCAATAGCCTCGTGGGGTAACTTTTATAACTTTCATGGAGTAGCCCCTCCTTTATTATATTGTTGTACATTTTTTATTATAAAGGAGGGAGATAGAACTATACAAAGGAAAATATCTATTTACATAAACAATTTTGGTTTTGGAGAATCATTTAAGACATTACTTTCTTGAATTTGCATCAATTCACTATCATCATTCTTGATTGTTTTTTTTCTACTTCTTTTTTCTTTTGTTGGTGCTTGAACGCTATTTTCGTTTTTAGCAGCTTTTTTTGTTTCGCTTGGATCATCAATATTGACTTCTTTAAAAATTTTATATAAAGATGGCAGGTTTTTTACAATTGGTCCGTACTGTTGAATCATTGGTGTAACTTGTTGTGCTGTTTGAACAGCTCTTTGCATATTGCCAATGATTCCTGTAATAGATGTGTCGCCACCTAACACTCGAGATAAAAATCCTGTGCTACCACTTTCTTTTCTATCTGGTGGTTGCCCTGTCATCGGATATTGACTCTGAGTTGGTTGTTGTTGATGTTGAATCATGCTGCTGTTATGTGACTGAATAACAGGTTGATTTTGAAATGGCACAGACTGCAATAATTTATTTTGATTTACATATTGCTGATACGCATTTAATTGAGGCTGAGCTGTTGCAGGTGGTTGAAAATAACCTTGGTTTTGAGGATGGGACTGTTGCCCTCCTTGGAAATAATTTTGTTGAAATTGATGTTGTTGTGGTGGTTGTTGAAAATTTGGATATTGTTGATATTGCGATCTCATACCGTATGGATTTTGCATATTAGGGTAAGGCTGATGATAGCCATTAAAAGAATTCGGTCCGTACATATTTTGCCCCTGTTGATTTTTTTTCTTGAATTTATCAAGTAATCCCATTTCTAACAAACCTCCTTTCAAAAAAGCATTTTATTACTTAGGCTATGCACTACTTTAAAAATGGTTAGTATAGGACAGTCTAAAAAATTAAATGATAATAAATAAGAAGATTAAAGAAAAATTAGCTATTCCATGTGAAACTATTGTATAATAGATAATTGTAGCTATTTAGAACTAGGAAATTGTTTCCTATATAACAAAGAAAGTCCAAATTAAGAAGGTGAATTATATGGCAGTATCATTTAAAGATTATCAATTAAAACCATTTATAATGGAAGCAATAGAAAAGAAACATTTTACAGGGCCGACAGAAATTCAACAAAAGATTATTCCACAAGTAAAAACTGGACGTAGTATTATCGGACAATCACAAACAGGATCTGGTAAAACACACGCATATTTAATTCCAACAATTAATACACTTGACCCATCAATTGACCAAGTGCAATTAGTTATCACTGCACCAACGCGTGAATTAGCAACACAAATTTATAAAGACATTCAATCTATTATTGAATGTTGTCCTGAAGATGCTCAACTAACTGCAAAGAATTTTGTTGGTGGAACAGATTACAAACGTACGGTTGAAAAATTAAAGAAACAACCTCATATTGTCGTTGGAACAACAGGTCGTATTAAAGATCTAGTAAATGACAATGTATTATTAGTGCATACATCTAAATACTTAGTTGTTGATGAAGCAGATTTAATGTTAGATATGGGATTCATCCATGACGTTGACCAAGTTGCTTCAAAAATGCCTAAGAATTTACAAATGCTAGTATTTTCAGCAACAATCCCTGAAAAGCTAAAACCATTTATGAAAAAATACATGGAAAACCCTGAGCATATTCATATTAATCCGAAACAACTTTCTGCTCAGCAAATCGAACACATTATTGTTCCTAGTCGACATAAAGATAAAGTGAAATTGACTAGAGATATCTTGAACAGCTTCCAACCTTATTTAGCCATTATTTTTACAAACACAAAGAAAAAAGCTGAAGAAGTTGCATCTCAATTATCATCATATGGGCTAAAGGTTGGTCAAATTCATGGAGATTTAAGTCCACGTGAACGTAAAAAAATGATGAAACAAATTCAAGACTTAGAATTCCAATACATTGTCGCAACTGACTTAGCATCTCGTGGAATTGATATTGAAGGTGTAAGTCATGTTATTAACATCGAATTACCTTCAGACTTAGATTTCTATGTACACCGTGTAGGACGTACAGGTCGTGCAAACTACTCAGGAACAGCTATTACAATTTACGACCAAGAAGATGAACAAGCTCTAGACAAACTACAAGATCGCGGCATTGCGTTCGAACATCGCGAACTAAAAAATGGCGACTGGGTTGAACTAGGACCACGTGCAAAACGTAAACTACGCAAAAAAACAGACCGTAGCTTAGATGCTGTTGCAACAAAAGCCATCAAAAAACCATCAAAAGTAAAACCAGGTTACAAACGCAAACTCAACGAACAACGCGAATCATTTAAACAAAGAGTAAAGAAGAAAACTAGTAGGTAAGATAAAATATTACCGAAAAGCTAGCTTGTGGAACTAGACAGTGAGAAAAGCGGAGGCGACTGCTTAGCTCTGAAAAGCATAAGACAAGTCCATTGAAATTGGACCTTGGCTTTTGACGATATAAACAAGTCACCGAAAACTGGAAATAGACTATATGAATGAAGAGAGGCATAATCAAAGCCTCTCTTTTTTCATTTTTGAATCATCGTGTTACAATGGAATGTATGAAGAAAAGCTAGGAGTGGACAAGTATGTTACGTATTGGATCTCATGTATCAATGAGCGGAAAAAAGATGTTTTTAGCAGCAAGTGAAGAAGCAGCAAGTTATGGTGCAAATACTTTTATGGTATATACAGGAGCACCTCAAAATACAAGACGTAAAAAAATCGAGGATTTAAATATTGAAGCTGGATTAAAGCATATGGCTGAAAATGGGATAGCAGATATTGTTGTTCATGCCCCATATATTATTAATATAGGAAATACAACAAATCCGGCAACTTATGAGCTTGGTGTTGAGTTCCTACAAAAAGAAATTGATCGAACTGCCGCATTAGGTGCTAAACAAATTGTTTTACACCCAGGTGCTCATGTAGGTGCTGGAGAAGACGCAGGTATCGAGCGAATTATTCAAGGTTTAAACGAGGTGTTAACAGCTGATACACCGGTTCAGATCGCCCTTGAAACAATGGCAGGAAAAGGTTCAGAATGTGGTAAATCATTTGAAGAAATCGCAAGAATAATGGAAGGCGTACATTTTAGCGATAAATTATCGGTTTGTTTCGATACATGTCATATTAATGACGCAGGATATGATATCGTAAATGATTTTGATGGTGTACTTCAACTATTTGACCAGTTAGTGGGTATAGATAAATTAAAAGTACTTCACATTAATGACAGTAAAAACCCTGCTGGTAGCAGAAAAGACCGTCATGAGAATATTGGCTTTGGTACAATCGGGTTTGATGCATTAAGTTATATTGTTCATCACCCACAGTTAACAGACATTCCAAAGATCCTTGAGACTCCATATGTAGGTGAAGATAAAAATAATAAAGTCGCACCTTATAAATTGGAAATTGAAATGTTACGAAATAAGAAATTTAACGAAAATCTAATTCAACAACTTTTAAATTCATAATAACTAACCCCAACTTTTTAAGTTGGGGCTTTTTGTTCATTCAAATATAAATTAATGAATGATTACATTTAAAAGATATATTCAATGGGTAAATGAAGTATATAAATAATATGGAGATCGGTTCAATCATGAACAGGAGGAAAAACATTTAACAAGGAGTGAAGACTTTGGAATTGAAAAATCCATACGTATTCCTTGGAAAAATCAAGCATATGAGTTCATTCGATGAAATCGCCTTATTTATTAATGAGGAAAAAAACAAACATATTAGAAACATCAGGCGAATTCGGTTCCTATTATATTCGTCAAGTGTTATATTTTTAACATCTTCTATGATAGCCATCGGAAATCATAGAATTGGATGGTCAATTTTCTTATTTACTTCAACTTTTCTTTCATGTCCATTTTTATATATTGTGAATAAAAACAATCAGATCAATCGATTTGAATATGTATTGAATGAAATAAAAAAAGAAGAATTGAATCGAAATAGATATAAGAAATAGTAACAAAAAGCTTTTAGGTATTGTCAAAAGTCATCCGAAAATTGGGTGACTATTTTTCTGTGAAAAAATAAATTCCTCAATATTACTATTAAAAGAGAAATCAAACTTAAGGAAATTAAAACCAAATCTGCTTAATTAATAGAATAGATTTTGGTTATCTAAAACTTTTATTTTGCATATGAATAGGACAAGCATACTAATAAATAGGGGTGTAATGATGAACAGAAAATATGTATTTTTATTACTTGGGATGATCTGTATCAGTCTATGTTGTATTTCATTAAATCTATTTATTAATGAAAATAGACAAAAATTAGGAAACTTTGAAAATGAAAAATTTGTTAAGCGAATAAAGCTGGACAGTAAACATAAAATCGTAACATTACCAATGCCAAATAATGATAGTAGCAAATTTATGATCAATAAAATGCCTACTAAATTTGGACAAGTAGTGATTCAAAATTTAACTGCAAAGTAAGAAAGGCATTTTGAGTGAATTGAAATGATACTAGGTTCTTCTTATGTCGAATTCATGATGAAAACTATTAAAGTATGGCTGATTTTTTTAAATAAGACAAAAAAACATAAGACCTGTTGGTCTTATGTTTTTACTATTTATAGCTCAGTTTCAATCATCTTCTTTAATTTACTATCTAAATATGAGGCAATAATTTTGCCATCTTTTATCCTTTTAACCGTTACTACATTATTTATATGTTCTTCATTTTGGTCATCTAAAAATAATAATTTAATATAAACTACATGTGCTTTGTCACGTTCGATTAAACTACTTGCAATTGATAAGGCTAGGTCATGACTTAAATCATCCAAATGAAACGCATGATTGTATTTGACCTCATCTTGTGTGTTCTTATCTAAATAAATAATCTCATAATGTAGTTCTCTTAAATCCATCTTAATCCCTCTCATTTCGTCTTGAAATTAAATTGATGTAAGAGAATTATATGAGATACGAAATGAGTAGAGTTGTTAATTAGAGGTTTTTAATCAACATATTATCTTTGCTTAAGTTAACTTTTGAAAAATCGAATCAATTTGCTGTGCCGTTTGAGGTGAAGTAACATTAGAAATCTGGGCTAATAGTTGTTTTCTTTGGGTAAGGTCATATATATTTACATTTTTTCCATTTAATAAGGAAGCGACTTTTATTGCTTGATCTGATGTAATTGAAACTTGATATTGTTGACTTAATTTTAATAATTCTTTAGGTGTAATACTATTAACTTTTTTATTAATGATTGTCTGAATAATATTCATCATGATCCTCCTCTAGGTTGGTAAAATATTCATCTATTCATTTTATGAGGAGAATCGCTATTTAATGAACTCTGATATTATTTTTGTAGATCTTAAAATAGAAAAAAAGCTTGAATTCATACTGAACTCAAGCTTTTTCTTAGTGAATTGCTTTCTTTTTAAATTTCCCGCCTTTAACGTCAGCAATATTACCAATTGCCACAAAAGCATTTTCATCAAAATCTTCTACGATTGATTTTAATTTTGCTTCTTCTAATCGAGAAATGACTGTGAATATAATTTTTTTATCTTCTCCCATAAAACCACCTTCACCGTGGAAATATGTAACCCCACGACCTAGACGGGCATTTAATGCATCGCCAATTTCTTTATCATTATCACTAATAATCCATACTGACTTTGTATCTTGGAAACCTTCAATTGTAAGATCAATCGTTTTAAAAGCCACGTAATAGGCGATTAGTGAGTACATTGCATTGTCCCATCCAAAAACGAATCCTGCACTACCAAGGATGAATACGTTAAATGCCATGACTACTTCACCGATAGAAAATGGAGTTGATTTTGATAAAAGAATTCCAATGATTTCAGTACCATCAAGTGAACCACCATAACGGATGACTAAACCAACACCGATTCCTAGACCAAGACCACCAAATAAAGAAGCTAACAATGGGTCTGCTGTTAAGTGAGGAATGTCTTTAAATAAAGATGTAAATACTGATAATAAACTAATTCCAAATAATGTTGAAATTGCAAATGTTTTACCGATTTGTTTATATCCAACTAATACAAAAGGTAAATTTAAGATGAAAAGAAAAATACCGAGATTAATCGAAGTAATATGAGAGAGGATCAAAGAGATACCTACAATTCCGCCATCAATAATATCTGTTGGAATAAAAAATGCTTTTAAGCAGACTGCCATTAAAGCTGCTCCTAATGTAATGAAAAACCCCCGTTTAAAAATCTTGAAATTTGAAAGCCTTCGATGTGTGACTGCGTTCAAAAAACCACCTCTTTATCTATAGTTTTATAGTTTAATTGTAACATATGTATTTTTTGTCACAAAATGAAAAGCCTTATAAATAAAGGATTTTTTTAAAATATATTAAAAAAAACTTAAGTTTTACGTGGTAATTCTAATGAAAATCTAATGAAAAAAATACAATTTAAATCTTTGAAAAAGTTCAAAAAAACCGCCAAAAAAGAGTAGGGAAAAAAGAGCGGAAAATGCGAATGTTTCTTTGTTTACAAATAGGAAGGAATCTCTTATACTAAGAAATTGAACTACAAAACGTAATTATTCCTAAATAGATGAAGGTGTATAAATGAGTCAAAATATCATAAAAATAGAAGATTTATCTTATAGTTATGATCGTCAAAATGTTTTAAAAGATATAAATCTTCTAGTAAAAAAAGGAGACTTCTTAGGCTTAGTTGGGCCTAATGGGAGTGGGAAGTCCACTTTACTTAAATGTATTCTTGGAATCCAGCAGCCTAATCAAGGAAGCATTGAATTGTTTGAAACTGATATTCGAAAAATGAAGAATTGGGAAAAGATCGGTTACGTCTCTCAGAAGGCAAATAGCTTTAATTCAGGATTTCCTGCATCTGTGTTTGAAGTCGTTTCGCTTGGACTAGTAAAAAAGCTAGGACTGTTTAATGGATTTAAAAACTCAGATAAACAAAAAGTTACAGAAGCATTAAAATCTGTAGGGATGAATGAATTTGCAAATCGAAATATTGGTGAGCTTTCTGGTGGGCAACAACAGCGTGTTTTTATCGCAAGAGCTTTAGTAAGTAATCCAGAATTACTGATTCTTGATGAACCGACAGTTGGTGTTGATGCGGAAAATGTAGAGAGTTTCTATGAATTACTAAGTGATTTAAATACAAAATTAGGTATTACATTATTATTAGTCTCTCACGATATTGGTATTATTACTGATAAAGTTTCACATGTTGCCTGTTTAAATAAAAAACTTCATTTCCACGGAAGCAGAGAAAAATTTAAGGATGCTACAGAGAAGGATCTATCGATTTTGTATGGTCATTCAGTACATCTACTATCTCATAACCACGAACATGAAGAGGGGAGAGATAGCTAATGATGGATTTTTTTCAATATGATTTTCTACGTAATACATTACTAACTGGTATGATTATAGGAATTATGGCTCCATTACTTGGAGTGTTTGTTGTGTTTAGAAGATTATCATTAATTTCAGATGCGTTAAGCCATGTGACACTATCAGGTGTTGCAGCAAGCTTATTACTAGAAAAGTATTTCTTTACAAGTGGATTTATGAGTCCATTATTTATGGGGATGACATTTTCAGTCGCAGGTGCATTTTTAATTGAAAAATTGAGAAGTGTTTATAGACATTACCAAGAACTTGCCATTCCGATCATTCTTTCCGGTGGTATGGGATTAGGCGTGATCTTAATTTCGTTAGCAAATGGGTTTAATACGGACTTATTTAGTTTCTTATTTGGAAGTGTAAGTGCAGTCTCTGGGCAAGATTTAATGACTGTCGTAATCATTGCAATATTTGTTGTCATTTCAATTATCGTACTGTATAAAGAATTGTTCTTATTATCATTTGATGAAGAATACGCTGTTGCATCGGGTATAAATGCAAAATGGATCCACTATTTATTTATTTTATTAGTAGCGTTAGTCGTCTCTGTTTCAATGAGAGTGGTTGGGGTCTTATTGGTTTCTTCACTTATGACATTACCAGTTGCTGCCAGTATTCGTATTGCAAAAGGATTTAAACAAACAATCATCTATTCCATTATTTTTGGAGAACTTTCGGTTGTTGCGGGAATATTCCTTTCATATTTTTTAAATTTAGCGCCGGGTGGTACAATTGTGATCCTGCAAATCCTTATTCTTATTTTAACGTTAGGTTGGAAGAAATTAAGAACGAGTTAAAGGTAGTGATTAAATGAAATTAGCAGATGCATCAAAATTATTAAAAGATCGAGGGTATAAAAATACTCCTAAACGATATGATATGCTTGAATATATTTTTAGACAAAATAAATATGTAACGGCAAGAGATATTCAACTTGCATTAAAGGATAAATACAAAGGACTTAGCTTTGATACTATTTATCGTAATTTAACCACTTTTGTTGATGTAGATGTAGTGGAAGTAACTGAATTGGACGGAGAAAAGCGATTTAGATCGAAATGCGCTTCAGATGAACACCACCATCATTTTATCTGTTTAGACTGTGGAAATACGAAAAGTATTCATGGATGTCCGATGGAAAATATCCCTGTAGATTTACCTGGTTATAAAGTACAAAGTCATAAATTTGAAATATATGGACTATGTCCTGATTGTAATGCAAATTAATCAATTGAATTTCTATTGATTAACCTTTGTTGTAAGAAATAAATAAAAAATCATATATAAAAAAAGAAAATAGCCTTGTCTAATGATTCATAAGACAGAGCTATTTTCTTTTTTTTGTATGTAAGGTATAACACTTGTTTCATAAAATGGGATACATAAAAAGATGGGAAAAATTGATTCAAGATCCTAATAAAACAAAGGAATCATTTCTAGTATAAATTATTGATTACCTTCAGTGAAAACTTGGAATAATACCCCAAATTTGTCTACAACTTTTCCATATGCAGGGCTAAATCCAGTATCTTGAAGTGTTAATTCTACTTGCCCATCTTGAGATAATCCTTCAAAAATATGTCTTGATTTTTCGATGTCATTTGTAGAAATACAGATTGTAACTTGATTACCCGTTTGATGAGGATATCCTGGGTAAGTATCAGATAACATTAGGTATGATTCGCCGATTTGAATACAAGCGTGCATAATCAGATCCTTTGAATTAGCAGTTTCAGTGGAATCAGCAAAATCTCCATAAGTTTGACTGGATTGAATTTGAGCGTCTAACGTTTCCTCGTAAAACTTTATTGCTTCCTTTGCATTACCATCCATAATTAAATAAGGGATTAATTTAACTGTCATTTTAATTTGCTCCTCGGTTATCAATTTTTTTATTTAGC
>Ga0102589_1003338_pt1 | contig 12726 bp, 11 predicted proteins | sample AraplaMF_Col_mLB_FD_76858 | JGI IMG/M metagenome (GOLD analysis project Ga0102589, IMG submission 76858) | Arabidopsis root microbial communities from the University of North Carolina, USA - plate scrape MF_Col_mLB | ecosystem: Host-associated > Plants > Roots > Endosphere | place: USA... | reverse complement strand
GTGGAATTGCTGCGCGAATCGATGCTGCTCTTGGAGAAGGGGAATCTATCGCGGCCGATGCCGGATCTCGGCGATGACGAGATCGGCCAGCTAGCTGAACAATTGGAGCGAGTAAGCAAGCGTTGGGAAGAACAAGTGACTTCGATGCAGCGCTTGTCCACGAATAATGCGCAATTGGCAGAGCAGGCTCGGATATCTGCGATTATAGAAGAGCGGCAACGCTTGGCGCGGGAGTTGCATGATGCGGTAAGCCAGCAGTTATTTGCAATATCAATGACAGCTACCGCTGTACGGAGAACACTGGATGTTGATTTTGATCGAGCGGTGCGGCAGGTGGAGCTGATTGAAGAAATGGCTTCCGTTGCCCAGTCTGAGATGCGAGCGCTGCTGCTTCATTTGCGGCCTGTACATTTGGAGGGAAAAGGCTTGACACAAGGTTTGGCGGAGCTGATCCGCGAGCTTCAGTCCAAAATTCCAATTGAAATCCATTGTGAGATGGATGATCATATTGGATTAGTGAAGGGCGTAGAGAATCATCTGTTCCGGATTGTTCAGGAGGCGTTGTCGAATACACTGCGGCACTCGAAGGCATCACGGATGGAGATCAAACTGCAAAATCGAGGGGATTTCGTTCGTTTACTCCTTCGTGATAATGGGATAGGATTTGATTGGGACGATAAGAAGCAAGCAAGCTATGGCCTTCGTACGATGCAAGAGCGGGTAAATGAAGTGGGTGGCTCCATTCAGTTCATTACCGCACCTGACAAAGGAACCCGGATCGAAATTCGAGTGCCTGTCATGAGAGAAGAGCCTGGTCTGAAGGAGGAAGAGTTGAACGATGGAGATGGAAACATCGATGATGGACAATCCTATTAAAGTATTGTTGGTAGATGACCATGAAATGGTTCGCATCGGCCTTGCTGCAGTACTGAATACAGAAGAAGGCATTGAGGTCGTAGGGGAAGCAAGCAACGGCATGGACGGAATACGTCTTGCCCAAGAGTATAAGCCTGATGTTGTGCTTATGGATCTTGTGATGGATGGTATGGATGGTATAGAGACAACCCGCAAGCTGCTGCAGTTATATCCTGACTGCAAGGTGATCGTACTTACGAGTTATTTGGATGATGAGAAGATGTATCCTGTCATTGAAGCTGGAGCATTCAGTTATTTGCTGAAGACGTCCCGCGCTACAGAGATTGCTGAAGCCATCCGGGCAGCTGCAAGAGGTCAATCTGTACTTGAGTCCCAGGTAGCCTCCAAGATGATGAATCGATTCCGTCAGCCAGCTCAGCCAACTGCGGCGCATGAACAATTAACAGAGCGTGAGATGGACGTACTTCGTTTATTAGCGCAAGGGAAATCCAATCAGGATATCGCGGATGATCTGTTTATTGGGATTAAGACGGTTAAATTCCATGTTACGAATATATTGGCGAAGCTTGGTGTGGAGGATCGCACGCAGGCAGCGATTTACGCTTATAAGAACGGATTGGCTGAATAGCCGAGAACCCGAGCGCTTTCCTAGGAGAGTGTTCGGGTTTTTTTCGAATGAACTGAGAAGAGGATGCAGGAATTCTAGATAAAAAGCAGAAAAAATAAGGAAACCAGACCCAAATCAAGAGCGAGGCGTCCACCAGGGAAGAAGGGACTGGCTCTATATGGATCGAATGCGCTTGTATATACTTGATTTGAAGTGTCAGCAACTTGAAGCGATCTGTTTTTCTTTTTCCCTCTGTGCTTCTTAACTGGGGAAGGTTCGACGGATGCAGCAGAAGCGTACGAGGTAGTAACAATATCGCCGTTCAATATCACTTTCCCCCCCTCACAAGAGGTAAGCCGTCCTATATATTGATCTCCATTCTGCATCACAACACAGACCGGGCGGCCACACAGCAATCGAATGAATGTCTCGTCTATCGGAACGGGAACCACGGTTGGTTAGCCTCCATTCTTGGTTGAATGTATATGTCAGTAGTCTATTCCATGAACGAATGCTAGGTATGGTCATACACCTAGAATCAGCCCGCCTAATTCTAAGAGGTGCTACACTTCGATAAGGTAAGGTGATGGAAGGATGCATGCAGTACGCCGTTCTGCCGTTGCGGCAGTAGGATTGGTGTTGTTAGCATTATGCGGTGCCATTGCACTCATCGGAAGCAATGATCGATGGCAGTTGGCTGGGAGTCGGGAATCGGTCGAGAAGCTTGATCTTGTGAAGCGGGTGAACATGCTGTGGGTGCTTGCTGAATTGGTCGGATCCGGGAAATTCCAGACTACGGTGCTCATTCAAGGGAATTATGCAGCTAATGGCAGCAAGGAGAAGAACCTCGAACAGTGGCAGAAGGATGCAGGAATCACTGCACACCTGATACGCAAGGAAGAACAAGGCAAGGAGGCGTATCGCGGAATTTATATATCGGATTCGATAGAGGCAGCGATTCTGTGGTTTCAAGAAGAGAATGGGCGCGTATACTATACGATATCCATACAGGGTTCAGCCAGAACCGGTATGACTCAGTCAGCTGCAGAAGGAGAACAACTGATGAAGAAGCTGTCATCTCATTACGGGGCAGAATGGACGGCGACCGTTCAGACAGTAGCGAGCCAATCGCTGAAGGACAGCTTCGAGAGGGCTGAGCGATCGTTGCGGGAATGGGGACAAGCAGAACCGCTTGACCGCTATGAGGATGAGCGTACGATCAGTGTATCTTATCAGACGGACTATATGGGTTCAGGGGTGCAAATGAAGCATGGAAATGCAAATTTGCAGCTTGCTGTTCATGAAAACAGGGACAAGGGAGAAACTCGCATATCTTTCGGTACACCGCTGATTGCCGGTGAATATTAATGAGAATGGATTGAGAATTGCAGCTAGACAAGGCAATGAGAATTATATTTGACGTCAAGGAAAGAATGGAATCTATACGGTAAGTATGCTAAAATGGCATCACATCCGAAATAGGAACTATATCAGATCTATAAACGAGTGTAAGGATGATGGAGAGAGATGACTGTGATGCAAAATCATGAATCCCAATTGGCAGAAGGCGCCGTATTCTATATATTCGGTGCTACTGGCGACTTAGCTCGCCGCAAATTGTTCCCGGCTATATATAGTCTGTATCGCGAAGGCAAGCTAGGAGAACGCTTCGCAGTTATCGGACTAGCCCGCCGTGCTCGTACGCATGAAGAATTCCGTCAGGATGTGCGTGCGTCTATCGACGAATTTTGCCGTTACCCGGTTCAGAATGATGAGGAATGGAACCGGTTTGCTAAGCATTTTGAGTACAAACCGTTAGATATTAACAATGTAGATGGCTTCCGCGAACTGCGTGAGCAGTCCGAGCATATCGAACGCGAGTACGATATTCCAGGAAATCGTCTGTTCTATTTGGCACTGGCTCCAGAATTGTTCGGCAGTGTATCGCACAATCTTCGTGATGGCGGAATGCTGGAGAGCAAGGGCTGGCACCGCCTCGTAATCGAGAAGCCGTTCGGTTACGATCTACCGTCAGCAGAGAAGCTGAACGAAGAAATTCGTCAAGTATTCAAAGAAGAAGAAGTGTACCGTATCGACCATTACTTGGGCAAAGAAATGGTACAGAACATTGAAGTTCTTCGATTTGCGAATGCATTCTTCGAGCCGCTCTGGAACAACAAGCATATTGCGAATATTCAAATTTCCCTATCTGAGACAGTTGGGGTTGAAGAGCGTGGAGGCTATTACGATCATGCAGGTGCATTGCGCGATATGGCGCAGAACCATATGCTGCAAATGCTCACGATGATTGCAATGGAGCCGCCAAGCCGCCTGCATCCGGAAGATATCCGCGATGAGAAGGTGAAGGTGCTTCGTTCCTTGCGCCAATACCCAGAGCAAGAGGATGTTCACCGCAATGTCGTGCGTGGACAATATTCCGCAGGCTCGATGAATGGCAAGGAGCTTCCTGGCTATCGTGAGGAAGATAAGGTGAATCCTGCATCTGTTACGGAGACATATTTTGCAGCACGTGTATTCGTTGACAACTTCCGCTGGGCGGGAGTACCGTTCTACATTCGGACAGGCAAGCGTCTGCCAGTGAAGACGACAGAAGTTGTAGTTGAATTCAAGAACATGCCTACGAATGTATACCTCGGACAGAAGCATAAGCTGGAGCCGAACTTGCTCGTTATCCGCGTAAATCCGATGGAAGGCATCTATGTGAAGCTTAATGGTAAGAAGCCTGGAGCGGAAGGCGGCATTCAACCGCTTGCGATGGACTTCTGCCAAAGCTGCATGGTCGGCATCAATACGCCAGAAGCGTATGAGCGTCTGATCTTCGATGCTGCTCGCGGCGATTCCACGTACTTCACGCGTTGGGACGAGGTGGCTACTGCATGGTCATTCGTTGATAATATCGCGAAGGCATGGAAGAAATCTAACGAAGATCTGTTTGCTTATCCAGCAGGCTCTTGGGGCCCTGAGCAAGCAGACAAGCTTCTGCAAGAGGATGGATTCCACTGGTGGCCTGTTAATGGACAGGAAGAAAGTGAAGTTGTCTGGACGAAGTAATTCGTTTCCCATAGATTGATAATCAGCTGTGCCCTCTACAGGGGCACAGCTTTTTTGGTTCAAGGTTGAAGGCAGTTTATAGTGAATGGCTGCTTCGCCTTTTCATGTGTCGATCTCGTGACTGTGAAAACAGGATGATTTTAATCCCTATCAAAAAGCTCGGAAAAACTATTGTCTTCTGAAAAAAATATAGTTATACTAGATTCCATAGTCTTGTTAACCATCTATCGGGAGGAATCAACATGAAACGCAACAAATTATGGATTATCGGGCTGCTCACACTTATCGTCCTTGTGGTGAGTGCGTGCGGTAACAATTCTACTCCTGCGAAGGATTCAACGTCTTCTACGGCGGAAGGGACAGGCCAACCGAAGGATGGAGGCAATATTATTATTGCAGTACAAGAGGATCCTCGTGTATTGAACCCATTGTATTCGAATGACCGTGTTACGTTGACGATAAATCAAACCTTGTATGCACCGTTGTATACGGTGGAAGACGGAGGCAAGAAGAAATTCGTACTTGCGGAGAGCATTACTCCATCGAAGGATTTCTTGACTTACACGCTGAAGCTTCGCAAAGGATTGACATGGCATGACGGCAAGCCGCTTACAGCAGATGATGTTGTATTCACAATCAACAGCATCTTGGATGAGAAGCAGCACAGCACGGATCGTGAATCCTACATTTTCAACGGCAAGCCGTTGCAGGCGAAGAAAGTGGATGACGTAACTGTCGATTTGGTTCTTCCACAGCCATCTGCTTCCTTTGAAGGAATCTTTGCTTCGTTCAAGCCGATTCCGAAGCATATCTTCGAAGGCGAAGCTGATATTGAGAAGAGCACGAAGAATGCAGCTCCAATTGGTTCTGGTGCTTATAAGTTCAAAGAATATCGCCCAGGCGAATATGTAACATTGGAGCGCTTCGATAATTATTTTGCAGGCAAGGGTCATCTGGACCAAGTCATCTACCGCATTGCAAAAGATCCGAATGCAGCGAACTTAGCATTGCAGAATGGTGAATTGAATATGCGCAAGGTTGAACCAGCGGATTACAACAAGTTGAATACAAGCGGCAAGCTGAACATGGTTGTATACCCTGAAGGCCGCTTGAACTATCTGGTGTTCAATATGAACATCGATGCGATGAAGAAGAAGGAAGTCCGTCAAGCGATTTCCTATGCAATTAACAAGCAAGAACTGATTCCGCTAGCTTATGGCTCTGCAGAATTTGCAGACCCAGCGGCGTCCATCTTTACACCGGATACAACGTATTACACAGCGGATGTTGAGAAGTATGACTACAATGCGGAGAAAGCCAAAGAATTGCTTAAGCAGGCTGGCGTAAGCAACTTGAAGCTGAAGCTTGCGTACTCGAATGCAAGCAAGATTCAAACAAGCCAAGCACTCTACATTCAACAAAAGCTGAAAGAAGTAGGTATTGAAGTGGAATTGCTGCCGCTTGAATCCGGCACGTTCTCCAATATGTCGCTTGATCCGAACAACACGAAATTCGATTTGTCCTTCAATGGTTATGTAATGGGAACTGAACCGGATTCGTACAAATCGCTCTACTTGAGCAATCAACTGTACAACTACGGCCATTACAACAATCCTGAACTCGATAAACTGTGGGAACAAGCTGCAGTAGAGATGGACAGCACGAAGCGTGGCGAACTGTACAAGCAAATTCAACAAACGATTGCCAGCGAGGCGGTTGTATATCCGATTGCAAACGACAAAGCGATCATCGCGGTAGACAAACGTTATGGCGGTCTTGATGAAGCGGTTGCGAAGCCGGTCTTCATGTTCGAAGATTTGTCCAAACTTTATCTGAACTAAGCACGATAATTTGATATCGAACATAAACATCCAGAATACAGGCGCCAGCAAGGGCTGGCGTCTGCACGGAGGGAATTGAATTGCAGAAATACATCTTGCGACGCGTTCTGCAAGCCATTCCACTGCTCTGGTTTATTTCAATCGTATCATTCGCGCTCATTAAACTAGCACCGGGAGACCCGGTGCTTTCGTTCGTCACACCGAACATGAACGCGGAGGATGTAGAGCGAATCCGTCATGACCTTGGATTGACGGAACCGATTATTGTGCAGTATTGGAACTGGCTTAAAAATGTATTTTCAGGAGATTTAGGTTATTCACTGATGAGCCATCGGCCGGTGACGGAGCTCATTTTAGAACGGCTGCCTGCGACGATTGGCCTTATGGGATCCGCTATGTTGATCTCACTTCTCATTTCGGTACCACTTAGCATGTACGCTGCGTCACGTAAAAATCGTCTTAGTGACCGCGGCCTTAGCCTGCTGTCTTATATCGGAATCTCGATCCCGAGCTTCTGGTTTGGCATTATGCTGATTTATATTTTTGCGTTGAAATTAAACTTGCTCCCAAGTATGGGGATGCGAACAATCGGGGTAGATTCCACACTTGATATTTTGAAGCACGGAATTCTGCCTTGTACGGTACTGACTTTCATGAATGTATCGGTCTATATGCGTTACATTCGTTCGCATACGATAAGTCAGCTGGAAGAGGACTACGTTCAAATTCAGTACGCTTACGGAGCTACTCGCGGCACGGTATTGCGTCGTCATGTGCTGAAAAATGTTCTGCTGCCTGTCATTACAATTCTCGGTATGTCCTTCCCTGAGCTGATTGCCGGAGCATTCATTACGGAATCGGTATTCTCATGGCCAGGGATGGGGGCACTCGGGATTAGTTCGGTATTTCAGCTGGATTACCCTGTCATCATGGGCATTACGATGATCTCTTCCGTTATGCTGGTTGTCGGGAACTTGGTTGCTGACCTGCTGTACGGCGTAGTAGATCCACGAATTAAGACAACGGGGTGAGTCAGATGAACCGAATGATATGGCGAAATATCGCTACACAATTGAAAGAACAGAAGCTGGCTCTGGTAGCACTGATTCTACTCGCGGTTCTCATTATCGCTTCCACCTTGGCATTTTTGAGCCCGCATGATCCCGACAAGATGGTTGTGACGGAGACACTTCAGTCCCCAAGCGCATCTCATTGGTTCGGTACAGATGATCAAGGGCGCGATGTGTTCGCACGGGCATTGTATGGCGGACGTATTTCACTTAGTGTCGGATTTTTGTCGATGTTTATCGCAGTGCTGGTAGGAACAGCTGTAGGTACAATTAGTGGTTATTTTGGCGGCTGGATTGATAATACGTTGATGCGTATCGTTGATATTTTAATGTCGATACCATCCTTCTTCTTAATGCTTATACTGAATGCTTACTTGAAGCCAGGGATTACCACGATCGTGCTGATCATCGGCCTGCTTAGCTGGATGAACATATCCCGAATTGTGCGTGCGGAGACATTGTCCGTCAAGGAGCGGGAATATGTCCTGTATGCGCGAGTATCAGGCCAGAGCACGTTCGGCATCATTTGGAAGCATATCATTCCGAATATTATGCCTACGATTATTGTTACGGCGACGATCAATATTGCAGGGGCAATTATGATGGAGTCGTCACTAAGCTTCCTTGGACTCGGGGTACAGCCGCCGAATGCGTCATGGGGAAGTATGTTGAACAGCGCACAAGGATATATCGGGGAGGCGCCTTATATGGCTTTGTTCCCTGGATTGCTTATCTTGGTTACAGTGCTGTCGTTCAACTTCCTAGGCGATGTGCTGCGTGTTGCCTTTGAACCAAAAGCGAATCAACGTTAGTCCATTATAAGCTGGGTTAGGTTCTAGGATGCAGTGTGTGCACTGTAGAGAGCAGATAGTTGGATCGTCTAACGACAGATGCAGGGCTAACGATACTATACAACGGAGTGAGACTTATGAATGAACTGCTATCCGTTCAACAACTGAGAACTTCGTTCCACACACGCGACGGAGAAGTGCAGTCTGTCCGGGGCGTCAGCTTCGATGTTCATGAAGGCGAAGTCATCGGCATCGTCGGTGAATCGGGCAGCGGCAAGAGCGTGACAGCGAAGTCTCTCATTGGATTAATACAACATCCGGGACAGATTAAGAGCGGTCAAGTGCTGTTCCACGGAGATAACCTATTAGATATGTCAGAAAAGGAATTGCGGCGCATTCGGGGTAATCGGATTGCAATGATTTTCCAAGATCCGATGACGTCGCTAAATCCGGTAGTTAAGGTAGGCGCACAGATCTTAGAGGTATTGCAGCGTCATCAGAAGCTGTCGAAGACGGAAGCACGAAAGCGGGCAATCGAACTGCTGCGTCAGGTTGGTATTCCTTCGCCCGAGCAGCGCATCGATCAGTACCCACATGAATTCAGCGGTGGGATGCGTCAGCGGGCCATGATCGCAATGGCGCTCTCCTGCCAGCCCGAGCTGCTTATTGCAGATGAGCCGACCACTGCGCTCGACGTCACGATTCAGGCACAGATTCTGGGATTGATGAAGGAGCTCCGGGATACGACGCGCACCGCCATTCTACTCATTACGCATGACTTGGGTGTTGTAGCGCAAGTGTGTACGAGGGTTATCGTCATGTATGGCGGGTTGATTATGGAAGAGGGCACGGTTGAGGATATCTTCGAGCGTCCTCGTCACCCATACACGAAGGGATTGCTTCGCTCGATTCCGAAAGTATCGACAGGAACACGCGAGCGTCTCGCTACGATTGAGGGAACGCCGCCGAACCTGCTACATCCGCCGGAAGGCTGCCCATTTATGGAGCGCTGCCCTTCTGCGATGGACAAGTGCAGACAAATGCCTCCGGTCGTTACGACCGATCCAGGTCATCGTTCGCTATGCTGGCTTGTGCATGAAGAAGAAGAGCAGCGACTGGAACGATTGGAGAGGGGGCTGTCAAATGAGTAACCAAAAAGAAATTTTGCTGGACGTGCGTGGACTAAAAAAGTACTTCCCAGCCTCCAAATCACTGCTCGGCCGTCCACAGAAAGTATTGAAAGCAGTAGATGATGTCAGTTTCCATATTCATAAAGGGGAGACGTTCGGACTTGTCGGAGAATCAGGCTGTGGGAAGTCAACGACAGGACGTTCGATTGTAAGACTATATGATGTAACGGATGGCGAAGTGCTGTTCGACGGTCAAAACATCGCGACAATGAACGAGAAGCAGCTGAAGCCGTTCCGCAAGCGAATGCAGACGATATTCCAGGATCCCTATTCTTCCTTGAATCCTGGCATGAACGTGACTCAACTCATTAGTGAACCGATGGCGATCCATGGCGTCGTGAACCGGAAGGATCAGCGTAATATGGTATTGTCTCTGCTGGAGAAGGTAGGACTGAAGCCAGAGCATGCAGAGCGTTATCCGCATGAGTTCAGCGGCGGTCAGCGTCAACGGATCAGTATTGCGCGCGCACTGTCGGTACGGCCTGAGTTCATCTTGTGCGATGAGCCAATCTCGGCGCTGGACGTATCCGTACAAGCCCAAGTGGTGAATATGCTGGAGGACTTGCAGGAAGAGTATGGGTTGACTTATCTGTTCATCGCGCATGACCTATCCATGGTAAGACATATATCGGATCGGATCGGCGTAATGTACTTGGGCAAGCTGGTCGAGGTCGCTCCTAGCGATGAGTTGTACAACCATCCTGCACACCCCTATACGCAGGCGCTTCTCTCCGCAATCCCTGTACCGGATCCGAAGCAGGCTGGTTCAGCGATCTCGATGCTTCAGGGAGATTTGCCAAGTCCGCTCGCAGATATGCAAGGGTGCAAGTTCGCATCGCGTTGTCCATTTGCCACGGAACGCTGCCGTCAGGAGGAGCCGAAGTGGCGGGAAATCTCGCCTGGGCATTATGCGGCTTGCCATTTGAATGATGGTCAAGTGTAAGTGGTGCAATTATATTAAGCTCGTATAGCAATTACGAGAGGTGATGGGTTTCCTATAGCTAGTATGATATAATGCTAGATATTTGTTAATCTATGCCAATGCACAATTGTGAGGAGAGTGGAATAGATGTCTACAGAGACTCGGGTATCGCAAAGTACCGCGATTATGATAGAACGCGCTCGTCGTAAGGGCATTACCGAAGAGCAGCTGTTGCATGCAGCACGCACAGGAGATGTTAGCGAACTCATTACGATTAATGAAGAGTGGTATACGTATGATGACTTCGTATCCTATGCGAACGAACATGATGAGCCGCTTGCTCAAGCAATTGCAGAGGGATATCGGATGACATTTAACACGAATAATGGTCTGTCGATATGGCTGCAAGAGCGCTTCGATGTGCAAGAGGGAGAGCATTATACCAAGGAAATGGGTCGTATTTCAGGACTGAAGCTGAGTGCAGCTGATGTCGAAGTAATTCGCTCCTCATTGGCCTTGAACTGGACATTAGTTGAAGGGTCGGCTGCGGATGGAGCGGGTACGGTAACACTGGTTGTCCGTGCTCTGCTTGAGCAATCATAAGTAGTTAATAATACGTATTATGATATAATCGAATCGTCCATTCTCTCGATGAGAGGATGGGCGGTTTTTTAGTTGTAAAGTGAATGAGTTCCTAATATAGGGGATAGCTGTTAGGATAGCAGGGATGCAGTAACGAGGGATTAGAGATATTTCATATTCTTTGAAGGTTGTTCTCGTTACCCATTTATAGGTTTACTTATTTTGTGTTACAATAGGACTTACGTGATTTTGTGATGAGAGGGCTAACGATATGAGTAAATTATCCGAACAATTAGCGCAAGAGGTAGAGAAGCGTCGTACCTTTGCGATTATTTCTCACCCAGACGCCGGTAAGACGACATTGACAGAAAAGCTGCTCCTGTTCGGTGGCGCCATCCGTCTCGCAGGTACGGTCAAGGCTCGTAAAGCGAGCAAGCATGCAACAAGTGACTGGATGGAAATCGAGAAGCAGCGTGGTATCTCGGTTACGTCATCGGTAATGCAATTTGATTATAATGGGCATCGGGTTAATATCTTGGATACACCAGGTCACCAAGACTTCAGTGAAGATACGTATCGCACATTGACAGCTGCGGATGCTGCTGTCATGTTGATCGACGTTGCGAAGGGTGTCGAGGCACAGACCATTAAGCTGTTCCAAGTATGTGCGAAGCGTGGTATTCCGATCTTTACGTTCATCAACAAGCTCGACCGTGAAGGTCGCAGTCCGTTTGAGCTGATGGAAGAGATCGAGCAGGTGCTAGGTATTCGTTCTGTGCCTATGAACTGGCCGATTGGTATGGGACGCGGTCTATGCGGCGTATATGATCGCATGAAGAACCAAGTCGAGCTGTTCCAGGATGATAACACGAAGATTAGTGTGAAGAAGGTTGAGGATTACAACGATCCGGCCATTCGCCAAATTGCAGGGGACTATTTGCATGATCAATTGTGTGAAGAGTTGGAATTGTTAGACGTAGCGGGAGACGAGTTCGATTATGAGAAGGTAAAGCGCGGCGAATTGACACCCGTCTTCTTCGGAAGTGCGGTCAACAATTTCGGCGTGCAGACATTCTTGGATAACTTTCTTCAGCTTGCTCCGAAGCCAGCTCAGCGCCAATCGACGGAAGGACCGATTGAGCCAACGAACGAGAAGTTTACGGGCTATATTTTCAAAATTCAAGCAAATATGAACCCTGCCCATCGGGATCGCATTGCCTTCTTGCGCATTTGCTCCGGCAAATTCGAGCGCGGGATGTCCGTTAAGCATGTACGGGCAGGCAAGGAGATTAAGCTTGCGCAGCCACAGCAATTCCTTGCCCAGGATCGGGATATCGTGCAGGAGGCATTCCCAGGCGATATTATCGGTCTGTTCGACCCAGGCATTTTCCGGATTGGAGACAGCTTGAGTCAAGGTGGGGAAGTGGTGTTCGATGAACTGCCAACCTTCTCTCCTGAGATTTTCGCCCGGGTGACGGTTAAGAATGCATTGAAGCATAAGCAGTATCAAAAAGGCGTCGATCAGTTGACTGAGGAAGGTACAATTCAAGTATTCCATTCCGCAGGCGTGTTTGATGAGACGATATTGGGTGTAGTAGGTCAGCTCCAATTCGAGGTATTCGAATATCGGATGAAGGCGGAGTACGGCGTTGATGTGATGATGCAGCGTCTAACGTACCAGTTCGCAAGATGGGTAACAGGCAATCCGAAGGATATTGATCCAACGAAGTTCCGTATCAATTCACAGCTCGTGAAGGACAAGAACGGCAATTTTG
>Ga0102589_1004634_pt1 | contig 12729 bp, 9 predicted proteins | sample AraplaMF_Col_mLB_FD_76858 | JGI IMG/M metagenome (GOLD analysis project Ga0102589, IMG submission 76858) | Arabidopsis root microbial communities from the University of North Carolina, USA - plate scrape MF_Col_mLB | ecosystem: Host-associated > Plants > Roots > Endosphere | place: USA... | reverse complement strand
CGCTGCAGCTGCGGCTGGCCGACCAGCGCGGTGAAGGGAAAGGCCGCACGCGTGGCAGGCTCCAGGGAAATGTCGAGTTCAGGAATGCTCATGAGAGTGCTCATACCAAGGGTCCTTCTCCGTGTTCTTCAAGCCGGCGTTCCAGCGCCAGCAAATGGTCTTCAATGCGTTCGCGGTGTTCACCCGGCGCCTCCCACAGGCCGCGCTGCATGGCTTCCAGCAGGCGCTCGCCGATGCTGCGCAGGGCCCCAGGGTTGTGCCGCTGCAAAAATGCGCGGTTGGTGTCGTCGTGCAGATAGGCCTCAGCCACCAGCGCGTACTGGTGGTCGCCCACCACGCCGGTGGTGGCGTCAAACGCGAACAGGTAATCCACCGTGGCCGCCATCTCGAATGCGCCTTTGTAGCCGTGGCGGCGCACGCCCTCCAGCCACTTGGGATTGACAGCGCGTGAACGCAGCACGCGCGCCACTTCCTCGCCCAACACGCGTATGCGTGGCTCGCCGGGCACGCTGAAGTCGCCGTGGTACAGCGCGGCCGGCGTGCCCGCCAGGTGCTCTACCGCCACCGCCATGCCGCCCTGGAACTGGTAGTAGTCGTCCGAATCGAGCACATCGTGCTCGCGGTTGTCCTGGTTGTGCAGCACGGCATCCAGGCCGGCCAGGCGCTGCTCAAAGCTCCCGCGCGCGGCCACGCCGTGCCCGCCCTGCCCGTAGGCAAAAGCGCCGGCGCGCAAATAGGCCTGGGCCAGGTCGGCGCCGTCGGTCCAGCGGCCGCTGGCCATCACCTCTTGCAGCCCGGCGCCGTAGCCGCCGGGGCGCGGGCCGAACACGCGCCAGCTGGCTTCACGCTGGGCCGCCTCCGCGCTCAAGCCCCTGGCCTGTGCCTCGGCGGCCTCGCGTCGCACGCGGGCGCGTATGGGGTTCACCTCGTCGGGTTCGTCCTCCTCGCTGATCGCGGCCACGGCGCGCACCGCGGTATCAAACAGGTCGATCACATTGGGAAAGGCATCACGGAAAAAGCCCGAGACACGCAGGGTCACGTCCACGCGCGGCCGGTTTTTCATGGCCATGGGCAGCACCTCGATGTCCGCCACGCGGCTGCTGCCGTCGGCCCATTTGGGCCGCACGCCCAGCAGCGCGAAGGCCTGGGCAATATCTTCGCCGCCGGTGCGCATGGTGCTGGTGCCCCAGACCGAAAGACCCACCTGGCCCGGCATGCAGCCGTGGTCCTGCAGGTGGCGCTCGATGACGCGCTCGGCCGCCGCCGCGCCCATGGCATACGCGGTCTGTGTGGGCACGGCGCGCGTGTCCACCGAATAAAAATTGCGTCCTGTGGGCAGCACATCGGGCCTACCGCGCGAAGGCGCGCCGCTGGGGCCGGCCGGTACAAAGCGACCCGACAGGCCGCGCAGGCACTGGGCAATCTCCTGCGGGCCGCAGGCGTCCAGGCGCGGGCGCAGTACCTCGCGCATGCGCCGCAACACGGGCGTTGTGTGCGGCCAAGCCGCCATGTCCAATACGCCGCCCGCCACCGCATGGTCCATGACCATTTGCCGGGCCAGCAACTCCAGCCGCTCGCGCGTGTGGCCGGCATGGCGCCAGGCATCCGTGCTTACCCGCTGCAATATCTCGGGGCGTGGACCGTTCCAGGGTGCGGCCCACTCGGGGCTCAGCGCATTGAAGCCTTCGACGCCGTCCAGCCGCAAGTCTTGCGCCAGTGCCATCAGCAGGCTGCGCTGGCCGTCGGCCGCGCCGCCCGGAAAGCGCGCCAGCGCCACCAAGGTGTCGACCTGCTGCCGCCCCTGCGGCGAGCTGCCCAGGATGTGCAGGCCGTCGCGGATCTGCGATTCCTTGATCTCGCAAAGATAGGCGTCCAGCCGCTGCAGCAGCGCCTCGCGGCCCGCATCGTCGGCAGGCTTGGCAAAACCCAGCTCGGCGTGCAGGCCTTCGCTGAGCACGCGTTCGAGGATGTCTTCACGCAGGCGCCGCGCACGCCGCGGGTCCAGCGACAGGGCTTCGTAGTACTCGTCCATCTGCCGCTCGAGCTTTTGCAGCGGGCCGTAAGTCTCGGCGCGCGTCAAGGCCGGCATCAGGTGGTCGATGATGACGGCCTGTGTGCGGCGCTTGGCCTGGCTGCCCTCGCCGGGGTCGTTGACGATGAAGGGGTAGAGGTGCGGCAAGGGGCCGAGGATGGCATCGGGCCAGCAGGCCGCGCCCAGCGCCACGCTTTTGCCGGGCAGCCACTCGAGGTTGCCGTGCTTGCCGACGTGCACCACCGCATCCACCGCGAACTGACGGCGCAGCCAGAAGTAAAAGGCCAGGTAGTGGTGCGTGGGCACCAGGTCGGCGTCGTGATAGGTGGCCACCAGGTCCAGGTCGCGCCCGCGCGCCGGCTGTATTCCAACAAACACATTGCCATAACGATGGCCCGACACCATAAAACGGCCGCCGCGCACCATCGGGTCCTGTTCGGGCGGACCCCACAGTGCGTTGACGGCCTCGCGGCTTGCCGCATCCAGGCGATTGAAATCTTCGGCGTAATCGGCCAGCGAGAGGCTCTGGCCCGCGGGCCGGGCGTCGTTAGCGTCGAGGTTGTTGGTCACGCCAGCCACCAGCGCGGCGATCAAGGCGTCGCCGCTTTCAGGCAATGCACCAGTTGCGTAGCCCGCTTCCCGCATGGCGCGCAGCAAGGCCACGGTGGAGGCCGGCGTGTCCAGACCCACGCCATTGGCCAGGCGGGCATCGTCGTTGGGATAGTTAGCCAGGATGAGCGCGATGCGCTTGGCCCCATTGGGCTTGCGCTGCAGCGCGCACCAGCGGCGCGCCAGTTCGGCCACAAAATCCATGCGTTCGGGCTCGGGCTGGTAGCGCACCACATCCACCTCGGTGCGCTCATCACGCCAGGCCAGTCCCTTGAAGCTGATGGCGCGCGTGCCTATGCGGCCGTCCACCTCGGGCAGCACCACCTGCATCGCCAGGTCGCGCGGCGCCAGGCCATGGGGGTCGGCTTGCCATTGCTCCTGCGAACAGCCGGCGGTGATGAGTTGCAGCACCGGGGCGTCGCCGGCCAATGGCGGCATTTGCGCGCCCTCCGGGCTGTCCACATCATCGCCATCGAGCGCGGTGACCGCGAAGCTGGTGGCGTTGAGCACCACACCCACCTGGTGCTCGGCGGCCAGCGATTGCAGCAGCGCCAGGCTGGCGGGGTTCTTGAGCGAATCCACGGCCACGGCCACCGTGTTCAAGCCCTGGACGCGGAGCGCGGCCAGCATGGCATCAAACACCGCCGTGTTGCCGGCCTGCAGGTGCGCGCGATAGAACACCAGCAAAGCCACCGCGGCACCCTCCACCCAGGGAGCAGGCTCGCCCTGCGGCTGGTAGACCATGGCCGGCGGCAGCGCTACGGGCGGCGCGGGGCGCGCGCCCAGGCCGAAGGCGGCATGGCCTATCAATTCAAAAAAGGTACGGGCGTTGTCGCGGCCGCCTTCACGCAGGCAGCGCCAGAGCTGGCGGCAATCTTCGTGCGGTGCGGTGCTGCGCAGCAGCAGCTGCAGGTCCTCGCTGGCATCGCCCGAGAACAAGGCCAGCCACTGGCCTTGCGCGCGGGCCAGTTCGCGCACCTGCTCGACCACATAGGCCCAGTCGCTGGCGGCCCCCAGGTGGTCAATGACCACCACACGCGCATGCCGCAGCACCTCGTCAACATACATGTCGGCCGACGCAGGCTGGCGCAGCCACATCAGGTTGGCCAGGCGCACCGTGGGGAAACCATCGCCCAGCTGCCCGGCCGCATCGGCCAGCAGGGACAGTGTGGTGTCGGCCGCGCTGAGCACCACAATGTCACCCGGCGTTTGCTCCACGCGCACCACGCCCTGGCCGCCGTCTTCAACGTGGCCTCCGGGTCGGGTGGAGAGCAAGTGCATGCCGGGTCTTCGAAACGTTATGCGGCGACGGGCGTCGCCAGCGCGGCGGCCAGCTCGGCCTGCAACACCGCGCCGTCAAGTTCAGAACCGATCAGCACCAGACGCGACTGCCGCGCCTCACCGTCGCGCCAAGGCCGGTCAAAGTAACTGTCGAAGCGGTTGCCCACGCCCTGCACCACCAGGCGCATGGAAGCGCCGGGCAGGGCCACAAAGCCCTTGGCGCGGTAAATCTCATGGCGCTCCACCACGCCGCGCAATGCGGCCAGCAGCGCGTCGCGGCCTGGCACGTCCAGCGTCACCTGCACCGAATCAAAGGCGTCGTGGTCGTGGTCTTCTTCCTCGTCGTGGTGGGTCTTGCGCTGGTCGATCGCGTCTTCGACCGCGCGCTCCAGGCCCAGCAGCACGCCGATGTCGATACGGCCGTGCTGCGCCTGCACCAGCTTGACGCCGGGCGCGGTCTCGGCGCGGATGGCGGTTTCCACACCGGCCAGTTGCGCAGCCGTCAGGCCATCGGTCTTGTGCACCACCACCAGGTCGGCCGTGGCCAGCTGGTCTTCAAACAATTCGTGCAGCGGCGAATCATGGTCCAGGTTCTCGTCGGCGCGGCGCTGGGCATCCACGGCGACCGGGTCGTCGGCGAAGTCGCCCGCGGCGACCGCGGGCGCATCCACCACCGTGACCACCGCGTCCACGGTGAAGGTGTTGCGCAGCGCGGGCCACTGGAAGGCCTGCACCAGCGGCTTGGGCAGGGCCAGGCCCGAGGTCTCAATGATGAGGTGGTCGATCTGGTCGCGGCGCGCGGCCAACTGCTCCATCACCGGCGCGAACTCTTCCTGCACGGTGCAACACAGGCAGCCGTTGGCGAGTTCATAGAGCTGCCCGTTCTCTTCGCCGTTTTCGTCGCAGCCGATGCCACAGCCGCGCAGCAGCTCGCCGTCGATGCCGAGCTCGCCGAACTCGTTGACGATGACCGCGATGCGCCGGCCCTGCGCATTGGCCAGCAGGTGCCGCAGCAGCGTGGTCTTGCCGCTGCCCAGGAAGCCGGTGACGATGGTGGCGGGAATTTTTCGGGTTTGCATGGTGTGTCTCTCGAATAAAAACTAACGGGGTGGCAGCGCGCTCAGGCAGTCCACCAGCATGTGCGCGGCCTCGCCCAGGCGCGGGCCGGGGCGTGACAGCAGGTCCATGCGGTCTGTGTCCAGCAGGCACAGCTGCTGCTGGCGCACCGCCGGCAACGCGCTCCAGCCGGGGCGATCCGCGAGGTTGGCCAAGGTAGCGCGCGGGCCGATGATGAGGTCGGGCGGCTTGCGCAGCAGCAGTTCGGGGTTGATGCGGGGGAACAGGCCCAGCTCGCCGCTCACGACGTTGACCAGGCCCAGCCTGGCGACCGTTTCGCCGATAAAGCTTTTTTCACTGGCTGCGGAGGAGCCCGCCCCCACCTCCACATAGACGCTGCGCCCACGCAAGGCGGCGGGCATGCGGCGCGCCGCGGCGTCGAGCTCGGCGTCCATGCGGGCCAGCAGCTCCGCGGCACGCGCCGGCTCGCCCAGCGTGTCGCCCAGCTTCAGGAGCACACGCTTGAGGTCGGCGTGGGTGCGCGCGTCCAGGGTCATCACCGGTACGCCCAGGGCCTGCAAGCGCTCACCCGCACGGCTGCGCGGGCCCAGCAGGACCAGGCTGGGCCGCAGGGTCACGATGCGCTCGATCTGCGCGTCTTCCAGGCCGCCCACCTTGGGCAAAGCCTGGACCGCACTGGGCCAGGTGGAGTGACGGTCCGTTCCCACCAGCTGGCTGCAATGGCCCATCGCGCACACAGCTTCGGTCAGCGAGGGCGCGAGCGTGACGATGCGGGACACAGGCTGCGCGGCTTGCGCCAGGGCGAGGCTGGAGAACAGCCACAAAGCCAACCCAACAGTGATTAAACGTAAACGCAAACTCTAGTCCTCGATGCCGCGTTGGGCGGGGACGCCGGCTTTGAAATGATGCTTGATCAGCGCCATTTCGGTCACGGTATCAGCCAGCTCAATCAACTCGTTGGGCGCATTCCGGCCGGTCAGCACCACATGCACATGCGGCGGGCGTTCGCGCAGGCAGGTGAGCACGGTCTCCAGCGGGATCCAGCCGTAGCGCAGCGGGTACATGATCTCGTCGAGCACTACCATGAAGTGCTCGCCGGCGCGTATGGTGGCTTCGGCCTTGGCCCAGCCCTCGAGCGCCAGCTGGGCCGAATGCTCCAGGTCGCGGCTCTTCCAGCTGAAGCCGTCGCCCAGGCCCTCGATCGGTACGCCCAGCTGTTCAAACAACCGGTGCTCGCCGAAGCGGGCGGTGGGCACCTTCATGAACTGGTAGACCTTGACGGCCTTGCCGCGGCCGTGGGCGCGCAAGGCCAGGCCAAAGGCCGCGGTGCTCTTGCCCTTGCCGTGGCCGGTGTTGACCAGGATCAGGCCGCGGCGTTCGCCGGTCGGCCTTTCGTAAGGGGTGGCCGAAGGTGGGGTTTCGATTTGCATGGGAGTCCTCTTGGGAGCTTGGGTGACTTTGGGCAAGGCTATCCACTGCCCTTGCACGGGGTGGACGGCCAGGCGCCCATCGAACACATCTTCCACCGCGCGGTGCGTGGCGGGGTCGGAGCAGGCGCCCTGGTGGGTCACGCGGCCCTCCGCCATCACCACCAGGGTGTCGGCCTGCAGCGCCATGGTGATCTCGTGCAGCACGCTGACCACGGTTTTGCCTTCGGCCACCAGGGCGCGCACCACGTCCAGCCAGTCGGCCTGGTGCGGCGGGTCAAGGTTGGCCAGGGGTTCGTCCATCAGCAGCACCTGGGCCTGCACCGCCAGCGCACGTGCCAGCAGCACGCGCTGGCGCTCGCCGCCCGAGAGCTGGCCCAGGGCGCGCTCGCGCCATTCCCAGGCGCGAGTGACGCGCAGGGCCTGCTCCACGGCCGCGCGGTCGGCCGCGCTGGGCGGGGCCAGCCAGGCCTGGTGCGGCAGGCGGCCCAGCATGGCCACGTCCCAGACGGTCAAATCATCGGCCGAGGTTTCGTTCTGGCCCAGCCAGGCCAGCTGGCGGGCACGCTCGCGGTGCGGCAGACCGTGCAGCGGCTGGCCCAGCAACGCGACCTCGCCGCTGTGCGGCAGCACGCCGGCCAGGGCCTTGAGCAAGGTGGACTTGCCCGCGCCGTTGGGGCCCACGATGCTGGTCCACTTCGCGGCGGCGATGTCCAGGCTGATGCCATGCAGCACGCGCTGCCTCTGAGCGCCATGCCCCAGGCTGGCCTCTATGGACTGCGCGCGGAGGGCGGGCAAGGTGGTTACGTCATTCATGCCGCGCGCCCTCCGGCCAGGTTGCTACGGTGCATCAGCCACAGCAGGTAGCCGCCGCCCAGCACCGCGGTCAGCATGCCCACGGGCAGCTCCTGCGGCGCCATCAGCCCGCGCGCCAGCGTGTCGGCGGCCATCAGCAGCACACCGCCCATCAGGCTGGAAAGCAGCATCAGGTGGGCATGCGTGGTCTTGACCACCGAGCGCACCAGGTGCGGCGCCGCCAGGCCCACAAAAGCGATCAGCCCGGTCTGCGCCACAGCGGTGCCCGTGGCCAGCGCCAGCACCGCCACCAGCGCCGCGCGCATGGGCGCCACCGGCAGGCCCAGGCTGACGGCGGTGGCGTCGCCCAGGCTCAGGCCGTCGAGCACGCGCGCCAGCAGCCAGGCCGCCAGCACGCAAACGCCCCACACACTGGCCATGAGCACGCAGGAAGTCCAGCCGACAAAAGCGGTCGAGCCCAGCATGAAGGCCTGCATGGCCTGCAGGGATTCGGGCGAGAACAGCAGCACCAGGTGCGTCATGGCGCCCAGCACCACGCCCACCACCACACCGGCCAGCAGCAGGCGCAAGGTATGGCCGACGCCGCGCGAAAGCACCAGCGTGAGCATCACCGCGAACACGGCGCCCAGAAAGGCCGCGCCGGTCAGACCCAGGCGCACCCACAGGCTGCTGGAAAACACGCTGACGGCCACGCCGCCATTCATCATGCTGCCGCCCAACATGCCGGCGCCGCCGCCCAACGCGGCCAGCGCGAGTGCCACACCGAGCGAGGCGCCCGAAGCGCTGCCCAGCAGGTAGGGATCGGCCAGAGGGTTGCGAAACAAGCCTTGCGCCACCGCGCCGGCCAGGCCCAGCAAGGCGCCGGCGGCCCAGGCGCCCAGGGTGCGCGGCAGGCGGATCTGCCAGACGATTTGCTGCGCCATCGCGGTTTGCGGCGGGTCCTGCGCAGGGTTGAGCAGGGGCCCGATCAGGTTCTCGAGCCCGGCGCTGCCCACGCAGATGCCCAGCGCGACCAAGGCCAGCGCCCCCAGCACGCCGGCCCAGACCAGCCACCATACGCGGGCCTGCATCATGGTTTGGCTCCAGGAGCTTTTTCTATGAGACAGCGGGCCATCAGTCGCGCGCCCTCGGCCATGCGCGGACCAGGGCGCACCAGCACATTGGCCTCTTCCGTCGGGAAGATGCAGAGCCGCTGCTCGCGCAGCGCGCGAATGCTTTGCCAGCCGGGCCGCGCCTGCAGGCCGTCGGCGCTACGCTGGCCGACCATGATCAAATCGGGATTGGCGCGGACGATGTATTCAGGATTGAGCTTGGGAAAAGGCCCAAGCTTGGCCGGCACGATGTTTTTGACGCCCAGGCGCGTGAGGGTTTCGCCGATAAAGGAGGACTCCCCCGCGGCATACGGGCCCTGGTTGACCTCAAAGTAGACGCGCGTGCCGCGCACGCCGGGCGGCAGCGACTGGGCCGCGGCGGAAACGCCGGCATCGATCGCGCGCCAGATGCGCGCGGCATCGGGCACTTCCAGCAACTGGCCCAGCTTGAGCATCACGCGCTGCACGTCGGCATGGCTCCTGGGTTCCAGCGCCACGACTTTCAGGCCCAGGGCCTGCAAGCGCTCTCCCGCGCGCGAGGAGGTGGCCATCAACACCACGTCGGGCTTGAGCGCCACGATCATCTCGATGTTGGGGTCCAGGCCGCCGCCGACCTGCGGCAGCTTTTGCACGCTGGCGGGGAAGTTGGAATAGCGGTCCACCCCGACCAGTTGCTGGCAGCGACCCAGCTCGCAGACGGTCTCGGTCAACGAAGGCAGCAGGCTCACGATGCGCTGCGGCGCGCGGGGCAGCGTGACGGTGGCGCCTCGGTCGTCGATGAGCTGCAGGGCATGGGTGGCACCTGAAAACAGAAAGGCAAACGCCAGTACCACCATCAGGCGGGGCGCCAATGCGTTTTGCTCCGTGGCCCCCGCCCGCTTTGCGGGCTCCTCCTTTACCTGCGCAAAACACATTGGCGCCCCGCCTTCCAGCCCACGCCGTAGCCGATGAAGAAGTCCGAAATACAGTCGAGTCATGCCGCGTCTTTCAAAGTCAGCGGCAGGCCCGCAGCCATCAGGGTCACACGCTGGCAGGCGCCGGCCACCTGCTGGTTGAGCAAGCCCAGCGCATCGACAAAGGCGCGGGTTTCGCGGCCCAGCGGAATCACGCCCAGGCCGATCTCGTTGCCGACCAGCACCACAGGGCCGGGCGCGGAGGTGATGGCGGCCACCAGAGAAGCCTGCTCGCGCGCGGCCTCCGCGTCCGTGCGTTCAAGGCCGGGCGCGGGCATCAGCAGGTTGGTCAGCCACAAGGTCAGGCAGTCAACCACCACCAGCGTATCGGGCGCGCTGTGCTGCGCAATCGCCTGAGCCAATTGAAGCGGCTCTTCCACCGTGCGCATACCGGGCACACGCTCGGCGCGGTCCTGCTGGTGGCGCTTGATGCGCTCGCGCATTTCCTCATCCCAGGGCCTGGCGGTGGCGATAAACACCGCGTGATAGTCAGGCGATTGTGCGAGCCAATGCTGGGCCAGCAACTCGGCACGGCGCGACTTGCCGCTTTTCTGACCACCGAGGATCAGCTCGCTTTTAGCACCCATCATCGTGCTCATGGCGTGAAATCTCCCGCCTGCTCCGCATCCATCCACTGCAGGATGATCCGGTGCATTGTCTGCACCCCGTCAGTCAGCGCGGCCGGGCCGGGCTGCAGGATGTCGGGCGACTTGATTTCAAACAGCTGCCGGTGGCGCACGGCATTCACGGCGCCCCAACCCTCGCGCGCCGCCACATTTTCGGGCCGGAATTTCTTGCCGCACCAGGAGCCCAGAATGATGTCGGGATTGCGGCGCACGATGTCGGCGCCATCGGCGATGATGCGGTTCTTGCCTAGAGGCTCGGCCGCGAGCTCGGGGAAGCAGTCGTCACCGCCGGCAATACCGACCAGCTCCGACACCCAGCGGATCGCGCTGATGTGCGGGTTGTCCCATTCCTCAAAAAACACCTTGGGGCGGCGTGCACCCGCGGCCACCCTGTCCGCCACCGCCGCCTGCATGGCGCGCAAGCCGGCCTGCATCTGCGCGATGAGCCGGGCGCCCTGTTCCGCCTCGCCCACAATGGCCGCGAGCTGGAACAGCATGGAGAAAATTTCCGCCACGCTGCGCTGGTTGAAGATGGTGACCTGCACGCCGCGCTTGACCAGGTCGGACGCGATATCGGCCTGCAGGTCGGAAAAACCCAGCACGCAGTCGGGCTGCAATTCCATGATCTTGTCGAGCTTGGCGCTCAGAAAGGCGCTGACGCGCGGCTTCTCGTCGCGCGCGCGCCGGGGCCGCACGGTGTAGCCCGAGATGCCCACGATGCGCTGCTCCTGGCCCAGCAGGTAGAGCCACTCGGTGGTCTCCTCGGTCAGGCAGACGATGCGCTGCGGGCCGGGGTTGAAGTGCAGTAGGTCAACACTCATGCGGGCACTCCGGCAGGCGCGGTGAACAGCTCCACCACCGCCTCGGGGCAGGAGGGAAACCAGGCGTGGAAATAACTGGCGCGCACCGCGCCATGCTGCCACACCGCCTCGCCGGCATCCGGCGCGGGCGCGGTGCCGGGCCGCGAAGTGCGGCCCGCGGGCTGCAAAGGCGTGGCCGTGGTCGAGTAATGGAAAGTGTGGCCGCGCAAGGTGCCGCTGGCCAGCGGCAACTGCTGTGGGCCCAGGCCGGCCAGCAGCTTTTGCATGCTCACCTCGCCGCGCAACACACCCCACTGCGCATGGCGCTGTCCATCCAGCGTGACCAGGGTGTCAAACAGCGCCATCATGCCGCCGCACTCGGCCCATACGGGCTTGCCCGCGGCGACGTGCGCGCCCAGGCTATCGCGCAGCGCGGTGTTGGCGGCAATCGCCTGCGCATGCAGCTCGGGGTAGCCGCCGGGAAGCCACAGGGCGTCACAGGCGGGCAGCGCCGCGTCCGCCAGCGGTGAGAAAAACACCAGCTCTGCGCCCAGCGCGCGCAGGGTGCCGAGGTTGGCGGCGTAGATAAAACAAAAGGCGGCGTCGCGCGCTATGGCAATCGTCTTGCCCTGCAGCGCCGGGACTATGGGCGCGCAGGCTTCAGGGGCCGCGAAGTCCACCGCCCAGCGCTGCAAATCCTCTAGCGCCATCCGGCCTAGCGGCGTGCCGGCCAGCGCATCGGCCGCGGCGTCCAGGCGTTCCATGGCATCCGCCACTTCGGCGGCCACGGTCAGGCCCAGGTGGCGCTTGGGCAGGCTCATGTCGGCATTGCGCAGCACCGCGCCCAGCCACTGCTCCGGCGCCACGCTGGCCTGCAGCATGCCGGCATGGCGCGCGTTGGCCACGCGGTTGGCCAGCACCCCGGCCCAGGGCATGCCGGGGCGATAGTGCTGCAGGCCAAACGCCAGCGCACCAAAGGTCGCCACCATGCCCGAGGCATCCACCACCGCGAGCACCGGCAGGCCAAAGCGCTGTGCCAGGTCCGCCGCGCTGGGCTCGCCGTCAAACAGGCCCATCACGCCTTCCACAATGATCAGGTCTACTTCTTGCGCGGCCTCATGCAGGCGGGCGCGGCAGTCGGCCTCGCCGGTCATCCACAGGTCCATCTGGTAGACCGGCGCGCCGCTGGCCAGGGCGTGCCAGCACGGGTCCAGGAAATCCGGCCCGCACTTGAAGACCCGCACGCGCCGGCCCTGCCGCGCGTGCAGCCGCGCCAGCGCGCAGGCCACCGTCGTCTTGCCCTGGCCGGAGGCCGGGGCGGCGATGAGGATGGCGGGGCAGCGGACGGCTTGTTGCATGGCGGCTAGGGTGAATTACTGAGGTGCCCAGGTCACACCGACGTACAGCGTACGCCTGGCGCTGGCATAGGTGTTGGCGGTCTGGTAGACCTTGTCGGTGAGATTGTCCAGCTTGGCCGTAAGCTTCCAGTCGCGCGACAGCGCTGTGGTGGCGCTCAGGTCCACGAGCGAATAGCCGGGCAGGATCACGTTGCTGGCGTCGCTATCAAAAGTATGCGAGGCCATCACCAGATCGGCCGCGAGCTGCCAGCCGCCCAGCGGCATCTCGGCGCCCAGCGTGCCATATTGGCGTGAGCGGCGCTGCAGGGTGCGGTTGGTCGTCAGGTTCTTGGGGTTCTGCAGATCGAGCGAGCCCTGGATGCGCACATTGCCCACGGTCTCGGCCGCCGTGAGCGTGAGCCCGGTGTACTCGGCTTGCGCCGTGTTGGCATAGCAGCCGCGGTTGGCCAGCACCACCGGCGGGCCGCCGTTGATGCAGGGGCCGTTGCCCGTCACAAAGCTCAGCAGGTTGCTCACGCGGTTGCGATAGACCGTGACGCCGTACTGCGCCGTGCCCTGGCTGTATTTGAGCGCGGCTTCCACACTGCGGCCGGATTCCGGCTTGAGGGTCGAGGTGCCGTAAATGCTGAAACGCTGGTACAGCGTGGGGACGCGGAAGG
>Ga0102589_1004632_pt1 | contig 12734 bp, 13 predicted proteins | sample AraplaMF_Col_mLB_FD_76858 | JGI IMG/M metagenome (GOLD analysis project Ga0102589, IMG submission 76858) | Arabidopsis root microbial communities from the University of North Carolina, USA - plate scrape MF_Col_mLB | ecosystem: Host-associated > Plants > Roots > Endosphere | place: USA... | reverse complement strand
ATATTTAGACTTATCACTAAAAATTGAAGATGAATTGGTTGAAATGTTGGCCATGTATAATAAATTGATTGGAGCGAGCGGCGCGAGTGAAGCGGCTCATAGGACGCCCCCAGGAAGCTCTGCTCTGCGCGAAAGCGAAGCAACAGCAACAAATGTTTTATCTGTGCGAAAGCGAAGCGACAGCAACAAATGTTTTATCTGTGCGAAAGCGAAGCGACAGCAACAAATGTTTTATCTGTGCGAAAGCGAAGCGACAGCAACAAAGCGCCCAGTCGGAACGGAAATCAACTCTACGCTATGGAGATGAGCCCGATTTTATTCAATGGAGGATGGTATGCATGCAATATAAACTATTCGAAGATGAAATTGAAGATTTAGTGGAATTACTAACTCAAAACAAGTGGATTTATCATACTGACCAAAATGTGAAAGAGGAATCCGTTCGAAAAGGGTATGTAGAAGGATACTATCACAGCGATCGAGAGACATATTGGATTATTGATAATGAAGAAAAGGTCGGGATTATTATAATTCATGACATAAGCGATACAATCCCGTTATTCGATCTCCGTTTAAGTACACGTTATAGAGGAAAAGGATACGGAGTAAAAACACTCCTTTGGTTACAAGATTATCTATTTGGAGAAAAAGGTAAGATTCGTATCGAAGGATATACGAGAGTCGATAATATCGGCATGAGAAAATGCTTTAAGAAAGCTGGCTTTGTGAAAGAGGGCTATTTAAGAAATGCCTGGGAAAATGCAGATGGTACTATAACTGATAGTATCTTATATGGTGCAATTAAAGATGATTGGGCATTAGGCAGAACAACTCCTATTAAGGTGGATGATGTACCTTTTTAAAATAAAGTATAGGTTGAAAAGGATGATGAAGAGTGTATACGGAAAATGAAGTGTTAAGAGCTTTAAAAAAATCCTGGTCAGTTCACTCTAGCTCAAAATGGAGTAAAGATAACCCTGCAAGAGGACATTGCGGAGTCACTACATTAGTTGTAAATGATATTCTTGGAGGCAAAATTTATAAAACATGGCTTGATGAAGGCTGGCATTTCTACAATATCCTAAATGGGGAAAGAAAGGATTTTACACAAGAACAATTTACATACAACCTTGAATATCAGGATGTTCTTTCAAACAGGGAAGAGGCTTTTCAAGATACGAATGATATTCAATATAGCTATCTAAAATCACAAGTTTATGAGAACTTAAGAAAAAGGTAGTAAATGTTAATATCAAAACTATTTCTGCTAAGTCTTTAGACAAACGCTAACCGGATTGCAAATAGCTATATGGAAAGCAAGACCCTGACACCCAGAGTTTTATGAGAAGTATCGAAACGTCTTGTTTCCCTCTTCAAGAAGAGAGGATGAAAAATAAACAAACCTATTTAGGCTGGATATTCTTAATTATAACTATATTACTGTTTTAGGTCAGCTTTTCTTACCCTGAGGAGCTGTTGATTTTTCACGGAATGTGGCGACTCCTGCGGGATGAGTTTGCGCGGAAAGCCCCGCCAGGAACGGAGTGACGAGGAGATTGAAGCCAAGCCCGCGGAAAGCGCCAACTCGGAGTGAAAATCAACCTTTGCCTGTTGATAAGCATTATTCTAGATTTATTCCTTAGCTTTTTTATAAACAAACATGTTGACGTAAATTAAGCCATCGTGTTATTATTATCTCGAATTCAAGATAACTTAATTCAAGATAAATGAATTCGAACTTTTAAATCCATACAGAAAGTAAAGTTTAACTTTTTTCATCAGAAGGAGGTAATCATCATGGGTTTTTTTAATAAATTATTTACTTCAAAAAAAGAGGAGGAAAAAACAATGGCAGAATTAAATATCGGAATTATTATCGGATCAACACGTGAGGGTCGTGTAAGTCCACAAGTAGCACAATGGGTAAAAGAAATCGCAGATCAACGAGGAGATGCTAACTATACAGTTATTGATATCGCTGATTACAAATTACCTTTACTTGGTGAACCAGGGCAAGATGCTTCAGGCGCTCAAGCTTGGTCAGAGATTATTGCAAAACAAGATGGATTTGTATTTATCGTACAAGAGTACAATCACTCAATTACAGGCGCTCTAAAAAATGCACTAGATTATTTACGTGAAGAATGGAACAACAAAGCTGCAGGTATTGTTTCTTATGGTTCTGTAGGTGGTGCACGAGCAGCTGAACATTTACGTGGTATTATGGGTGAACTTTTAATTGCAGATGTACGTGTACATCCAGCACTGTCACTATTTACAGACTTTGAAAATGGTACTGATTTTAAACCAAAAGAAGTGCAATCAGATTCTGTTAACCAAATGTTAGACCAATTAATTCCTTGGTCAAAAGCTTTATATACAATTCGTTAATCTCGCTCAAAGATTGAGGTAGTACGGTATTGGGTAAAGTATAGGTGAGAAAATACATTTCGTCATGAAGGGGCTTGTTAACATGAAAAAACATACTGCGGGTATTCACCATATCACAGCAATTGTAGGACATCCACAAGAAAATATTGATTTTTATGCGGGTGTATTAGGCTTGCGTTTAGTTAAACAAACAGTAAACTTCGATGATCCTGGTACATATCATCTTTACTTCGGTAACAAAGGTGGTAAACCTGGTACAATTATTACATTCTTTCCATGGGCAAATGCTTATCAAGGACGTATTGGTGATGGCCAAGTCGGTGTAACTACTTATGTTGTACCTGAAGGAGCGCTACCATTTTGGATTAATCGTCTTGCAAAATTCACTATTCCATTCCAAAAAGCTGAACGCTTCGGTGAACAAGTAGTACAATTTGATGATCCACACGGACTTCATATTGAATTAGTGGCACGTGCAGAAGGCGAATTGAATGAGTGGACATTTGGTGAAGTAACTCCTGAGGTTGCCATTAAAGGATTTGGCGGTGCAACACTGTATTCAAGTCACCCAGAAGAGACAGCAAAAGTATTAACTGAAGTTATGGGTCTTGAAAAAGTAGCAACAGAAGGCGAGTATACTCGTTACAAATCAAGTGCAGCTATTGGCAATACAGTGGATTTAAAAGTTGTTCCTGGTATGCGTGGTCAAATGGGCGTTGGAACAGTTCATCATATTGCCTGGAGAGCACAGGATAATGTGGATCACCTAGAATGGCAAGAGTATGTAATGAATCATGGACAACATGTAACCGAAGTGAAAGATCGTAATTATTTTAATGCGATTTATTTCCGCGAACCCGGTGAGATTTTATTTGAAATTGCGACAGATCCACCAGGGTTCGCTCATGATGAGACACCTGAGACGATGGGTAGCCAATTAATGTTACCATCTCAATACGAACAGCATCGTGAACAATTGGAAAGAACATTAATTCCAATCAAAGTGCGTGCACTTGATTGAAGGAGATGGGACGTTTGATTTCAATTGATCCTAAGAAAAATACAGAGCGCGAAAATTATAAGTTATTGATTGGCAGTATTATTCCGAGACCGATTGCCTTTGTTACGACGAAGTCAGAGCAAGGGGTCATCAATGGCGCGCCTTTTAGTTTTTTTAATATCGTATCTTCCAATCCGCCGATGATTTCTCTAGCCGTTCAAAGACCAAATGGGCGCTTAAAAGATACCGCTCGCCATATCCATCATCAGCAACAATTTGTTGTGCATATTGTAGATGAGGATAATGTGAAGCAGGTGAATGAAACAGCCGCGTCCTTACCTGTGACTGAAAGTGAAATTGATCGAGCACAATTTACATTAATCGATAGCCAATTGATATCTATACCAGGTATTCAAGAGGCGAAAGTTCGAATGGAATGCCGTTTGGTACAGTCGATTCCTTTAATGAATGGTGACGAACAGACAGGTGATTTGTTTATTGGTGAAGTCGTACAATATCATCTAGATGAGACCATTTATAATGAAGGGCGAATTGATCCAAGAAAGCTAAAAGCAGTTAGCAGGCTTGCCGGCTCAAATTACGCAAAAATTGGAGATATATTTGAGATAGAACGTCCTGATTAAAATAAAATGCGAAAATGTTGATATAACAGCATTTTCGCATTTTTTTGTTCTAAACCTATATTAAAATTCTTTCTATATTCACTAAATCTTCGTTTGTTAATAGGACATTACTAGCTTTCACATTGGTAGCCACTTGGTTCTTATGTTTCCCGCCTGGGATAACTGCATCAACGCCATCTTGAGCTAATAACCAAGCAAGCGCTAAATTTGGTAATGTCGTTTGCTTTTCCTCTGCAATTCCTTTTAATGTTTCTACTTTTACTAATGTTTGTTCAAATAATTCGCCTTGGAATAAAGGGTCTGAAGTTCGCCAGTCACCTATACCTAGCTTAAAGTCTTTTGTATACTTTCCACCAAGTAGGCCATATGCAAGTGGACCGTAAGGAATAAATGAAATTTCATTTTTTATACAGTATGGCAATAAATCTTGTTCACCTGAACGATTTAACATATTGTAAGGGGATTGTAGGACAGAAATATCATTATGCACATTTGCCTCTATAAGCTGTTCTAATGTTACGTTTGAAATGCCTATTGCTCGGATCTTGCCTTCTTCTTTTAAGCGTGACAATTCACCAATCGACTCCGCAAGAGGAGTTTCGTTATCCGGGAAGTGTAGGTAGTAAAGATCTACGTAATCCATTTGTAGCCGTTTCAAGCTACTTTCGAATGCCCCACGTAGATATTGCGGATGGTTATCTGTTTTTACTGAACCATCCTCAAACCAATGTCTACCGCCCTTTGTTGCTAAAACGAAATCTTCCCTGGAATAATTTTTTAATACTTCGCCAACAAGCTCTTCTGAACGCCCTTTTCCATAAATGTCTGCTGTATCAATAAAAGTTATCCCTAAGTCAAGTGCAGCTGAGACTAGTTCCTTCCCATCTTGTTCATTTAAGTTTTCAAATAAGTTATGCCCACCTACAGCATTTGTTCCAAGACCAATTTCGGAAATCTTGATATTTGTTTTTTTCAAAGTATGAAATTTCATATTTCTACCTCCTCGTTGTTCTGTAATTAGAATAGAGCAAAAAGGATGTTTTACCAACATACATCGTTATCGTTTCATATATAGAAACAAGTGCATTTTATTTGCAAAAAAAGGAAAATCAAATGTCTTAACATGATGCTAAAAGATAATGGATTTCTTCCGTCAATTGCTGACTTGCCTCTCTTAACTTTTTCGCATACGACCGAATGGCGGTTTTCTTAATTTGATTCGTTGAACCGTGGAAAGCAATCGCCCCAATGACTTCTTCATTCACATAAATAGGAACGGCAATACAACATTTACCTTCACTCGTTTCTTCATTATCAACTGCATATCCTTGAGCTTTAATGACCTGTAAATGAGGAATCAATAGATCATAATCATAGAAGGTTTTTGTTGTAAAGGTATTAAGTTCAATACTATTTAATAGTTCACGTTGTTTTGTAGGTGACAGATGAGCTAATACTACTTTTCCTAGTGCGCTTGAATGCATAGGTGTTCGAGTATCAATTGCATGAAAAGCAGGCTGTTCAAAAGGATCACTGATTACATTTTTTATCACCATCTCGCAATCTTCCAAAATACCAATATAAGTGGTTATTTCTTCTTGGCGGGCTAATTGATATGGCGCTACGAGAGACGCCCATTGGATATCTTTGTGCCAAAATAAGTGCTCATCCCTAAAAATATGAGGATTTAATTGATAATACTTATTATTTTTAAGAACATAATTCATTTTTTCTAGCGTATAAAGCATGCGAAAAACGGACGTCTTATTCATTGATAATTCTTCCATAATTTCAGTTAATGTAAGAGAATGCTTTTGACGTAATATATCTAAAATCAAAAGGCCTTTTTTCAATGTCGATACTTCATAGGAATCCATTTTGTCCTCTCCTAACTTCTAGATAGTTTGTACAATATCATTTTTAATATTGAGTTACTAGATTAGGGAATGAATGCAGTTACCTTAATCCTCCTTTAGATATACTTTCTAGAGAAGAATTTTTGTGTCCACATTTTTTATTTTATTGAAACGATTTACATATTTACAACATCTAACGTATAGGAACAGGAAAGGATGGTGAAAAAATTGCAAGTGAAGTCATTATTGTCAGATGCGAAAAAAGGGAATAACCAAGCGTTTATAGAGCTATTACAGGAAGAAAAAGTAAAACTGTATAAGATGGCCTATATTTATATGAAAAATGAAAATGATGCACTAGATGTGGTGCAGGAGACAATAGCAAGGGCGTATGCCAATATCCATACAGTGAAAGAAGAGCAGTATTTCGCCACTTGGTTGATTAGAGTTTTGATAAATACAGCATTAGAAATGATACGTAAAAATCAAAAGATTGTTCCACTCCTTGAACAACAGCTGGAGCAAGAGCAAATTTCAACTAACGATGAAAAGCTAGATTTATTGCAAGCCATTGAACAATTAGAGGAAAAATATAAAACCGTTATTTTATTGAGATACTATCGAGATTTGCAAATAAAAGAAATTGCAGATTTAATAGGTTGTCCAGAGGGGACAGTCAAAACGAATGTGCATAGAGGTATTCAGCAGTTGAAAAAATATCTAAACAAGGAGGGGGAGCTTTATGGAGAACAATATTAAAGAAGTTATAAATAACATTGACGTTCCATTAGAAAAACTTGATCAAGCTATTGAAAAAGGAATGCGCCCAGAAATGAAAAAAAGCAAAAAAGGTTGGAAAACTGCAATTGTTTCTAGTGTAGCAGGTGTAGTTTTAATTTTAGGTTCTGGTTTTATCTCTCCTAAGTTGGCAAATGTGCTAGCCGATGTGCCACTTATTGGCTTTATGTATAATATCGCAGAACATGATGAAGGGCTACAAACGGCGCTTTCTGATGACAATAAGGTGAGATTAAATAAAACGGTAACTAGTAACGGCATAGCCATTACAGTAGAGGAGATTGTATATGATGGCGCACGGTTGAATGTAATTTTTTCAATGCCAGAATATATGGATATCGCACCAGGCTTTTTGTATGTTAATGGGAGAGAACTCAATACGGGTGAAAGCTTACGGGTCTTAGAAGATCAAGATGGATTTCGTGGCTTATGGGAATTTCCTATCGACGAAGAATTACCCGAAGAATTTGATTTAACGTTAAAATTTTTACAAGTAGGATCAATAAAAGGGGAATGGGTATTTTCTACACCTATCAAAAGAGTAAAAAATGATAGTCATAAATTAGTAGCTGGTCAATCAGGGAAAGTTAATGGCATCTCATTTGGTGTAGAAAGTGTGGAGGCTTCAACAACATCGACAAAGATAAAAGTGAGATTTGATGCTACCTCGGATAAATTGTTCTCCGAAGAGGCTGGGGTTTTAAATGCTACTATAATGGACCAAAATGGAACTCCACTGAAAGTATTGCGCCAATCAGGAAGAGGGGATGACAAAAGTACAACCTATACGTACTTAACAGAACCTTTAAATAAAAATATTACTGATATAAAGATAGCTTATTATTTCTCCTCATTTGATGTGGAACGTAAAGATATAATTGTCCCACTTGCTGATACATTACCGCAACGAATTTCACAAGGTGAGATGGGGGATCTTGTTATCACAGATGTGATAAATCAGGGTCAGGAAGGTACGTTGTCTTTCTATGTCGATAGTGATTTCCCTTATAATAATAATCTAACACCTCTTGATGTTAAGTCGGAATCGGGTGAAAGCCTAATCACAGAGTATGCTCATGCAATAGGACCAAATAAATTTCAAGTATCCTATCAGACGAATGTGGGAAAACCGATTATTCATATTTTAGAGACACCGTATATGGAAGTTGAGACATCTGCTATCGTCACAATTCCAGTTAAATAGTATTATAAAAGTCTTATATAAAAGAATGCGTCGATTAATTGTTTTCTAGTGAAAGATAAATTGCTATAATAATCTAATTGTTGACTCGATTCGAAAATATAGCTAATATACTGATTATTAGTAAAAATGCATAAAAATGATAGTTATTAGCTGTTTATTGGAAATGGAGTGGTTATTATGGCGAATTTTTTTCGAAGGAAGTCAATCGAGCAAGCCAATAAAATAACTGAAGTCGAACGTTTTAAACTAAAGCGTGAATTAGGGTCGTTGCAGTTATTACTGTATGTACTAGGGGCTACAATAGGAGCTGGAATTTTTGTATTACCAGGAACTACAGCTGCTCTACATGCAGGTCCGGGGGTAGTTGTTTCTTTCTTAATTGGGGGACTTGTAACAATTGCAGTTGGATTAGCCTATGTCGAATTCGCAGCGATGGCGCCCGTCGCAGGTAGCGCTTATACCTATTCTTATATAGCGCTAGGTGAAATTATAGCATGGATGATCGGTTGGGATTTATTACTGGAATTCATCGTTATTTCTAGCACGGTCGCAGTTGGTTGGAGTGGCTATGTCGATTCATTTTTACAATCTGTCGGTATTCACTTACCGGGAGCCTTAACAAAAGATATTGCTCATGGTGGGGTTGTCAATCTACCTGCTGTAGTTGGTTGGCTTATTGTAGCTTGGATTGCAATGAGCGGGATTAAAAATGTAGGTCGATCAAATATGTTATTTACAATGGCAAAAGTCGGCGCGATTGTTTTATTCCTTGCTATCGGGGCTTTTCACATTAACCCTATAAACTGGACACCTTTTACACCGTTTGGTTGGTCAGGTGTAATGGCGGGAGCAGCATTAGTGTTCTTTGCCTTTACTGGCTTTGATGGTGTAACAACTGTTATGGAAGAAGTAAAAAATCCACAAAAAACAATACCAAAAGCTTTAATTGGTGGTCTGAGTGTATTAACGCTTATTTATGCATTAGTTGCACTAGTATTAACTGGTATTGTACCATTCCCTGAATTGGATGTTCCAAATCCTACAGTGTATGCACTACAATCTGTTGGTATTCAATGGGGAGGTGCTATCATCGCAGTATCAGTTATTTTTGGTCTGCTTGCTACGATGATTGCAAATACAACTAGTGCTACACGCGTGTTGTTTGCAATGAGTCGTGATGGGCTTCTGCCAGAACGTATTGCACAAACAAATAAAAAAACAGGGGTACCTGTATTATCAACTTTAATTGTAGTTGGAACAGGTATTCTCTTATCAGGATTTTTATCAATCGGGGAATTAGCGGAATTTGCTAACATCGGAGGTTTAACTGCTTTTGCTTTAACAACAGTTAGTGTCGTTGTTCTTCGTTATACACGACCAGATCAACCGCGTATATTCAAAGTACCTGCGTTATGGCTTGTAGCAACTGTAGGGGTTGGAGGATGTATTGTATTAATATTTAGTCTACCGTTATTTACTATAGTGCGCTTTATGATTTGGTTAGCGATAGGTTTAGTCATTTACATAGGCTATGGATATAAGCACGCTAAAATGGGCTCTGATAATGAAAATCTATAAATGAGATAAACACCTCTTTAGCTCTAAAGAGGTGTTTTTTTAAACTAAATTTAATGCAGATCTGGCGCACATCCTTGTGAATCACAACATAGTATAAGTTAAACTCCCTTATATACCCAGGCGTCGATTTCGCAGAAGGCATAGCTAAGAAAGTCGTTTATAATTTTTTGCTTTTCTTGTGCCGTATTAATTTCCCCAAATAAATAAAAAGACTATCTTCGTTAAATCTTGAAGTTCCATATGTGCACTTTCAAGACTCTTCATTCCATCTTTTCTATTATTTTCAGTTTAAAATTTTAATAAGAATATCATACTGAAACTAAGGAGCAATACCAAAATCTGTTCGTGATTAATAGGAACGAACGAAATTATGCCGAAGCATAATTTCATAAAAGAAGTTACATTAGCTATGATGGTGTTCAAAGGGTTATAATAGAATAATAGAATTAAGGCTTATAACGCTGATACAGCTTTCAATAAAGTACAAAAGTATGGTCATTAATTTACAATTTGATAAGACATATAATTCTTTTCGCTCCATGGATTTATTTATTTCTTATAAGACTTATAAAGCGGCATGCAAGTAAGTCTTTTTCTAAGTGATGATGGGAATAATAATCCAAAGAAGGGGGCATATACATAAGAATGATACGTAATGTTTTACATCAATTTATTAATTGCTTATGTTCATTTGATAGCGAAACCCAGGCAGTAAAGGCAGCGAAGCCGTTTTGTAGAAGGAGTGAATACATGAGTAATTTCTTTCGAAGCCACGGATTTAAACGTTTTATAATTCTTGTTGGGATCGCTATTGCACTATATTTGATGCGAAGTATGATCAATCTTATTCTTCTCACGTTCATTATTACTTACTTGATGAATCAACTTACCACGAAGACAACAAAAAAGATTAGAAAATACACACCAATGAACGAAAAGGCTGTGACAGTTACCCTTTATCTGTTGCTTGTCGCAGGTATTGTTGCAATTATCTACAAGTATTTGCCTGTCGTAACCCAACAAATTACACAGCTCTTTGACCTTATTGCTAGCTTTAGTCTCGATCCAGATGATAACGAGATTGCAAGGTATTTAGCTCCAACCTTTGAGAAGATTGAACTGGGTAAATATTTAGAGCAAGGTGTAGACCTTACGCTAAAAAACCTTACGAATATTGGTAAAATTATTTTGCACATATTCATCGCACTAATTTTGAGCTTGTTTATTTTACTTGAGAAGAAACGTATTATAGACTTTACAGCGAAATTTAAAGATAGTAAAATGAGCCACCTTTACGACGAACTACATTATTTCTCAAAGATCTTCATTCGTTCTTTCGGTAAAGTTATTGAGGCGCAGTTCATTATTGCCGCAGTCAACTGTGTTTTATCGGTTATTGCTTTATACATTATGGGCTTCCCGCATTTAATTGCACTGGGGATTATGCTCTTTATATTAGGATTAGTGCCAGTGGCGGGGGTTATCATGTCCTTGATTCCTCTCACTATAATTGCATATAGTATCGGTGGACCAATGTACATTGTTTATATTTTGGTGATCGTTATGGTACTACATGCTATGGAGGCATACTTCTTAAATCCAAAGCTGATGTCTGCTAAGACAAATCTTCCAATTTTCTACACATTCATCGTCATCCTCTTCTCAGAGCATTTCCTTGGTGTATGGGGATTAATTATTGGTATTCCATTATTCATGTTCCTTCTTGATATTCTCGGAGTTACGTCCTCAGAGGATGATCGGCAAAAGGTAATGGAAACACAAGTGGACAAATAGATTGAATAAAGTTTCGTTCAAAAAGGAATCAGTGTGTCTGATTCCTTTTTGTTTTATTTATTGAAAATATATACATATGCTAAGATGAACTATGACACAAGTTAGGGGGGATAGATGTGAGTAATTATGTTAAGTTGCTAGATTCGGAAGCAGCCCATGCAAAGCCTAATTTTGATATGGCAATACTTTGCATGGGGTAAATTTCAACTTCTTTCAGCAGATGTTTTATGTAACGTAAGTGAAACGGTAGTTACAGATGTCTCCCACCTCTATAGGTGGTGAGATGGATGCGGTTTAAGTTACTTTACAGAGGGTGTACAAACATCCGCTGAAATAGAGGAACTCAGTCTAAGAACGCCACGTCTTTGTGGCAATGACTGAGTGACCAACATCCTGTTGGCCCAAAGCCTTCAGACGCAATTATGCCGAGGCATAATTGATTATTATTTGCCCCGAAGTATTTCTTATAAAATTAGCTTTGCTACCTTATTTTATTATTTTCAAAATAAAAATGAGGGGTTTGCATAAATGGCTTATAAGAAGGCTTCAGTTATTTTACCAAAAGAGCTTTTATTAGAAATTCAAAAATATGTTCAAGGTGAAACGATTTATATTCCTAAAATAGAAAACACTTATTTAGAGTGGGGTGCCCGTTCAGGCACAAAGAAATATATTGAGGATAGGAATAAGTCTATAAAAGAAGCATTTACTCATGGAGTTTCCATTGAACAATTATCTACAGAGTATCATTTAGCGGTAGAAACGATAAAAAAAATTATATATACGAAGTAATTTTTAAAGCACTAGCGGTTGATATGTTAGTGCTTTTCATATGTCTAGAACGTTTCTTAATTGAACTAGGCATATTCTTTCTACTAGAAATCTTGTTCAATATAGTTAAAGGGAGGGGCTTTTTTATGATTACAGGGCAAGGTGTATTTTTAAGACCAATTACTGAAAAAGATGTAGATAGTATCTACAAGTGCTTTCAAAATGAAGAAATTATGTATATGACGGGTACACGTAACATTTTAACGAAGGATCAGATTAGAGAGGCTTTGATTCGATTTAGCGAAGATTCCACACGCCATGATTTTGCTATTTGTTTAGTAGAAAATGGCCAAGTTATCGGTGATTTAGCCATTATGGAAATAAACTTAGACAATAAAAAGGCAATATTTCGCATAGCTTTACATAGTACAGAAGATTGCGGCAAGGGATATGGGACTGAAGCAGTTCAGCTTGTTCAAAAATTTACGTTCGAGGAGCTTCAGCTTAATCGCTTAGAGTTACAAGTTTTCTCTCATAATATTCGGGGAATCAAATCTTACGAAAAGGTAGGCTTCAAAAAGGAAGGAACTTTAAGGCAATCCTTATATATGAATGGTAAGTATTCTGATGAAATAATTATGAGTATTCTACGTGATGAATATATGGAATTAAAAAATAGCCATTAGTATATAGGTCTA